>SXGS01265062.1_pt1 | contig 18594 bp, 16 predicted proteins | sample 3174681 | NCBI WGS metagenome assembly SXGS01 (sample SAMN11356861, study PRJNA531348) | freshwater metagenome | isolation source: freshwater sample F1-80 | place: China: Fuxian Lake, Yuxi | collected 2017-12-25 | reverse complement strand
GCAGCAGCCGCGACAAAACCTCCAAGATCTTCAATGCCTCCACCGGCGATCCTCAGATTACGTTCGGCGGCCACGGTGAACCCGTGTACTCGGCTGCATTCCTGAGTGACGGCAAAACCGTTGTCAGCGGTGGTGGTGACGACAAAATCCGCGTCTGGAACACAGCCGACGCCAAGGAACTGCGGGCCATTGCAGGCATCGGTGGAGATGTGTTCCGAATTCTGGTCATCGCCGGAGACCACATTCTCTCTGCCAGTGCCGACCGAAACGTTCGCGAGCACAACGCTGGCGACGGTGCCCTGCTCCGCACGATGTCAGGACATGCAGACTGGGTTTATACCCTCGCCTTCAGCCCCGGTCGAAACCTGATGGCCTCCGGAAGCTACGACGGCGAAATTCGCGTCTGGAATTCCACCGACGGAACCATGCAGACTTCGTTCATTGCAATCCCCAAAGATAATTCCGCCGGGAATGCCACCGCACTGGCGCAGTAGTCATTCGGCCAGCATTCGAAAAGAACTCTCAGAACCGACGGTGGACTTCCATCGTCGGTTCTGCTGTATTACCGGCTTCACCCGGCTTTATCGTCAGTTGCAGGAATCCTTGATGTTGTCGCAGAACTCCCGACGGTCCCAGGCTGCGCCCGGGGCGCACAGGTCATTCTTCATGCGGGCCCTGCTGGCCACGGTTCTGCTGCCAGTGGGCACACTGCTGTCCTCCAGCGAACCAGTCCGCGCGTCCGACTGGAATCAGTATCGGGGGCCGGCACGCGATAACCTGTCTCCGGAAACAGGACTCGCCCGCCACTGGCCGGAGGGAGGACCGAAACTGCTGCAGACTTTCAACGGACTGGGGGAAGCGTATTCCACGGTCGCGGTCGTCGCAGACGTCATCTATACCATGGGAAACCTCGGCGACGCTGAAGAAATCATCGCCCTGGATGCCCGGAATGGTTCCATGATCTGGAAGACTCGCAGCGGAAAAGCGTATCTTGACGGTACCGGCAACGGACCTCGCGGAACTCCGGCCGTCGATCACGGCAAAGTCTATGCCCTGGGCGGCAACGGAGATCTGACCTGCTGCAACGCAAAAAGCGGACAGGTACACTGGCAGAAGAATATTCTGCAGGAGTTTGACGGCTCCAACATCGTCTGGGGAATCAGCGAATCAGTGCTCGTACACAACGGGAGCGTGATCTGTTCTCCGGGTGGCAGCCGGGGCTCTGTCGTCGCACTCAACCCCGAGAACGGCACGACCATCTGGGTCAGCCAGATCCCGGGAAATCCCCAGGCTTCCTACGCGTCGCCCATGCCAATGACCGTGGATGGCGTTGAGCAGTACGTCGTCTTTACGTCCAAAGGTGTCACCGGTATCCGCGCTGACGACGGTAAGCCCATGTGGACCCAGTCGGCCTCTGCCAACGGCACCGCCAACTGCGCGACCCCGCTGATCGTCGGCAGGCAGGTCTTCAGCTCGTCGGATTACGGGACCGGAGCGGAACTTGTGGAACTCAGGGCGGACGCGAAGGATGTTACAGCCACGCAGGTGTATTTCACCACGGACATGAAGAACCACCATGGTGGGATGGTGGCGGTCGGCGGCTACGTGTACGGCTCCAGCGGCAATACGCTGACCTGTGTTGATCTCAGTTCCGGTAAGGCCACGTGGCGCGAAAGCAGCCTGAAAGGCTCCGTCATCTGCGTCGATCAGAAAATCGTGTTTCGCCACGAAAACGGCGATGTCGTTCTGTTCTCCGCCAGGTCCGACAAATTCGAAGAACTGGGCCGGTTCTCGCCTCCGGATCGCAGCAGCAGACCGGCATGGTCACACCCCGTGGTCGCCGATGGTCGCCTGTACCTCCGCGATCAGGACAAACTGCAGGTCTATGATCTGAAATAGACCCGTTCCAGAGCGGCAGCCCGGCGCGGCAGCTCAGTTCGGGACCCAGCGCTTTCCTGCAGGCGCCCTCCGCTCAGACCCTCAGCGGCGCACTCCGGTGACATTGACTCCGCTGCCAATCAGCAGATTCCGCTCCCAGGCCCAGCGGTAAAGCCAACCGCTTTTCTCTGGCGGCAGTTCCTGCAGACAGTCAAACCCGGCCGCCCGATACCAGTCCATCAGTTCGCCGGTCGTATTGTGATGCTGGAATTCCGGCGCCCACCAGTCAAATGTGTCGCAGACCCGATTTTCATAATTCGGGTGCGCACTGAAATTCACAATCTTGTTGAGCGTCCGATTCAGTCCGGGAATCCCGCCGGCGACAGCTCCCGCATGACATGCGCATTCCAGCACGGAATGCGGCAGGCGCCGGGTCAGGTGTCGCAGCCCAGTGTTGATCAGCTCCTGCCACCACTGATTGCGTCGATAAAGCCACACAGAATAACGTCCGCCGGGCCTGACCAGTTTCGCCACCGCGTCGAACACGCGCCGCGTATCCGCGTCGTGATGCATGACTCCGATGGAAAACACGAAATCAAACGACTGAGGTTCCAGCGGCAACTGCTTCAGATCTGCCTGAAGCAGTCCGACATTCGGCAGATGGCCACACAGTGACTTCGCCTTGTCAACAGCCCGGCTGTGATCCGCGCCGATGACAATCGCACCGGCTTCGCCGCAGACCTTCGCATATCGCCCTCCACCACAGCCAGCGTCCAGAACCCGCAGACCACGCAGCTGTTCCAGCGGCATGCCGGTCTTCGCCACAAACGTGGCTCGATCCTCCTCGGCGTGCGCCACTTCATACCGAGTCCACTGTCGACCGAAACTCTCCAGATGTTCGTCGCACACAAACCGGGGAATGCCGTCTATCACCGTCCAGCGCCTGTTCGTCCGGGGCGAAACCAGCATTCCCGTGGTGTCACAGAAATCCAGCATCGAACCATCGACCGGGTCGCGCAGTTGCGCCAGAAGGACCGATGAGACTGTGGCCGCTGAGCTTGGCATCTCGTGTCAGGGATTCGCGACATGCAGGTGGATTGTCTTCCGCCGGAGGCACCTGGAGAGGCCAAACGCCGGCAGACTGACCGGGACGATACTCCATCGGCAGCACAAGGAAAAGCTGATCGACGTCCTGGCATTGCAGCCGGAGATCGCTAGGCAGGCTGTAATGCTGGTCCCAGCCGCGGCGATAAAGCTGAATGAACCGCACGCCGCGCTCCGCCAGCCGACGGGCGAGCAGGCAGTTCGCGGCGTTTGATTCGTTCTGCGCGAACAATGAAGTATTACCGATCACCGACCAGTGTTCGGCAACAATCAGGTTTGCGGATCAGCGACAATTAAAAAATCGGCCCTGGTGAGTCAGGCGGTCCAGCAGCACGACCTGGAAACCATCGCCAGCCACGACCGCCCCTGCCATCTGCAGCACCGCAGGCAGGCGGCTGGTTGAATTTATCTGAGGGCGCTGATCTGGTGTCCACTGATCGCGGGCTTGTCACTGCGCATTGCGCGGACACAACCTGGTCCTCGGGCCGATCTTGTCCACAGGAATGGGCTGGAATCCCAGGGTGAATGCGGGCGATTCAGGACGCAGCCGGTAATCACCGTTCTCGGCGTCAACGAACAGCGGATCGGCGATGAGGGAATGCTGGTCGAAACCGAGTTGTCGCCAATCGCTGAACGATCCGATGCCGCGAATCTGAGGCTCCTGGTTCGCAGGCAGGAAATAGAGATTGTGATCGCACTCAGAGATCGACGACCTGGCAGACGCGTTCGCCGCAAAGAGCCTGGCCACAGGATCCGAACAGCAAATGATATTTCGCCTGAATCGATTGTTGACACCGCTCAGCCGCAGGTCGATCTGATTGCCACTGCTCCCGACGAAGACGTTGTTCTCAATCCGATTGTTCATCGGGTTGCCCACCGGGAGCGCGACGCCGCCCAGGACCGTCCGCACGACAATGTTGCCGAAGACGGTGTTTTCCATGCCGGAGTTGTCGAAATAGATTCCCCAGGTGTAATAGGGAGTCCAGATGCGGCCCTGGGCTGTCGTGCGGTCCCCTTCACCTTTGGGGTGCCGTGGCTCCGAGTAGGCACCGCACCCGATACAGTCGCGGATGAGGTTGAAGCGAAAGAGGCTCCCACGGGACAGTTCGGGATCGTCGGCCAGAACAAACCAGCGGTTGACCATGATGCCGCCGGTGTCGGCGATTTCCTGTCCCAGGCGCTGCATGTCGTTGTATTCGACAATGCAGCGGCCAAAGCCGTCCTGCATGACCATGCCTTTGTCGGACATGTCGTGGATCTGATTGTGCGAGAAGACATTGTCGACGCTGTTGATGGCGTAGAGATGCACGCCGCCGCAGTTCTTTTTGAAGTATCCGCAATGGTGAATGTGGTTGTCGGAAATGACGTTGCGAACCAGTTTCGGAAAACGGCTGGAATGCTGGCGAAGCGTGTTCTGGTTCTCAAAGTCGGGCGTATCCCCCGCGTTGCCTGCCGTGTCGAGACTTGCCAGCACTACCCACGCGCCGCCGACGTGCGCGATTTCGTTACCGACAACCTGGTTGCGGGTATTCACTCCCTGAAGCCTGACGCCGTCTCCGCCCAGCATCAGAAACCTATTCCTCTCAATGCGGCAGCCGTCGCAGTGTTCGAGCGTGATTCCGGCGCCGCGTGTTGTGGGTGAGTGAAAGTTTTCGTGCAGGTTTTCGGGGAACGGCGTGCGCGTGTGCGACAACGTCAGCCCGGAAATCGTGAGGTTCCTGAGCGGCGCCCCCGCTGTGCCGCGCAGCTCGATCAGCGTATCGATGACCGGAGCGATGACATCTCCGGGCTGCAATTCGTCGGGCGGCCAGAAAGAAAGGGTCCCTGTGTCGCTGCAGAGACACCATTCGCCGGGTTGATCCAGCTCTTCCCGCATGTTCTCGACACGGAAGCGATTTCCCGGCATGAGCGGCATCGAGAAAGGAGGTGCCCTCGTCAGCGAGATCAGCTTTCCGGCAACGTCGGCGGCCTTGACGGGAACCAGGTCGTTTACCCAGCAATACCACGGGAACACCAGCATCTCGGCCTGCTCGGGATGCGCCCATGGTCGCGGAGGCTGATCGGCAGCAAATCCATACGTGTACGGCAGGCCCTGCTCTGTGGACGCGGCCTTCTCGATGAATGCCCAGCCGCTGTAGAGCGGGTCCGCCGCATCGGGGTTCGGCCAGCGGGCTCGGACCTGTCGTTGCCCGCGAAAGAAGATCTGACGAAACTTCCACTTTCCTGCCTTCACGTCGGGAAGATGCGTTTCGACGATCCTGCCCTCTGATTGCTTCCAGTCGCTGATGACAGTGCCGCCGCTCAGGACGGGATCGTGTCCGGGAAAGGCCGCCCAGGTCACGGGATGGTTCTCGTCGCCCGAATCTTCCGCAGTCAGGACGAGCGGTTCGGCGAGATGGTAAGTGCCTTCCAGAAGCAGCACGTCCACCGGGCCCGGCAGTTTCATTTCACGCTTCAGGCGACGAATCGCATTCCGGGCCGCAGTCAAGGTGGCAAAGGGACCATCCTGCCGGCCTGCAGCCGGCGCCGGCAGCCCCCCCGACCACGGGTCGTTTCCCTGAGTGGAAACGTACAGGACGGTGCTGTCGGAGTCGTGCGGACCGGCGGTTGCCAGCGTGACGGGACATGCGACCAACGATGGAAAAGAGAGAAGTCCGGCGAGGCCCATGCGGATGAATGAGGTTCGATGGTGCATGGCGAGCGGTTTCGGTTGTTCGGACATTGTGCAACTGATTTTTTGGCCGGTCCTGAGCGAGAGCTGTATCACCGGGATTTCAGAAGGAAGCTGTCCATCACGATCGACTGATCGGATTTGCCATAGGCGTCGTCGCCGCCGACGTGGCCCACGACGAAGATTCGGCCGTCCGCCGCCTGAACCGAGCGTGGGTAGTAGGCTGTCCCCGGCACATCCAGTCTGTGCCATGACGCACCGGCGTCGGTCGTCCAGTGAATGCCGCGGGTTGCCAGGTGCAGAATCGGACCTTCGCGCGTCACGAGAAGTTCGGGCATCCCGCTGGGAGCGAATGGCGCCGGCCCGACCTCACCCGGCTTCCATGTCTCCCCCGACTTCCTGAGGACGCCCTGCCAGCGCACCTCGCGACCGGGGTTGGTCGGATCGGTGCGCCGGAAGACACACAACAGGTCGCCGCTGGCCAGTTCCGCAGCGTCGAACTCTTCGCCGCCCCAGCCACGTTGATGCTCCGCAGGAATCACGGTGACCGGTCCCTGCCACGTTTTCCCCTGATCGTTCGAGACCATCAGCAACGGCTCGAACAGCCCGTTCCATTCGGCTCGCGTGCGGCTGTTGGCCGGAATGTGGGCCACGTCGCCGAGCAGGATGAGTCGCCCGTCACGCAGCACACGCGCCCGTTTCAGAAAGACCAGTGACTTCTCCGGGTCCAGAAAGACTTCCGGTTCACCCCAGGTTTTACTGCCATCGGTGGACCGTTGAAGAAAACTGGTCTTCGGCAGTTCGGAGTTGTACGGAAGGTACTGTCCGAGAACGCCGCGGACGATGGTTCCGTCGGCCAGCGCCGTTTGCGCCTGTCCCGCACTCCCGTTCATGCAGGACTTCCAGGGGTCGGCACTCACCTGCTTCCACGTTGTTCCGGCGTCGGTCGAGCTCAGATGGACATTGCGCATGTCGAGCCCCGTCATGTCGTAGCCGGGATGGCCGGGCGGCGGCCACGACAGTCGGTGCTGAACCTCTTTGGGAGCCTGAGGGCGTCCTTCGACCGGGCCCGTCGCCTGATTGAAACTCACCATCAGGCTGCCGTCCGGCATCATCCACGCACCGCACCAACTCGTGAATCCGGGCGTCTGCGGCGAATGATAGATCGTCGTCCTCTGGTGCTCCACAGCGGAGAATTCTTCGGCGCACGCCAACGGGGCAGGAATAGCAAGCCACCAGGCAGCCAGTAACGCGATCGGAATCTGTGTACGCATCGGACTGCTGCCTCATGGACCTGCCTGCTTTAGAACCCCTGACAAAACCTGCGTGAGCCGCGACGTTTGTGGTGACGTTTCAGGCAAGGAGCGAGGAGAAGGCGGGACATCCCGTCGCCGACGAGCGACGCGGCCTAAACGTCACCACGAACGTCTCGGAGTATGCCGGTGAACAGACCCCCCGTCAACGGACCACTCGCAGTCAGCGTTGACCTGCAGCGACCCTTCTGACAGCACGTACAGTTTGCTCGCGGGATCCCGGACCGCTGCCATGCGGGCCTGAGTCGTCTGTTCGGGCTGCGAACTGCGCGTCACGGCGCCACGTTGCTTCGGCGAGTGCATCGCGCGTCAGGCCATCGATACGTAACCGGTCACGGGCCGGGGACTGGCTCATTTTCCCGGCGTATTCGCTCACATGAGTCGATCTGTCCGATTGTGGCCGTGCGTGTTTCTCGGGAAAATGTGCCTGTCCCCCTCCTTTGCCCGTGAACGGTTACATCGATCCTGTCGAACGACGCTCCGGGACGACGTCAGGGACTCGATGCCGGGAGCAGGTCGATCCCCGAATGATCGGAGCGAATACGAACACGGAGCAGACGCAGCGACATGTTCCTGGCATCGGCGGTGGTGTGCCCGCCAGTCCACTGATCAGCAATGAGCAATGTGCCGTCGGGCAGTTCAAACGCCTTGGCGTAGCCATAACAGTTGTCGACCAGAAAACCGTGGTCCTTTGCCGGGGCGATCCACGTCTGGCCGCCGTCGGTACTGAAGATGATCCGCAGGCCACCGCGCGTGTAGGAACCATGCAGGCTGACCAGCGTTCCGTCTCTCAGGGCGTAAAGGCTGGGTGCATAAAGCCGCATGCCGAATGTTGCCGGAGCCGTCCAGCTCCGGCCCTCATCGGACGACCAGCTGATGTCCCCTTCGGACCGTGCCATCATGACCAGTCTCCCGTCCGGCAACTGCGTCGCGTTGGCTTCGTCCAGATTGTGGTCGGCCTTGACCGTCGACAGCAGCTGCCAGGTCGCTCCCCGATCCTGACTGTTGAAGAAGCCAGCCTGCGCGGGCCCCCCTCCCTGCGGCGTACCGCTGACTGTCAGCAGGATCGAACCGTCCCTCAGCAGCACCATCGGTCCGTTCGTTTCGTCGGAAACGAATGGAGACGGAAGCCGGATGATCTCTTTGTCCCAGGTCCTGCCATAGTCGAACGAACGAATGATAGCGGTGCGGTGAGCCAGTTTCGGATCCTTCACGTAGTCGGCGGATTCCGCCCCAGGATACGTAAAGACGGAGCAGATCAGCATCCCGTCCGGCCCATGCAGTTCAACAAACGCGGGATGGCGATCGTCATCCGCTGTGTCGAGCATGACCTGCGGCCTGGACCAGGTCCTGCCCTCATCCGTTGACCGCATCAACATCGCCACGCCTCCCGTCGGCGCCGTGATATCCATCGGCAGCCCCATTTTCTGATACTCGGCAATGGTGCCCGGTGAAAAACGGAGCGGCGTCGGCGCCGAAGCGTGCCAGTAACCCGCACTGAAGCCGAGTACCCAGTCGCCATTGCGGAGCCGGATGGGCGATACCCAGCCGACGAAACCTCCATAACCCGGATAAGGATCGGGCTGGTTGATTCCGGGACCCAGTACCGTTGTCAGAACCTCCTCGGGTTTCCGCCGAGATTCGCCGCCATCCACAACCTTCACGACCGGATGTGGCGGATCGCCCGCTTCCACGAGTGCCGAAACGGTCGCGATCGCAGCGAAGAACAGCAATCCGGCCATACGAATAGCGGCAGCGAGGTCATGCATCATGTCGCGGGAACTCCAGATCGGGAAGGCTGGTGGAAGTCCATTGAGTTTATCGTCCTGCCGGGTAAGATCAATGCCTCCAGACAAACTTTGCGACGGAGTTACGTTGCCGCGAAGTAACCGTTCACGGGTCGGTGTCCCCCTCCTTTGCCCGTGAACGGTTACGGGAAATCCGACCAACGTCACGACCCGGATCGTGATCGTATTGCTGGGCGATGCGACGTCGCACGTTCTCCATCCTGTGATTTTTGAGCCTGGAGAGGCGTCCGATAAAATCGCCACTGCGTACACTCTGGTCAAGTCGATCACTCTGGAGTCGATGGATGAAGTGGACTGGAAAGCGTTTCAGCAGAAGCTACTCAACGAAGTGGGACCTGTTGCGGATGAACCCATCGACATTCCGGCGGCAAACCTGGAGGACTACTACAAGAAGCTGGCGTATCAACAAGTACTGGGCCTGTGTTACCTGAATTTTAGGGATCAGGCGACAATCAAAATCATGCTTGAGAACATCGACCAGCTGATGGCGATGATCCCCTGACGCGAACTGCTCCCGAATTTCGCAGCAGTAAGATTCGGCGGGCAGTTCGTACATCATCGCGAATTTGCTGCAATTTCCTGTCGTTCAGTCACTGGCAGGTTGCTTCCCAGCAGAGCCTGCCTCCGTTTCGTCCGGTAACGTGATTGCAACCCAGGACAGCCGCGAACGCAGCCATTGGACATCGGAGTATGCCTCAAAAAATCCCTCGTTGCGTTGGACTCAATCGGCCAGCTGGCTCCGGCGAACACGGTCACCAACCGGAATCGTCACTTTCCAGAATGGCTCACCTGGTTTTGGAATACTGGGCCATTTTCTGGCCGGAACTGACACCCCGTCTACTGCACTGACACCTCCACCCAGGTGAGCTTTACGTTGGTCTTAGCGCTGACTTCGATGAGATTGTATCCTTCGTCGGATGCCTCTGGTGGAACGCTGTACGAGTGGCGGTGGTCCGTGACTCCCACGAATGAGCAGACGACACCGTTCAGACGCACCTCCGGCGGCTCGTCGTAATTGTCCGTTACCAGCTCAATCTGTGCACGCTGCTCCGTGCCCGGTTTCGGGCCAGAGTGGATGCGGAATATTCCGCGCGTACCGGTGTAGGGGAGCAGCCGATCCGCGTTCGACTCGCCTGGCATCCAGGGGGAGATGATTGTCAGCGCGTGACGACGTGGCCCGGTCCGCAGCGCCGCCCAGGAGCCGGCGTCGCGCACCACTGCATTATGCGTCTCGCGGGGCCAGTTGTGGTAGGGCGTCGTAAACATGTTGAAGAGGTATACGGCATCTGCTCCGCGATACCAGGCGCTCGTGAAGATCCCGCGCATTTCATCGGGGCTCATCGAGCGCAGCCCGCTCCCACCGGAATCCAGCGCCTGCTCCACACCGTAAGCGACCGTCACATCCGTCCCAATCAGCGACCCCTTCCAATTCTCGATCGGCACATCGCCGTCAGCGGACTGGTACCACCCGCCGGCGATGATCATGTCTACGAGACCCGACCGGGCCCAGGACACCGCATCGTGACCCATCCGGCGGGAGATCCATGGCCGTCCCATGCGGACTCCCAGACTTCGCTGCGATAGTTGGTGCGTTTAGCGTTCACATTGATGAACAGGTCGGTGATACCAGGCGCAGCGTGTTCGTCCACGAACCTGTCGATCGTCTCCGGGGCAATGGGACCAAAAGTCTCGACGAAGAATTCACTGCAGTCCAGGTTGTAGATCACGCGGCCAGGCGATCCGTCTTTCGAAGGGCGGTTCCGGGTAATGGCGGGCTGGTCACCGCAGGCCACCACCTGCAGCGCGCAGGCGAGACTCGCGACGGCCAGAGCTGAACATGTGATTGCGCGCATCGGTTCTGTCTCCCATCAGTGGTCAGGCGAAAAGTGTGTTGAGGCCGGCGCCGCGTGAGACAGGCTGAGCCGTTTGTTGGCGCTTCGCATGGGCGAGGGGTTGGGCGTCGCCGCGCTCACCTGGCACGCATTCTGTTGTTCCTGGCGTTGTGCTCAAGCTCGCAAAGGCCGAGCTCTTCCATCAGTGGCGGAATGTAGACGCCGAAGCGCCCACGCAGGCCCTTCTTCAGGCCATACCAGCCACCAACTGGATTCGTTTTTGAGCGGCCCCAGCTTTCAACGGTACCGTCTTTGGCTGGCTTCTGCTCGTCGGCTCCGCCGAGTTCGATCCATTCGCCGGCCTGTTTGAGCATCGCGTATAAGTCATCAATGCATTGAGCGTCGTAGTGCAGGACAGTGCTGCCCACGGTGCAGACAAGAATTTTCTTCCCGTCTTTCTCCTCTGTGTGCATGGTATATTCGGACGTACCGGTGGGAGTCTTCAGCTTCCACGGATTGTCCATCGGTCGAGCGATCTGGGTTGCCATGGCTTTCCTTTCTGCGGAGAATGTGGAACGGTGGCCTTTGCGACGCCAGACCATATCGCGTTTCGCCGCGAGAAGGAAGGAGCGACCGACGCCGAGTCCATTGCAATATCTGTCAGGCGGAAACCTCGTGTGCCCGCGCGTCCAGTTCGAACGGAGCATTCGCGTAGCCGAGCGTAATGACCTGCGCAAGATAAATGGGAAGGAAGGCCTCGATCGAGCCATGCGCCTCGTACTGCTGAACGTGGCGGCACTCGTGTGAGATGAGGCGGGCTGTGACATGGCCGTGGCAGACAAGGATGCTTTGACCGAGAGTCAGGCCGACCATGTTCGGACCGAGCAGGCCGGCTTCTACCGCTGCCGCACGCAGCGTGGGATCGTCGGGCAGGGGAAGGGCTCTGAAGACCTTGAGCCGAATGCGCTCGGGACTAACGACCCCGACGCGACGCGCGAGATCGAGGCCGGCCGCATTCAGCGCGATGCCCGACTCCGCGACGTGAGTCGCCTGTGACTGCGCCCAGGCGATGGCACCCGGCAGCAGGCGTGGAAGTTCGGTACGAAGGTCCATTGTTCCGCCGAAACTGACAAAAAGGAAACTGACAAAAAGGGACATTCTACTTATTGGGCTTCTTTGGCCTTCCTCGCGGTCGCAGAGATGACTCAAGGCCGAGTTGTCTGGCCGTGGCTGTCTGCCAGCGAGTATCTCCAAACGGAGTACCTCGGGCAAGGCTGTGGCGCAGCGATTTGAGTTCCGCTTCGGTCTGCACGCCGTTCACGTGACGTGTCCATGGCGAAGGATTTGCAATCGCACCGTCAGACAACAATCCCTCAGGACCGCTGCGAATTGTCGGCTTGAGACTGGACCACTCCCAGTCCTGACTTCGCTCAACCATTCTCGCCCGCAGCGGGTTTCATTCCACGTAACGCAACACTGTCAGAAAATGGTCGTCCGCCTGCACCGGAAACGCTTTGAACCGTCCCTGCCAGACTGAGGTGCTGCCTTTGTAATGCCGGTGATGCCGACGGACGTGTGAGGTCATCAACCATTGCATCCAGCGACTCAGATCTCCATCCTCATGTGGCCACAACAGCAGATGGAAATGGTTTGTCATGAGACAAAACCCCGTCAACCGCATCGGCACTTTTTCGTGGGCCTCCCGCATCAGGTTCACAAACGCGGCGAAATCGTCATCCTTGTGGAAGACGTCGCTCCGGCCATTGCCCCTGTTCAGGACATGGTACACAGAACCACCTCTGGATCGGGTCATGGTCGGCCACCCACACCGTGTTCGTCTTTCGCGGGAAAAAGAGCCAGTCCCCGGCCCGTGAACGGTTACCCTCCGGCTCCGTCAGCCCGCGGTGGTCTCGGCATCATTCATCCCCTTGATCGTCATCAAAGAGACCTGACCCCTTTGTTCATGCATCTTCATTTTCCCACGGCGCTGAACTTCTTTGATCACTTCACTGAGCGGCAGCTGCGGGTCGATATCGGCCGGGCGCCTGCCGACGCCGTCCAGTATGCTGGTCACGTTCCACTTCGAGTAAAAATACGGCGGCAGACGTGGATCCTGCTTCTGGTATAAGCGCGGCGGAATCTGCGTCCATTCGTTTGTCCGCTGGTCGAGCCGGCTGGAGTAATACGCCTGCAGCGTTCGACGCTGGGTGCTGTTGCGTTTCAGGCGTGCATTGTGGATCGCCCGGGCATGGAATATCACGGCGGTCCCGGCCGGCCCGATCAGGTCAATCCCGGCCTCGGGGGGCACGTTCACGGGATTCAGGTCGATCAGTCGCTGATGCGATTCGGGAACAATCGCAAAGCAATGGTCGGTCTCCGAAACGTCCGTCAGATAGAACATGATCGAAACAGCATCGATTTCTCTCCGCCGCTCATACTCGCGTACCAGGTCGCGGTGCCAGCCTTTCACTTCCTTCAGGTTCTCCACAGGGTTTCGCAGCATGATCGCGAATTCTTCAAACGTGATGCGTTCGCCAAGAATTGCCCGCAGCACCTCAAGTGTCCTGGGATTCTCAATCGCTTCGTCGAATTCAGCTGTGTGCGGGAGCACATTTGTTCCCTCGCAGAATGAATCACTGAGCGAAATCCAGTCGCCCGGGAAGTCGGTCAGATGGCGGTCCACAGCCGCGTTGAAACGAGCGATCTGTTCCGGCGAGAGAGCTGCTGAAATACACAGGTATCCCAACACATGAAAGTCGTCTGCCATCTGCCGAAGTTGCGTCTCGGTGAAAAACTGCCCCATGGTCCAGGCTCCAGGCCGGCGGGATTTCAAAATCGCAGTGGCCCCGGGAAGTTCCAAAAACCCCCACGGCTGCCACCCGAGCAGTCTACACGGACCCTGCCAGCCCTGCCCAGCCAGATAACGTCTCGTGAAACGGCACGCAGGGTCGTCGCCCGGAGCAATTCCCAGCCGCCGGAAAGACACCGGAATCGGCCAGGGAAGCAACCGGAGAATCAGTTACACAGATACATTCAGGCATTGTCCGAACGATGATCTCATGCAGCAATTTTGCGGGCCGGACGACACGGACTTTGATCAGCACCTGGGTCCGTTGTTCGCAGTCGTCAGGGCAGCAGAGCCGGAATCTGCTCTGCGGCAGCGGCCTGTTCGAGGTACGCCAGCAGGTCACTGATTTCGCTCGGCGTGAACGAGTCCAGCAGCCCGGTCGGCATCGGCGACTGGAGTAAAAACTGATGCGCTGCGATGTCGCTCTTGTCGATTTCGACCGTCTGCCCCGGTCGCAGCGGGTCTGTCAGGACTCGGAGTTTCGTCGAGCGATAGTCGCCGTCCGCAACGATCCGGCCGACGATGACGCGACCGTCGACCGTGACAATCTGCTCGCTGCGATATTTTTCATCGACGACTCGCGAGGGTTCCAGGATCGACCACAGAATGTCGCGGCGACCGAAACGAGCGGCGACCGATGTCAGGTCCGGCCCGATCACACCACCGGTCTGCCCCGCCCGATGACAACGACTGCAAAGCGCAGCGCGGAACAACGCTCGACCCCGCTCGAGATCGCGGTTGCCGGTACTTTCCGCGAGAAGCCCTGCGAGATCGTCGGCCTGCCACTTCCTGACGACCGGTCGATCGATACTGAGCAGCGGCGGGTCAAGCTCCGTACCCGGCCGGAGCAGATCTCCGAGTGACGCGCGTTCGGATTCAGTCAGCGTCGCACTGAGTTCCTCGCGGAGCTGCCGCAGGAAGCCCGGCATCCCTTCACCACCCGTCATCGTGCGGTCGAGTTCGCCGAGTGTCTCGAAGACCGTTCGCCGCGATTCCGCTGTCCACCCGTCCCGACGGTTTCGCAGCACAAAGAGGGCGTGCAGCCGATCCTCCTGCGTGTGCAGACGCGGCAGCAGTTCGAGCGTCTTCGCGATGAGGTCGGGCACAGCAAGACGTTCCGCCAGCAATGCCAGCTGATGGTTCACGCTGCGACCAGCACCTGTCGGTGCGATGATCTGCGGCGTCAGATCGGGATACCAGCCACGAATTCGGCTGACCGTCTCCTCGTATGCGGGAGCATCCCCGGCCACCGATGATGCAAGGCAGCGGGACCACGTTTCAAGAAGCATCGAACGGTCATATCCGGACAGCGACGCAATGGGCACTTCCAGCAGCTTGTGCAGGATTCGAGGAATCAGCTCCGTGCGTTCGCTGCGCGTCAGCGACAGCATCAGACTGATCACTGACGAGGGGCGGGTTTCACAGAATGCGCGTTCACTCCACAATTCCAGTGGCTGGTGTTCCAGAACGGTGCGAGCGGCGTCCCGCAACATGGGATCCGCGTGACCGATCCAGTCCCAGGCAGCGGACACGGCGTCCGGGTCGCTGGCATGGTCATGCAGGGCGGCCAGCTGAAGCCGTGCAGTGCGCTGCAACAGTGAAAACTCATCCCGCGAAGCCTGTTGTGCCGTCCGCTCGGGATCAGGCCCGTCGCCGCCCGTCCAGCGGATGCGATACAGATCCGAATGCGTTTTGCGCCCGCCGGTGATGACGAACAGACTGCCGTCAGGCGCAAAGTCGAGATCGGTCACGTTGAGTGGTCGTCCCCGCAGAAATGTTTCTGCTCGACAGACATAGCCCGCGCCGCGAGGCAGAAGATGACACGCAAGAATCCGGCCGTACGCCCAGTCGAGCGCGAACATCGCCCGGCGATACGGGACCGGGAACGCACTGCGTTCGCCGGACTTGACCGCCGTCGGCGAACCCTTTCCGATGTCGCCCGACGGCAAAGTGAAGTCCGCGTGATCTGCGTCATACGGCGGCCACGTCGCCGTGCGGCCGCGCCAGCCGTAATCGCCGCCGGAAACAAGGTGCACCAGTCGTGTCGGCCGGTACCACGGAGCCCCCATGTCAAACTCGGCGTCGGCATCGTAAGTAAACGCCTCGCCGTCGGCATTGAAGGCGATGCCGAAGGGATTCCTCAGACCGCTGCAGAACAGCTGCCACTGCCGGGAATCCGGGAGCCAGCGGAGCACATGCCCTTCGGTCGTTCTTTGCCCGCGTCGCGCTTCCCGAAACGGAGACGTGAGGTCGGTCACATCCGCGACCGGCAGTTCAACCGAATCACCGAAGATCGCATACACGGCACCATCCGGCCCCTGGACCAGATCATTCCGCCCATGGCCAACTCCGCCAGGAAACGACCGAACTCGCGCCCGCGTCTCGAAGTGACCGTCAGCGTCGCGATCGTCGAGTCGGTACAATCCCCGAGAGTTGTTGGCCTGGGCAAACAGCGCACCGTCGGCGTAAAGCAGCCCGCGACATTCAAGGAGCGTCGAGTCGATCGTCTCGACCTGAGTGACGGAACTTCCATCCCGGGCGAGCGTCATTCGCAGCAGACCCTGGTCTTCGCGACCGATCGTGAGTCGCCCCTGAGGATCAAATTCCAGGCTGATCCACGACCCTTCCTGTTCCGTGGCGGAATGGATGCATTCGATTTCGAACCCGGGCGGGACAAGAAACCTCGCAGGGTCGACAGTCGCGCTGCGGTCGGACGCCCGCCGCCATTGCTCGTAGTCGTCGAGCGGGGTGATGCGCAGTGTGCGATCAGCATCCCAGAACTCGGCGGCGACGGTTCCAAACGTCTCCGCCGACTGCCAGTCAGCCGCATCATGCTCTGCGACGCCGACCTGTGTAACCCCGACCTCCGTGATGCGGGCCTGCCAGTCCGCACCGCTGCGGAGAACGGTGCGGCGGCCGTCGACGGTCGTGATCGTGAGTTCGATTGCGATGGCGGACGGTCCGAGTGAACCTGCACAGCGGAGTTCGAGCACGTCATCGCCCGTGCGCACAAGGTCAGTGACGTCGAGATCGAGCCAGGGACCGTAGTCGTCAAGAATAAACGCCGTGCGGTTACCGAGGCGCAGTTCGCAGGACGTGAATTCGGTCGCAAGGCGCAGATCGGCCCGCTGCACTGATCCGTCAATGTGGAACCTCTTCCGGAATTCGACGCGCTGCGGATGGTGGCGAGCCGCACTGGCCCAGATCCATGCGGGTCGCAGGGCCTGGTCGGCGTGGACGAAATCGGACGCTCCGCCCCAGGCCAGCAGGAGGGAAGCGAACAGCAGAGGGACGACTGACGGATGCATTGGCTCGTTCCTGCGAATGAATGTGGCAGCGCCGATTCTGCCCGATCCTGAGTGATCATACCAGTGGGTTCCGAAGGAGTCTCGGGAACAGTGACCATCCAGGTGCTGGCACACACGCGAACCACGCCGCCGTCTTCCGGACCCCCGGTCTCGGCACTCCCTTCACCACACGCCGAACTTCACGAGGCGCCGCCGGGCACTTCGAGGGGCTGGTCTTTCATCGGAATCGGCTGCGCGGTGATGTGAGCCATCGTCAGATCAAGCGGACTGAGATCCAGCGGGATTCCGGATTCCTGCAGCTGCCTTGACCATTTCAGGACTCGAATTGCCTGAGCAATCACGAATCCGATGAAAATCGCGGCGAGGATGCTGACAGGGAGGAGTGCTCGGACGGAGAGCACGGCCGCCAGCAGCCCGGCCCACGACAACCGGAGCAGGGCTTTGACCGCGACCATATTCCAGTGGGTGATCTGAAAACCCACAACTCCGAGCAGCACTGCGACGACGATCCCCACAATCGACGCAAATGGAATCAGCCATGAATTGACTGAGAACCAGCTCTGCGACGGAGACACCAGGAGCAGTGTGGAGATCGCGAAGACCACGATCGCGGAAATGATCGTCACTCCGGCCAGCGCCCGATTCTCCTGCTGGAATCGCCGCAGCCGCTCGCGCCATTCGTCAACAGCAGCGCTGTGATCGGCGATGGTCATCTGCTCGCGTGGCGCCTGATACGGATTGTACGCGTTTTGCGGCTCGTCCATCATTCGGCTCCCTGGTGACCAATTGTGCTGACCCTCCATCAATGATCAAGTGCGAATCACTCCGACTCCGGGGAAACGGCCTTTGACCGCAGCCGCCATGGAAAATCGGGCCGGGAGCGGAAGGTTCATGTGGCCATGGATCTCGGCGACTTCGGAGGCTGTCACCGGCTGTCATTTGATCGAGTGACACATCACGTTGATGGTGACACCGTTCGGGTCTTTGACGTGAAATCGACGGACGCCCCAGGGTTCGTCTGTCAATGGATACACAATGTCATAACCGCGGGACTTTGCGGTTTCGTGAAGTGAATTGACGTCATCGACCTCAATGCTCAGCGTGATGGACATTCAGTCCGTGAGACGGTTCGCCCCGGACGATGCTGATTTGAGCAGTCAGGCAGCCCGGGGAAACAACTGTGACGATCCAGCCCATATCCATCGCCACGCGAAAGCCGAGGTATTCCGTGTAGAACACCACGGATTCCTCGAGACAATTCGATGGGATGTTCGGCACGACGCGTCTGATGACATTCTTTGTCATAGTCTGACCCAACGGAGTCTTCGGCTGGAAGTACATTGTGCTGCCCGTTTGAGGCACCACCGTGTCAGAAAAAACGGCAGACTGCAAGACGAATTGCACTCCACTTTCGTATCATCATAGCACCGACAGGTCGAGAATTCACATGAGTCGCGCCGCACGTGTGTCGCGGGAACAGCCGTGATCGCTTTCTCCGAGAGGACCGAAGCATATTTCGCAGGATTTTTCAGAGTACCGCGGGAGCCAGTCCCGGTCTTGCGAGAGCCTCTAACTGGACAGCGCCACGTCGTGGCGTAAATAGCTACGCTTACTTTTCAAAACATGTTGCAGATGAGTCAAGATTCTCCTGGCCCGTTGGGCCAGGCTATTTGAACTGCTGGCCCTTTGAGCCGAATCAGCACAATTCCGGATTTGGCCGTCATGCGATAAACTTTCGCGGCAGGACGCCGCGACTGCGATTCGACACGATGTCGGTCCGCGCAACTGCGATTTACATTCCATTGGTCTGAGGCGAGCGGCGAAGCCGCGAT
>SXGS01023256.1_pt1 | contig 18599 bp, 7 predicted proteins | sample 3174681 | NCBI WGS metagenome assembly SXGS01 (sample SAMN11356861, study PRJNA531348) | freshwater metagenome | isolation source: freshwater sample F1-80 | place: China: Fuxian Lake, Yuxi | collected 2017-12-25 | reverse complement strand
TCCACGAAGACCCTCCGCTCAGAAAACTCTCTGCCGCCAGGCTGCTGAGCGCAAAGATCCATGAGGACGGCGGCCCTCTCATTCATCACGGCTCGGAGGAGGAGCAGATCTCTTTCGATTCCACTTGCCGCAAGCTCCATCGCTTCCTCACGAACCCCCAGCGCTGAGCCCCCAGTTACCCACAGATTCCCCGGACGAGGCAAAGATAGACGCAATGGAGCCTGCAGCGACTCGACTCGATGTTCCGGTTGCCGGGGCCAAACTGGCTGCGTTCACCACACCGCCCCGACGGATGACCGGGGTTTGCGCGGACCCCGCACTACGTGCCGCAAATGCCACGAGCGCGGCAACAAGTAGGCGATCCGTAAGCATCATTTCCTCCCTGTGATCGTAAACGTCCTGGTAACGGGGACTCCACGTACAAGCGTTTGACGCCGCCCCTGCTCCGCCACGGCTGTCCTGGTCTCATCCTCAATTTGATAACCGCGGCTGTATATCCACAAATCGACTTGTTGATCCCGCGGAATCGTAATACGGAACTCCATGCTGGCGCCCCTCCGCGAAACCAGCTTCGCCCCGTGGAATGCGCCGGAAGAGTGAATGAATCCCAGCGAAAACCCGGGCCTTAGCACGTTCGGCTCCCGTTAGCTGACAATTCCCGCACGTGCATAGCGTCCCTTCCAAACGCTCCCGTGCCGAATGAACTCTCGCAGCGCACGAAACTCCGTTTTGCTGTCAACTGTGGTCGGAATGCCTCCGTCTCCGTGCGTCCCCAGGAGATGCAGCCTGGAATGCAAGAGCCGCCTCCCGCCTCAGAACATATATTTCAGACCAAACTGAATAGTGCGAGGCGCTGTAACCTGGCCCGTGATCTGGCCGAAACTGCCAGGATTAGTGATGTCCCGTCCGGGAGGCCCGAAGCTCACGTGATTCGCGAGATTGAAGAACTCAGCCCGAAAGTCGATATTCTTGCTTTCGGTCAGCTTGAACTTCTTCCCGATCGACGTATCGAGGTTGAAGTAGCTCGGCGCGCGCTCGGTACCAACGCCGCCGTTGCCGAACGAACCCACCGCCGGAATTCCATAGGCGCAGGAACCACTATCGACGCCGGCAGCACAGAACGTCGTGGCATCGATCGGTCCAAAGAAGCGGTCGATCGTCTGTGAAGAGGGCGTGAGCGTGCGGTACCGGTTGGCCCGCACGTTACCGCGTACGGACTGCCCGCCCGTGTTGGCGGAGCTTGCCGTAATGGTAACCGGGAACCCGGAGTGCGCTGACATGAAGTAGTTCAGGTTCCAGCCGCCCAGGATCAGGTCCGCGGCCTTGCCGAAATTCGATCCGAACTTCTTGCCCGCGCCGATCGGCAGATTGTACAGCCCGCCCGTGGTAAAGTTCTTTCGCGCGTCGAAGCAGGACGGTCCGAAGTTGGCGCGCCGGTTGCAAGCGTTCTGCCAGTAGGCGCCCTCCGCATTGACGCTTCCGCATCCGTAGTAGCCGAGGTTGTCGGTCAGCGTCTTCGAATACGTGAACTGAGCGAGCAGTTCGAAGCCCGAAGCCAGACGCCTGCGCCCGCTCAGTTGAAGCGAGTTGTAGCGCATCGTGCCGCTCGATTCGGTGAGGGCGATGTTGCCGACGTTGGGAAGCGCCCGCGCCAACGGCCGGCGGTCGTTAGCCGGAGCCCAGGACGCCACCGGACCCACGCCCGGCAGCGGCTGATTCGCCTCATGCGGAACCACGAGGTGCGTTCCGCGCTGGCCGACGTAAGCGGCGCTCACCGAAGTCGACGCGCTCACCTGGTATTCAAGCGCGAAGTTGTACTGGTTGGTAAACTGCGGCCGCAGGTTCAAATCCCACGCGCGAGCCTGAAAGAACGGGTTCGCCCCCGTGCGAGGTCCCGTGAGATCGCTCCCACCGATCACGTCCGAGAATCCGGTGCGAATGTCGCCCGGCGTGCGTGGATCGTAGTTGACGTTCGATTCGATGAAGAACGGCGGATTGAGCGGCAGTCGCAGGTTCGCGCCCGTCCCTTCTAGGAAACTCGAGAAACGGTAACCCGCGCGGACGACTAGTCTCTCCTTGAACATCCCTGGCGTATAGGCGAAGCCGATGGTCGGCATGAACTGCCTTTTGTAAGCGGAGTACAACGCGCGCCCGTAGTCCGACTTGCCCGGATAAATAAGCGTTCCCGCGTAGGTGTCGATGTTGACCTGCCGATCCGCGACTTCATAAATCGGCGAAATGTATTCCCAACGCAGGCCAAGATTCAACGTCAGGTTACGCCTGATTTTCCAGTCGTCCTGTACGAATAGGGCGTTGCGCCAGTGGCGGTGACCCCACTTGCCCGTGACTGCGCCGCGGCCCTTACTGGCCAAGGCGTTGAGCAGGAAATCGCCGAAATCGATGCCGGAGTAGACGCCCGAATAGCCGAAGGAGCCGAGTGCGCCGTTATTACCGGCGTAGTAGCGGTTCTGTTGCAGGCGGATCGCCTGAGCTCCGGCCTTCAGCAGGTGCGTTCCCTGCTGATAGGTCACCGTTGTCTGCGCCTGATACTTGTTGTCGCGAGTCGAGCCGATGGATGCGCCGGAACCGATGCCGGTCAACCCGCTGCCGAGACCAACGGCGCTCAACCCGGGAATCGGCTGTCCGCCCCCGATCCCGAACTTGGAGTTGCCGTCCGCGCCGAGCTTCCCGGACCAGTCCAGAACCAGGTCGTCGATTCCGACGCGACTATACGCGATTCTCGTGTCAGTAATCAGACGCGGCGAAAAAGCGCGTGTCCAGTCAGCCATGGCGCTCGTGGTCGGCCCGCTGGTGCCACCCGTCAACGATGTGGGCAGCGCGGCTTGGGACCCAGCCTGATCGTAGCGGCCGATAGACCAGCGCGTGGAAATCGTATCGTTGTTCGTGGGACGGAAGTCGAGCTTCACGTCCGCCTGATGGTTGCCCAGCTTGCTCCGCGACGCCGAAACATAGTTGCTCGAAACACCGAGGGCTCCGGTTCCCGTGTTGTTCGGGACGGGATACAACTCCTGACTGCCAAACAGTGTTCTGGCCACCGGATTCACCACTCGGGCTGCTGGAATAATGTTCCCGGCGAAGGGCGCGCGCGAAGGCACGTCCGGGCCGGTGAGAGGATCGCGGACGATCTGGTTCTGACCGAGGAACTGCGCCAGGTTGCCCGTGCGCCATGGAAGAGGAGCGACGCTAGCCGTCGCGGGACCCGCCGCGCGCTGCTCCGTGCCCTCGTAATCCATGAAGAAGAAGATCTTGTTTGCCCTGATGGGGCCGCCGAAAGTGCCGCCGAAAATGTTGCGGCGAAACGCGGCCCGCTTGGTGCCCGCGCGGTTCGGGAAGAATCCGTTCGCGTCGAGCTTATCGTTCCTGAGAAATTCGAACAGGTTGCCGTGGAAATTGTTCGTGCCGCTTTTGAGCGACATCAGCACGGACGCGCCTCCCGAGTTGCCGAACTCACCGCCGCCGTTCCCTGTGATCACCTTCACTTCCTCAAGCGCATCCACGTTTGGCTGATACCCGATTCGGTTGTCGATCGAGTCGTTGACATCCACGCCATCGAGCAGGAAGTTGTTCGTCTGCTCGCGGTTCCCGTTCACTTGCGGACGGCTGCCGCTGCCCTGGAAACGCGAAGACGTGTTCATCGCGTTTGGGGCCGTACTGATTGCGCCCGGGATGAGCAGCGTCAACGTCGCGAAGTTACGTCCGTTCAGGGGCAGCGACGTCAGCTTCGTGGATGTGATGGTGTCACCGGTCGCGGTAGACTCGGTCTGCAGAATCGGAGCCACGTCAGATACCTCGACCGACTGCGTCACTTCACCCACCTCCATCTTGACGTCGACGCGGGCGACCTGATTCACTTCGAGCTTAAATGGCCCAATAACCGACTTCTTGAAGCCTGCGGCTTCGGTCGCGATCCTATAGTCGCCAACGGGCAGGAAGAGCAGGTTGTAAACGCCGGAAGAATTCGTCGGAGCCGTAAAGACGACGCCGGTGGCGGAATTGGACGCCGAAACCTTCACATTTGCAATGGCCGCGCCGGAGGGATCGGTTACCGTCCCGGTTACGGAGGCGGTAATGGTCTGGCCGAAACTGATTGCGGCGCCCAGGCACGGCAGGATTAGGAGCGAGAAAATTTTGGTGTTCATATAATTAATGTGTTTGTGCGATTGTTCGTTAGGATACCCGCGGTTCCAATTTCGGATGAAGCGAATTCAGAACAACGCGCTTTCCTTCCAAATTTCATAGAAATCACACCTCTAAGGGATGCTGGAGATAAGGCTGCAATCAAGAGGCCATCTTCAGAGAACAACAAGCGAAGCAGCGCCGAAGCGAGTTGGTCTGACCTCCCCGGCTTGCACATCCACGCAGCCTGCCAACTAACCCTGAAATCCGAAGTTTAACACTTAAACCAATTCTTTTCAGCGGCTTGCAGGCTTGAAAGCCAACTTCGCCGAAGTTGGCTTTCCACAGCGTAAACCATTCATAATACGTCGGATAGTCTTTGAAATGATTGCAACTTCGGATTTCAGGCTAACGCGTATCGCGCTCGACGGCCTTCTTCCCACCCGAAGAGTTGCCGGCGAAAACCCACTCCCGCGAGCAGCCCCACGCCGGATCGGCGCGCCTTGGGCCGGTAGTTTCAGGCCGAAAGGCCGTCCTCGAGATTAGACCCGCCCTCAGTGCGTCAGGCTGTGAATCGCCACCGCAGCGCGCTTGATTGTCCGCGGGAGGGTTTCGAGATCGATCCATTCGCCGTCAGCGTGCGAGCCGCCGCCGATAGCTCCGAGTCCGGTTAAGGAATCGGTGTACGGCGCGATGAACGAAATGTCGCCCGCGCCACGCTCCATCGGATCAAGCTCCATGGCTTCGGGGATTCCGGCCAGGCGGCTTGCGGCATTGATCGACGCGAACAGGCGTTTATTGCCGGTTGTAGGGGCCATCGGCGGGTATTCCCCCGAAAATCGGAGTTCCGACTTCGTGCCTGGCAGGCTCTTGGCTGCGATGCCGTACATTCTGTCTTTGACGCGGCTCACCTGCTCGGGACTCAACGCCCGCAGGTCGCCCCGCGCCAGCGCCTCGGCGGCAATGATGTTCGGCTTTCCGCTGACGGATGCCGCGCCATCGGTGTGCGCTTTGATGTCCGAGCCGCCGAGCACCAAGCCTGCGCTGAACGTCAAATTCGGTTCGCGAAGCTGCTCGTGAAACAGATTAATCACGCGGCTGAGTTCGAAGATCGCGCCATGTCCAAGGTCCTCGGTGAAGATCCTGCCCGAGTGGCCGGCGACTCCCTTGACTCGAAGCTCCCAACCGGCGAATCCCCGGCGGGCGGTTGAGATGTAGTCCGATCCACCGATGCGCCTGCCGCTCTCGAAACAAAGAGCCGCGTTCGCGTTCTTGCCTGCTTCGATCAGGTCCCGGCGCGCGGCGGCCACCGGTTCGCCCGGCGCCTCCTCATCACCCGTAAGAAAGATGTTGATGGATGTCCCCTCAAGCAGGCCCGCCTGATGGAGCGCCCTCAGCGCGAAGATCATAACGGCGATTCCGCCCTTCATATCGTTCACGCCGGGTCCCGTGGCGTTCGCGCCGTTACGGATGAAGCGCTGGAATGTGCGAGAGGGCTCGAAGACCGTATCCATGTGTCCGATGAGAAGGAGCGGTTTCCCGGGGCGAGAGCCTTTGCGTTCGGCCACCAGGTGCGGACCGCGTTTGAGTGCGTCCATCCGGATCAGCCGTGTTTCGAAGCCGAGTCCGCGGAGTTCCGCTTCGATCACTGCCGCCACCGCTTTCACCCCGGCCGGATTGAACGAGCCTGAGTTGATGTTGACGAGCTTTTCGATGAGGTCGATGGCTTGCGGTGCCGCGGCGTCTATCCCGCGGACCATCGCTTGCTCCCGCGCCGATAGGCCCTGCCCTTTCGCTAGGCTGAGAGCGAGCCATCCAGCGGCGGCCGCCACGCGGAGAACTAGCATTGGCATAGAGTAACATGCCCGGAAGGCCGGGCCGCGTGCCACGCGTGCCAGGCCGCATTCGCCACATGCACTTTAGGGCCAGCCTTCGACCACTCGATATGGCAAGGGCGGGCCCGTCTGGATTTGGGCGCTCACAGCAGGCCCGAGGGGCGGCCTTTATCAAGCGGCCTCTATAAGGTTGGCCATCCAGGGTTCGGGCGACCTTCCTCACGAAAAGGCTTCTCCAGATCGTGCCGGACAACGCCCATACCGCGGTCCGGGCGTTCGCCATTCGCGCGGCCGGCATCGTCGTTTGCGCCTGCCTTTCCCGCAGGAACTAAACTAAAACGTAACGCGCGCCTGAACCTGTATCCAGCGATTCGTGGCGGCCGTCTGGCTCGTGATGCGGCCGAAATTCGTTGAGAACGGGTCGGTGACAGGGCTGTTCATCTGCGACCGGTTCGCCAGGTTGATTGCATCAAGCCGCAATTGCACGTTCCAGCGTTCGTTGAGGCGCACGTTTTTCGCCAGGTTCACGTTCCACTGGTTGGTCGAGTCGCGCCGCATGCCGTCGATGCGCGTGGGGAAAACGCGCCGGTGAAACGCCGCCGGCCCCCTGGCCGCGTTACGCTCGAAGTTCGCCGTGTTGAACCACGTATCCCAGTTCCGCGAAACGTCGTTTACCTCACCCGGATTCGTGCCGTAGTGAAACAGGTTACCCCAATCGATCAGCGGTCCTGGCTGCCATTCGTAGGTCGCCCCCAACTGCCAGCCCCCCGCGAGCATGTTGAGCGGCCTCGCGGCGCTGCCGAGCCAGCGTTTGCCCTTCCCAACAGGCAACTCGTAGATTGCGCTCCCCACCAGCCGGTGTGGCCGACCGTCGTTCGACGTGCGCTCCGTTGGCAACGCGTCGAATTCGTTGGCGTAGAAATCGGCTTCCCGGATCATAAGGCCGGTGTATCCGAAGTTGAAGTTAAAACCATGCGAGAAGCGCTTGGTGACGCTCAACTGAATCTCGTGCGTGCTTGTGTAGGAGGACGGCGTCGTGTTGTCGGTGACGCCGTTCATCTGAGGGAACGCCCGCAGCAACTGACTCTTTCGGATCGTAGGGGACGTAAAAAAGCCCTGCGTGCTTATGTCCTGATAAACCAGCGGATTCGATTGTTGCAGCGAAGCGAAGTTACCCAACAGAAACGGATTCACCACATTCGCGTTCAGATTGTTCGCAATCGCGTTGTCGCGAACGGTCCCCGTGGCCCAATATTGTTCGGGCAGAAAGTCCAGCTTGCGGCCGATCGAAATGCGGTCGGAATAGGAACCGGCGTACGCGGCGTCGATCACGATATCTTTCCCGATCTGCCGCTGGAAGCCCGCTCGCCAACGCTGCTGCCGGGCATGCCGCTGATTGTAGTCCCTGAAGCCGAAGCCCCGTCCGGCCCTAGCCATGTTTCCAAGAGCGTCGCGGGTCGGAACGTCGAAGCGCGTGCCGTCACTGCGAACCGGAAACGGGTCAATGAGCGGACTCTTGCCGCTCCCGGGATTCGCCGCCGCCGGAAAATTCCAGCTCTCTCCAAAGTCCGTCGTGACATTCGTGCTGGTGCTGCGGCTAAAGCCGGACTGATCCGGACCGAAGTTCATCACGTTGAGCGTATCGAAGAAAATGCCGTAACCGGCGCGGAGCACCGTCTTCGAATTCAACTGGTACGCCGCGCCGATGCGTGGCAACCACATCAACTCGCCCTTGAATAAATTCCGCGGCTGGCCGTTCGATCCCGTGTAGAGCGTTCCTCCCGTCACCCTGAATTGCGAGGCCTGCAATTCGGGAATCGGGCGTGCCGCATAGGCCGCCTCCGCCGCGGCTGTGATCGGCAGCGAAACAGTGGGATCGAATCCCGCGATCATGCGGTTGTAGCGCTCAGTCGCGCCGCCCTCCCACTCCGTGCGGAGCCCCAGGTTCAGCGTCAGCTTCGAAGTCACTCGCCAGCTGTCCTGCACGTAGCCCGCGTAATAAGGGGTCGACGTCGCGTAGTTGTCGTTGGTCGCGATGCTGATGCCGTTGGGTACTCCCAGAATGAAAGCCGCCCAGCCCAGTCCGAGGTTGGTGCTGGGCACGTTGCCATCGTCGTCGCGGCGGGTATATGCATTCGAGAAGGCGAAGTTGCCGCTGGTGTTCCCGCCGCCCCCTCCCGTGCGGAACATGAAGCGATTGTCGAACGCCGCGCGGACCGTGTGGTTCCGGCGGATATGCGTCAACTCAAGCTTCGCCGCCGTGTTGCGCGTGCGCGTCCAATTCGACACCCCGCCTGGACTGATCGTGCTGTATCCGGCCACGGCCATCTGGGGAAGAATGTGCTGGTCCCCCGCCTTCTGGTCGAGATAAGCCGGCAGACCAATGTCGCCAGGCTTCAAGGCCAGCGCCGTGGGCTGGATATTCCCCTCCCGGAACTGTCCCACGGCCAGATTGAAGTCCCAAAGCGTGGTGGGAGACTGCGTGAAAACTACGTCGACGTTTCCCGCCTTGTTGTTTCGCACCAGTCCGTTGACGTTCAGGCCGCGAGCCGATTCATAAGTCCAGTCGCCGCGATCCTCCGGCCCGAAGTTGTTGTAGGACCAGCGCCCGAACATGCGGAACTTGTCGCTCAGTTGGTAGTCGACGCGGTTCGAATAGGCTGTGTAATCCCAGTTGTAGGGAGTTCTCGACGCCAGATAGTTGTCCACCGGGTCTCGGCCGGGGAGCGGCGGATTGTTTGGAACCGGATAGAGCTTCGTGACCTTGTCGTAGGACGGATTGACGAAGCGGCTCCTCGGAATGACGTTACCCGGGAATGGCGTCCGCAGGATGTGCGTAGCTCGCGCCGGGTCCGCCGCCACCGTCGTGGGATCGTGGACCACGTACCGCGCGGAGTTCGGAAGGCTGAGCAAATCGCTAAAGTCGCCATTGCGCGCGGCGAGCGAAGGAACCGTGCGGTTGAAGGAGCCCGCGTCCTCGGTCTTTACGTCCTTGAATGCGTTATACGTGAAAAACCAGAACAACTTGTTCTTTCCGTTATAGATCTTCGGGAGCGTGACCGGACCCCCGGCCGAAGCGCCCCAGTTGTTCGACCGCCCCGCGGGCTGCATGTCGGTCGAGCGGATTTCGTCGGCAAGCGCGCGGTTTCCCGACGCCGAGGCTTGCGCGATTCGGCGGTAATAGTTTTGCTTCACGAAGAAAGGCGTGCCTTGCCAGCGCTGCTGCCAGTGCTGCCACGTGGCCGTGCCGTGAAAGTCGTTCGCTCCCGACTTTGAAATCATCGTGATCGCGGCGCCCGAACTCTGTCCGATCGAGGCGTCGAAGTTGTTCGTCTCGACTTTGAACTCGGCCACCGCGTCCGTATATGGAAGGTACGCGCTACGGCGGCCGGGTCCCTGGTTGGGCGAGCCGTCGAGCGTCCACGAGTTGCCCCCGATGTTGCCGCCCACGCTGTAGTCTGACCCGCCTGCGTTCGAGTGCAGCGCGAGGTAATTGTTGACGCCGCCGGTCTGAATTCCAGGCGTAATTTTCACCAGCAGCATGGCGCTGTTCCCGAGCACCGGCAGTTCCATCACCGTCTTGTTGTCGAGCACGCGGCCGGAGCTGACGGCGTTGGTTTCAAGCAGAGGCGCTTCCGCGGTCACCGACACGGTCTCCGAGACGCCCCCCACCTCAAGCGGCAGTGCGACCTCAAGGCGCGAAGAAACCGGCAGCGTGACGCCGTTGCGGATTAGTTTCTTGAAGCCGGGCGATTCGACAATCAATCCGTAGTTTCCCGGCAGCAGCAAATTTGCCTCGTAGTAGCCGGTAGCGTTTGTCATGAAAGTGAGCGCTACGCCCGTCTCCGAGTTGCGGATATGTACGGTCGCGCCGGCCACGGCGCTGCCCTGCGGGTCGAGTACACGCCCGAACAGCATGGATCGGGTCTCCTGCGCGTGGGCCGCCTGGAGAAAGATTAGAGATGCCGCGCACAAGGCGGCAAATCGAGTGTGTCTCATGGAAATCCCCTTTACGTGAATCGTCCGCTTTCGGACCTTGGACCCAGGTTACACGATGAGTGCGTCGATTGTCGCGGAAGGGATCATGCCATTTCCGCAAGGTTCATCTTCTTCAGCCACGCCGCCGGCATAGGGATTTGAGCAGCCTCCCGTACGGCATCAGCGTGTTAATTAAGTTAAGAAAGTCCGGACGCCGCTCGTCAATCGCCTTTCCGGCCCACTCCACGGCTTGACCGGCTTCGCCGCGGACAAGGCGAGACCAGCTGAGAGCGGCGGGCGGCCCATAGGAACCGGGTGCCAATCGCGCAGCCAGCGGCTCCGCCTGCTGTGTATCTCCCGTGCTACACAACACGCCGGCCGGCAGACCGATCGTCATCGGGCACGCCTGCCGGGAAAGAGCCATCTTAGGTTAGCGCTACAAATCTTGCGCGGATCTTACGACATCTCTAGACCGCTCACCCGCCCGGTGCTGCTGGCGAAAGACTCCGTTTCGATGCCCATGCGCTGCATCATGCTCACGAAGAGGTTGCAAAGCGGAGCGTTATTGTCGCGCTTGAACACGACGTGCTGTCCGTGCCGGAACCCGCCGCCGGCCAGCAGAATCGGCAAGTTGGTATTGTCGTGAATGTTCGCATCTCCCATGCTGCTGCCATAAAACACCATGGTCCGGTCGAGCAGGCGCTCGCCGCTCTCTTTCTTCGCCGCCAGATTCGATAGTGTCTTGTTGAGCAGCTTCATCTGCTGCCGGTCGATTTCCTGCAACTGCCGCACCTTCTCCTCCGCCTGACCGTGGTGCGAGAGTCCGTGATAGGTTTCGGTGGAGGTCTCGTTCTCGTTCAACTTTAATACCGGCGTGAAGAACGCATCGGCCATCAGCGTTACGATCCGCGTGGAATCGGACTCGAACGCCAATTGCGCCATCGCGAGCATCAAGTCGAACTTCTCGAAGAACAGCTTCTTGTCCTGGATGTCGGCAGGGGGTGGCTCGGTGGCGGCGGGCTTGGGCCGGGTTTCCCAGGCACGCGCAGTCTGCATACGCTCTTCCACTTCGCGCACCGAGGTCACATACTGATCCAGGCGGACCTTGTCGTCACTCCCCAAATCGCGGCTGAAGCGTTTCGTTTCATCGAGCAGCGTGTCGAGAATGCTGCCACGGCTTTCCAACCGGTGGATCTGCCGCGCAACCGAGTCCTTGTCTCCCTGAACAAACATCCGTTCGTAGAGTTTCGGTCCGCTGTCTTCGGCGGGCAGCAGCACACCGTCCCGGGTCCAGGAGAGACTCCGGTTGCCTTTGTCGATGTTGACGCCAAGATTGAGAGCCGGGAAGCGCGTAACTTGGCCGAGCTTCTCCGAGGCGAATTGGTCGAGCGAGATCGAGTTTCGGAAGCCGCTCTTGAAAGCGCCGCGGGCGGCGGTCAACAGACAGTTATCCGCGCTGTGCCCGCCGGAGACGCCCGGGTGAGAGAGTCCGCTGAAGACGGTGAGATCGTCCCGGAAATCGGCGAGCGCGGTCAGATAGGGCGATAGCTCGTAGCCGCGCCCGGCTGCCTGTGGGAAGAAGAGCTTCGGCAGCACGCCCAGGTTGTTGGAGATAATGAGCATCCGGCGAGGCGGCGCCGGCGTCTTCGCGAAGAGCGGCGTCATGCACTCGAGAGCCGGCAGGGCCAGAGCAACGCCCGCCCCACGCAACAGCGTGCGGCGCGGCAGCGGGTGGGCGGCAACATGTGGTGCTCTCATGATTCATTATTCTCCCAGAAAGATCTTGCTTCGGACCAGCGCGTGAATGAGATCGCGGGCGCGATAGCCGTCTGCGGCGCACCGGTCGAGCATCCGCTCGATCTCCGCGCGATCCGAAAAGCGCACCGGCGTTCCGGTGGCGTATACGGTGAGTTGCCGCAGAAGATTGCGCGCCAGTTGGCGCGGCTCGGCGCCGAAGATTGCCTTCAACTCCCGGACGTCGCGGAAGCTCCGTCCGTCGGCAAGCGTACCGCTTGCATCCACCGGGCCGGCGATGGTGTAGACGTAGTCGTGCCCCGTATTATCGATGCCGCTGACTCGCTCACCCTCTGAAGTGCCGCGGTAGTGCGTTCGCCAGCGGCCCAACACGTCGAAATTCTCGAGCGCGAGTCCGGCTGGATCGAACTTCGCATGACACGCGGCACAGGTACTCGATTTCGTGTGCTGTGCCAGCAAGTCGCGAATCGTCTTTGCCCCGCGAATATCCGGCTCTACCGCGGGAATGCCCGGGGGCGGCGGCGGCGCGGGCTCGCCAAGGATGCGATCCATGATCCAGGCGCCGCGCAACACCGGCGATGTGGATGTGCCGTTCGCCGTGATCTTTAGTACCGCGCCCTGCGTCAACAGGCCTCCGAGATGGCTATCCTTCGGCAACGGGACTCGCCGGATCGCCGATCCGGTCATCGGTTCGAGTTGATAGTGCTTCGCCAGACGCTCATTTGCATACACAAAGTCCGCCTCCACCAGGTTGCGGATCGGGAGATTGTCACGGAACACAGCCGTGAGATGGGCGAGCGTCTCGCGCTCCAGGGAATCGACCAGGTACTCGTCGAGTTGATACTCAGGGTAGAGACGCTTGTCCGGATCGTCGCGGCGCAGATGGCGAAGATTCAGCCAGTAGCCGGCGAAGCTCTTCACAAAGCGGTCGAACCCACTGCCGTCGATCAGGCGATCCGTTTCGCGGCGGAGCGTTTCCGGATTGGTCAACCGGCTGGCGGCGAGCTCCGCGCCTGGCCTGGTGTTAGCGAGAAAGTGAGACAGCCGGTCGGCGATCGCGAAGTTGGTGGGGGGCTCGCGCAGGTACAGGAAGAGGTCCGAGCACAGGAAGGCCTGATACCCGGTGAGCATGGCCTCGACGAATGTTTCGCTCTTATCGAGGCGCGCTTCGATGAGTTGCTCGAACTTCCGCGCGGCCTCCTCCGGCACTGGACCCCGCGCGGCGAGCGTAGTGAATCGCCGGAACAGCCTGCTCGCTTCCCGCCGCGGATTCGCAGGCGCCGGATTGACGCCAAGATCGTCGAAGAGCACCCGGTGGCTCGGCGGCGGCCATGCCGGCGGCGGAATCGGTCCCTCGATTTCGATCCACTGGAACGCCACGCCCGGCTGACCTCCCGCCGGCAGTGGCGGATAGCGGTATGACCCGGTCTTCCCCTCGGCGTCTACTTGCGGGATGGGCAGACCGAGCAGCCCATATTCCACGGTTTGGCCCGCGACCAGCGGGACCGTGGTTTCGTAGACGTGCGCTCCCGGTTGAATCTCCAGGATGCCGCCCACCGATTTCATATCCTCCGCAATGTCGTGATTCGTCGGACGGCGCGAGCGAAGCGTCATGGGCACGTTGTGTTTTGCGTCCGAAAGCTGAAAATCCGAATGCTGCAACACCGCTCGCGCCGAGAAACGGACGCGATACCGGCCGTCGTGTTTGGCGGCGTAGCCCCTCGGGAATGCCCCGTAAGGCCACCCCGGCGAACGGAAGAGGCCCATCTCGAGGGAAGGGTCCTGCTCGAGTTCCTTCGGGAATGGCATCGCGCGCTCGCTCTCCACGTTGACGCCCTTGTTGTCCTTGATGAAAAACATCGAGCGGCGGGTGCCCGTGCTGCGAATTCCCGGGAACAGGTTTCTCCCGAATGTGCGGAATAGGGTCACGGCCGGAGGCGCAGTTGCGGTTGCCGCCGCTTTCCGTAGTGCTGCTTCGGCCGCGTCCAGGTAGGCCGCGAGCTGCACGCGCGACATGTCCAGCGTTTCGGAGACCTTGTTGAAGTGGTGCGCCTCGCGATCCTCCGGCAGCATGTCGCGAATGTCGAGGTCCGGCAGTTGCAGAACATCGCGCAGATTCTGCTCGTACTCGTCGCGATTCAAACGGCGCATCGGTCCGCGCCCGTTACGAATAACATCGGCGAGATCGGCCTGATGGATCGCCGGGGCAAGCTGCCGAAGCATCGCTGCCCGGGCGGCAGGCGTGAGCTCAGAGCCTTGGGGCGGCATCTCGCGTTTCTCGATCCGATCATGAATTCGGATCCAGCGCTCCCGGCTGGCGCGGTTCGCAAGGTCGAACGCCAGCGAAGCGAGATCTAGCCCTCCCTTTGCGGAACTGCCGGAATGGCATCCGAGGCACCCTTTGCCGATCAGAGTCTTCAACTCGGGCGAAGCCTGCGCCAGGAGCCGGACCGGCGCCGCGAGCCACATCGAATGCGCAAGGGCTGCCGCGATGAAGAAAGTTCTCATACCCTGTTAGAACACTATATCTCCATTTTACCTATACCCCCCACGCCTGCGCCTCTGAACAAGTGCGGGTTCAGTTGACGTTCAGAGCCGCGCGGGTGAAATGGATAAACTTCCGTATAGTCGGCCACTCGCTCGGAATCACCCGGATTCACTTTACCGGGCGCATGCGCTACAGGGCTCAGTGCGGTACTGGCTGGCGGACGGTGCCAGTTCACGGAACACCGGCCGGCATATCGCGAGGTGCCGCCCTTTCGCGCCGTAGTATCCTCGCCGTATGGTCTTCTTGCGCGTCGCACCGCTCATAGTGTTAACAGTTGCCTCGGCTTTCGCCCAACGCTCTACAGGGCCGGCGAAAGGTATTCTCGTTGTCGATGGCGGCGGCACGTCGAAGCCGGTCGTTGACGAGTTCGTTCGCTTGGCTGGCGGGGAGAAGGCCAAAATCGTCGTTATCCCAACGGGAGCCTCAAGCCTTAGATTCGGCGAGGAGAAGACAATTCTCAATCTGGATTGGCCTCGTAGCCGTCCCGAATGGATGATCTACGAGAAGCATCTCCGCGAACTGTTCGGCGCAGTTTCCATCACTGTCCTCCATACCAGAGATCGAGGCGTGGCTAACTCGGAGGAGTTCACTGAGCCCCTCAGAACGGCGACTGGTGTGTTTCTTGGAACCGGGAATGCAGGACGGCACGCCGATGCCTATCTGGGTACACGCACACAAACGGCACTGAAGGAACTACTTGATCGCGAGGGAGTCATCATGGGCAGCTCTGCGGGTTCCATTATCCTCGGATCATTCATCGTACGAGGCCGGCCTGACAAGCCGCTACTTATGGCCCGTGGCCGCACTCAGGGCTTTGGGTTCATGAAAAACGTCGCGATCAACCCCCACTTGACCTCTGCAAAGCGTGACAACGAACTTGTGAACGTTTGCGACGAGAATCCCTCCATCCTCGGCCTGGGATTGGACGACGATGTTGCCTTGTTCGTCCGCGCAAACAAGTTCGACGTGATCGGCAAAGGGGGCGTAGCCGTCTACGACAATTTGCCCAAGCAGGGTGCCTGGTATTACTGGCTGAAGCCTGGCGACTCGTTCGATCTGGCTACCTGGCAGAAAACGCCTTAACACGGCCACGGCTCGCAATGCTGCGGGTTACGAGAGCGCGCCAGGCTGCATCCAGTTCGCGGTTCCATCGCGGCTTAGCACGACGGATCGGCGGGTCAAGTACGCTGGAATTCATGTTGTTGGTTCCAACATACATAGGACCAAAGCTCCGCGAACTCTTCTCCATCCCCGGCGAGTGATTCACTTCCGGCTATCTTGGGTGATGACCAAACCAGCAAAAACGGTGGTGCCTCGTATGAGGAAGGACACGGCCGAGCTTCTAGATGGAAGAACCTGTAGCACCCGGAACCACGTGCGCCCTCCGTCGTTCGAGCGAAAAACGCCATCCGCCACTCCAGCGAGAACGAGTCCGTTGCCCGCAGCCATCTCCCAGACCGGCGCCCATCTACTGACTTAGCCGGATGCGCTCGGCGTGATGGCTACCCCCTGGTCGAACTGGTAGCTGTCCGCGTAGGTGCCGCCGTTGACCGGCTTACGTTACTCTGGGTCTGATGGCCACCGGCGCCAGCCTCGCGCGACTGCTGTTGTCCGTGTGCCTGTTCGGCGCAGGCTGCACGCGCACTCAACCCACGGTCTCGAGCGGCGGTGCGGCGTGCCGGAGCTGTCATCCGGGTTTCTACAGGAAGTGGTCCACGTCGCACCACGGACTGGCGATGCAGCCCTTCGACGCGGATTGGTCGCGAGCTCGCTGGCGGCCGCAGCCGCACCCTCTGCGCATCGGCACGGCCTCCTATCAGGCCAGGCTCGAGGGCGCCCCGCCGTACGTCGAAGAAATCGCGCCGGACAGTACGCGCAAGCTGTCCATCGCCTATGTCCTGGGCGGCAAGAACACCTACTATCTGCTGACGCCGTTGGACCGCGGCCGCCTGCAGGTATTGCCCCTTGCCTTCGACGTGCGGACCGGGACGTGGTACGACATGGCAGCCAGCGGCGCGCGCATCCACGGTCCCGCCGCCGGCGCCCCGCTCGCCTGGACCGATTCCGCCTTCACCTTCAACACCTCGTGCTACGGCTGCCACGTCAGTCAAATGCAGTCCAACTACGATGCCGCCAGCGACAGCTATCGCAGCACGTGGCGGGAGGCCGGCATCGATTGCGAAACCTGTCACGGCGATGCAACGGAGCACGCGAAGCTCATGCAGGGCGGCGGCGCCAAGGCTGCCGATCCGCGCATCCTGCGCATTTCTCATCTCAACGCCACTCAGCGTACGGACATGTGCGCGCCGTGCCATGCCAAGATGAGCCCGCTCAGCGAGCGCTATCAGCCGGCGCAGCGCTTCTTCGATCAATACGATCTAACCTCACTCGAGAGTCCGGACTTTTACCCGGACGGACGCGACCTCGGCGAGAATTACACTTTTACCGGCTGGCTGCTCGGCGCCTGCCATCGTGGCGGGAAGCTCGACTGCCTCTACTGCCACACATCGACGGGCGCGTTCCGCTTCGCCGAAAACACCGATCTTGCCTGCGCCGGGTGCCATCAGGACACCGCGGCGAGTGGCGCGCGCCACACCCACCACAAAGCGGATAGCGCCGGCGCACGGTGCACCGGCTGCCACATGCCGAAGACGCGCTTCGCCAACATGACCCGCAGCGATCACAGCTTCCTGCCGCCGGTCCCGGACGCCACCCGGCAGTTCAAATCGCCGAACGCCTGCAACGTGTGCCACACCGGGAAGGACGCCGCATGGGCCGACGCTCTCGTGCGTCTGTGGTACGGGCCTGCGTATCAGAAGCCGGTTCTCGAAAGGGCGCGGTGGATCGACGACGCGCGCAACCGCCGTTGGAGCCGCGCTCCGGCGATGATCGCCTATCTGCGCGAGCCGGACCGCAATCCGGCCCTTGCCGCCGCGCTCTTGCGCCTGCTCCGCGCCTGGGACGACCCGCGCAAGACGCCCGCCTTTCTGGAGAGCCTGCGCGACGAGAGCCCGCTGGTTCGAGCCGCCGCGGCGGCGGGACTGGCGGAGGCTGTCGCTGCGGGCGACGTACAGAGCGAGCTCAAGCGTGCCGCGGCCGATGACTACCGTCTGGTCCGCATTCGCGCCGCGGCTTCGCTCGCGCCCCTCCCGCCGGAGCCCGCCTTGCAGAAGGCCATGGGCGAGTTGGAGGCGTCATTCCACGCGCGCCCCGACGACTACAACGCGCAAACCAGCTTGGCCAATTTTTATCTGCGCCGCGGCGACACGGCGCGCTCGGTGCAAACGTTCGAGCACGCCATACGACTGCGCCCGGACAGTGTCGGGACTCTCGTCAACGCTTCGGTGGCCTACAGTCACGCCGGCCGGACTGCCGATGCGGAACGCGTCCTCCGTCAAGCCGCGCAATACGCGCCCCACAACCCGGCGGTGCTCTTCAATCTGGGTCTTCTGCTGGCGGAACTGAAGCGCGCCGGGGAGGCCGAAGCCACCCTGCGGGCGGCGTTCACGGCCGATCCGAACCTCGCGCCCGCCGCCTACAATCTCGCGATCCTTGTTTCCGCGAAGGACCTCAAGCAGGCCATCGACCTCTGCCGTAAGGCGGCCGCCATCTCACCCGAGGCCCGATACATCAAGGCTCTCGCGCAATTCCTCGCCAAGGACGGCCAGATCGCCGAAGCCAAGCGCGTTTTCGATCTGCTCCAGCGCTGAGGCTGCGCTACTTCGCCAGGCTCTTCTGCAGGTTCTCGAGCAACTGATCGATCGTGAAGCTCGCCGGCTTCTGCCGCGGCGGATACTCCTTGAATGTGTTCAGAAAATCCCGGATGATGCGCGACGAGTAGTCGCGCAGGTAGGTTCTCTCGAGCATCCAGTCCCAATACGTGTTCGAGGTGATGGGGGCCCTTTCATACGGATCCGTGCGCAGATTGAAGATCATCGGCATGCGCGTCTTCACGAACGGTTCCACCCACACCGCGAACGTGCCCTCGGCGCGCTGCTGCGCGTAGACGAACTTCCAGTTGTCGTAGCGCAGCGCCATCAGGTCGCCGTCGTCGGAGAAGTAGACGAACTCCTTGCGCGGGCTATGCTTCGCCTGTCCGGTCAGAAACGGGACCAGGTTGTAGCCGTCCAGATGCACCCGGTAGCTCGTGCCGCCCGCCTGGTAGCTCGACAGCAAGCGCTGCTTCACGTCGCCAGCGCCCGCCGCGGCCAGGATCGTCGGCAGCCAGTCCAGGTGCGAGACCATCTCGTGTGTCACCGTGCCGGGCTTGATCCGGCCCGGCCAGCGCACCAGAGCCGGGACACGAAACCCCCCTTCCCAGTTCGTGTTCTTCTCGCTGCGGAACG
>SXGS01503347.1_pt1 | contig 18600 bp, 30 predicted proteins | sample 3174681 | NCBI WGS metagenome assembly SXGS01 (sample SAMN11356861, study PRJNA531348) | freshwater metagenome | isolation source: freshwater sample F1-80 | place: China: Fuxian Lake, Yuxi | collected 2017-12-25 | reverse complement strand
GGGTGCCCCGCGCCGGCGTAGACCTTCAACTTGCGATACATCTGCGCGCCCAATCGGTTGTGCGGGAGCATCCCTTTGACGGTTCGCTCCACCAGCCGATCCGGGCGAGCCAGAAGCATCTGTCCTCGCGTAACGAACTTCAAGCCACCGGGGTAGCCGGTGTGCCAGTGAATCCGCTCATCGGCCTTGTTGGTTCCCGTGAGAACCACCTTGGCGGCGTTGATGATGATGACGTGATCACCCGTGTCGACGTGGGGGGTGAAAATCGGCTTGTGCTTGCCGCGCAGGAGGCGCGCCGCCTCGGCCGCGACGCGACCCAGGGATTTCCCTGCCGCATCAATCACCAGCCACTCACGCTGGATCTCTTCCGGTTTCGCGGAGAACGTCTTCATGGCGTCCAATCTTCTTCCAGATCCCCGCCGGCCCCGTATCCGTCCGGATACTCGACACTCGCGAGGAACAAACCTCTGGCCGGCGCCCAGGCCAAACCGCTCTCGCGGCGCCCCTCCGCCAACCACTCCGATAACTTTTCCGGCGACAACCGCCCGGAGCCGACTTCCACCAGTGCTCCGACCAGCCCCCGCACCATCCCCCGAAGAAACGCATCCGCGGTCATGTCCAACCGCGTCAGCGAACCCACCTGCACGACCGAGATCAGACGAAGCGTCCGCACGGTACTCCGCGCGCCCGACTGGCCACGACTGAACGCGGCGAAATCATTCCGCCCCACCAACCCGGCTGCGGCAGACCGAACCAGATCCCATTTCACCCGCTCCAGGCGATTGCACTGCCAACACCACCGACCCCGGAAAGGCTGTGAAGCCTTTGAACAGAGCCAATAACGGTAAGAGCGCGAGATCGCCGAAAACCGGGCATGAAATGCCTGGTCCGTCTCTTCGGAACACCTCACCCGGATCGCGCCGCTCAGCCGCTCGTTGAGCGCGAACTCGTAACCCCCGGGTGGAACACTGCCCCACGTATCAAAATGGATCACCTGGCCGGATGCGTGGACTCCTGTGTCCGTCCGCCCCGCCGCGGTAACCTGCACCGGGTGCCCGCTCAAGCGGGTGAGGTGCGTTTCCAGTTCGCCCTGTACGGTAACACGGCCACCCTGACGCTGGAACCCCTCAAAAGTGGTTCCGTCGTACGCGACGACCATGCGAATCCGCCGCACGGCTCTCCGAAAGTCAGTCCTGAACCAGTTCCAGCCGGACGAGCGGAGCTGCATCCCCCTGGCGGAAGCCGATCTTGAACATACGCGTGTAGCCGCCCGGGCGATCCTTGAATCGGGGTGCGATCTCCGTGAAGAGACGATGCACGTAGTCGCTGGTGGACTGCCCGGTGGGGGTCGGTTTGCGCCCCTTGATCCGCTCGGTGACTTCCGCCTTTCGCGTGGGCGAAAGCTGATGATAACCGCCCGGCTTAGCAACGGCGCGGCGCGGAGTCTCGGTAGCGAGCACGCGCGCGGTTTGCCGGCGATTCGACAGGTTGTCTTCACGAGCCGTGGTGATCAAGCGTTCCGCAATGCGGCGCACTTCCTTGGCCCGTGTCTCGGTGGTCACGATGAAGTTTCGAGCCAGAAGCTGGCGAACCTGACACCGGAGCAGCGCCATACGCTGATCGGATGGCAGACCCAGTTTACGACCCTGTACCCTATGGCGCATCTCAGTCCTCGTCGTCCGCGCCGCTGAAGCCGCCGCCGGCCACCATCGTGTAGCCGAGCTGGCTCAGCTTGTCCTGGACTTCCACCAGAGACTTGCGGCCAAAGTTGCGGATATTCATCAGCTCGTCTTCCGTCGCTCGCATCAGGTCCACGACGGTCTGAATATTTGCCTTCTTCAGGCAGTTGTAGGTCCGCACGGAGAAATCGAGTTCCTCGATGCGGATGTCCGGTGCGCCGCCAATGGCCGAACGGACCGGGGTGAGGGGAGACTCTTCCACCTCCCGAACCACATGCTCCGAACTGACGTCGAAGAACAGTCGAACATACTGGTCGAGGATCCGAGCCGCATCGCACAACGCGGTTCCAGGTGTAATGGCCCCGTTGGTCTCAATCTCCAGCGTCAACCGCTCGAAGTCGGAACGGCTTCCGACGCGAGTGGACTCCACATGGAAATTCACCTTTCGGACCGGCGAAAAGGCCGAGCCGAGAGGAATGACGCCGATCTGACCCTTGAAGCGCTCGTGCTGCTCGGGCCGGACATAGCCGGTGCCGACTTCCACGGTCAACTCCATCTGGAGAGTCGCGTTCTCATCGGAAAGCGTCGCAAGATGGACCTCGGGGTTGACGATTTCCACGTCCGACGGACACTCCAGGTCGGCCGCCGTAACGTCGCCCTCACCCCGTTTCTCAAGTTTGAGAATCCGCGGCTCGAGCTCCGAAGGCGGTTGATCCGAGTTCACACGAATGGCGATGTCCTTCAAGTTCAGGATCAACTCAGTCGTGTCTTCCCGCAGTCCGGCGATCGTCGCAAACTCGTGGAGAACACCATCAATGCGGATGGCGGTTACCGCGGCGCCGTGGAGGGAGGACAGCAGCACCCGCCGAAGCGGAATCGCCAGCGTAACCCCGTATCCCCGCTCCAAAGGAGACACCACGAATCGACCGTGGGTCTCGTTGTGCTCCAGGGTTTCTACCCGTGGTTTGGTCATCTCCATATCGGCAAGCTCCCCCGAATCGAACGAGTTCCTAACGTTGGGAGGGCCCGGACGAACTCCAGGCCCTACCTCAGAATCGCTGCAGGAGTGAGGGCCATCGTCATGACGCCCTCCGGTCGCATTAGCGAGAGTAGAACTCCACGATCAGCGCCTCGTTCACCTGGGTATCGATCTGCTCACGAGTCGGCAGGGCAAGTACCTGACCGCTCTTGGCTTTGACATCCACCGAAAGCCATTCCGGCGTTCGGCGTCCGCCCGAGGAGTCCAGTGCGTAAGCGATGGCCCCGGCCTCCAGGCTCGTTTGCGCCACGGCCACGCTGTCGCCCGGCCGGAGCTGGTAGCTGGGAATGTTCACTTTCTTCCCATTCACACGGAAATGCGCGTGATTCACCAACTGCCGAGCCTGTCGACGAGAACTGGCCATCCCCAACCGGAACACGACGTTGTCGAGACGCATTTCCAACTGCTGGATCAGCACCTCGCCCGTAACGCCATCGCGCCGTACGGCTTCCTTGAAGTACGTGCGGAACTGCTTCTCCAGGACGCGATAGATGCGCTTCAGCTTCTGCTTTTCGCGGAGCTGAACACCGAACTCCGCAAGCTTCCGCTGCCGCTGCCCATGCTGGCCCGGAGCGCTGCTTTTGCGGCGCTCGATGGCGCACTTGCTGGTGTAGCAGCGCTCCCCCTTGAGGAAGAGCTTGACACCGTCCCGCCGGCAAAGGCGACAGACAGGTCCGCTGTAAACTGCCATGTACTCTGACCTCTCGCCTAAACCCGCCGACGCTTGGGAGCGCGGCACCCATTGTGAGGAATGGGTGTGACATCTTTGATCATGCTCACCTCAAGACCAGCGGTCTGAAGAGCACGAATCGCCGTCTCACGGCCGCTTCCCGGGCCCTTCACCAGGACGTCCACGCGCTTGAGCCCGTGGTCCCCCGCAGCCTTGCGGGCAGCGTTCTCCGCGGCCATCTGCGCTGCGAAGGGGGTGCCCTTCCGGGTGCCCTTGTAGCCGACCGATCCGGCCGACGCCCAACTCAACACTTCGCCGCGCTGATCGGACACAGTGACCACGGTATTGTTGAAGGTGGACTGAATATGGACGATTCCCTGGAGAACCTGTCGCTTCTCTTTGACCTTCTGCTTGGAAGTGGATTGCTTTTTGGCCACGGTCTACTTGCCTTTCTTCCGGCGTACGCCAACGGTCCGTCTGGGACCCTTGCGCATACGGGCATTCGTCCGGGTCCTTTGCCCTCGAACAGGAAGGCCACGGCGATGCCGGATTCCGCGGTAGCACCCGATCTCGGAGAGACGGCGGATGTTCATCTGAATTTCCCGCCGCAGGTCTCCCTCCACGCGGTACTCACGCTCCAACACTTCCCGCAACCGAGCGACATCGGTTTCAGAGAGTTCCCGAACCCGCAGGTCCGGACTAAGGCCGGTTTTGGCCAGAATCTCTTTGCTGGTGGTGAGGCCTACACCAAAAATGTAGGTCAGCGCGATCTCAATCCGCTTGTCGCGCGGAAGGTCAACCCCCGCGATGCGTGCCACGATACGGTACCCTTCCCCTATCCCTGGCGCTGCTTGTGCTTCGGGTTCTTTTTACAAACAACCCGGACCACGCCTTCGCGGCGGATGATCTTGCAGTCGTCGCAGATCTTTTTGACTGAAGGTCGAACTTTCATCTGTAGTTCCTTGCCATCCGGGCTACTGAAGCCGCAGGCAGACAACCTGCATAGGATAGCAAAACGGGCCGAAATGTCAAGCCCGAGCACCCCCCAGCACCTGCTGGATGGTCCTCGTGATGCCGTCCACCGGCTCCCTGCCGTTGAGGCTGTGGAGCAGTCCCCGGTCCCGATAATAGCCTGTCAGGGGCTCCGTTTGCTCGTGGTAGGTGCGTAAACGCGCCCGGACAACCTCTTCCTGATCGTCCACGCGCTGATACAACTCCGAGCCACAAACATCACAGTGACCGGCCACCTGCGGCGGCCTGGTCACCAGGTGGTAGCTCAATTCGGTGCACTTCGAGCACACGCGCCGATGGCAGGTGCGCTCGACGATAATGTCGTCGGCCACCACGAGATCGAACACGCCGTCGATTCGCATCCCTCGTTCGTCCAGATACGTTTCGAGCGCCACTGCCTGACTGACGTTTCTCGGGAAACCGTCCAGCAGAAACCCTGTCGTCATGTCCGGCTTCTCGAGGCGTTCGATCACCATCTGAACGATCATGGAATCCGGTACGAGAAGTCCACGATCGGTGAACTCCTTGGCTTGTTTGCCGACTTCCAATCCGAGTGCGTCCGCCATTCTAAGCATCTCACCAGTGGAGAGCTTGGGTATGCCGAGACGTTCCGACAGAATCCGGCCCTGAGTGCCCTTCCCCGCTCCGGGGGGCCCTAGAAGAATGACGCGCATGCGACGGTCCTAACCTGCGGTTTCGGGAGGCAAGTGGCGCCGGTGGGCCGATCTCGGCTTTTCCGAACTAACAGAGCGTGGCGATCCTCTCGGATCCCGCTCCGCGGCCCTACCGGCTCCTGCCCGGTGCGTGAAACACTCGCTTCGCGGCTTATCTAAGGCTGATGGATCGCAAGTCGCTACCGCGCTGGGTGCGCCGTCCCGACTGGCGAATGAAACCCTCGTAGTTCCGCATCACGAGGTGGGATTCCAGGTTCTGCATCGTATCCAGAGCCACACCCACCACGATGAGGAGCGAGGTGCCGCCCACGAGACTGAACGTACGTATGCCGGTCAAGCTCGGCACGTAGTATTGGATCAGCCCGATGACGGCCAGAAACAACGCGCCCGCCGCCGTGATCCGTGTCAGCACCCGATCCAGATACTCCTGGGTGGGACGACCGGGACGGATTCCGGGAATGATCGCGCCTTGTTTTTTGAGGTTTTCGACGAGTTCCGGGATGTTGATCTGGATTGCGGCGTAGAAGTACGTAAAGCCGAAGATCAACAGCGCGTAAGCGATCGACGCGAGGTGGTACTTTCCGGGTGGTGTGGTCCAATCGATCACGAAGGACGCGATCCGAGATGCCGGGGAGTTCGGCTGCATCGGGTTCCGGAAGTAACTCGCGAGTGTGGCCGGCATCATCATCAGCGTGATCGCGAAAATGATCGGCATCACCCCGGCAGCATTCACCTTGAAGGGCAGGTAGCTGGCGTGTCCCTGAACGGCTCGCCCCCCAACTTGCCGTCGGGCATGTTGGATCGGAATCCGCCGGGTTCCGCCGGTCACATAGATGATGCCCATCACGGTGGCGATGAAGATCGCCAACAGCGCAATCACCTTGAAGATCCCGAACGGCATTTCGGCCGAGATCTGCGTTGCAGTGAGGGCGATGTCGTAGGGGAGTCGCGCCATAATGCTCACGAAGATGATCATTGAGACGCCCTGGCCGATTCCCTTCTCGGTAATCGATTCCCCAATCCAGAGCAAGAACATCGTTCCCGCCGTCAGCGAGATCAACACCTGCACCTGAGTGAAGAAGCCGCCCTGAAAGATGGACGTTCCGCCGCCGGAGTTCGAGAGGATTTGCATGATCCCAATCGCCTGGAAGGCCGCGAGGCCCACCGTGCCGAATCGGGTCCACTTCGCGATCTCTTTCCGGCCGCTCTCCCCTTCCTTCTGTTTCGCCTCGAAGTAGGGGATCGCCATCGTCAGCATCTGCATAACGATCGAAGCGTTGATGTACGGCGTAATGCCCAGGGCAAAGATCGTAAACCGACGGAACGCACTACCCGAAAAGGTGTCGAAAATCTGAAGGATCCCGTTTGAACGGATCAACTCCTCCAGACGCTCCAGGTTCACGCCGGGGACCGGAACATGCAGCCCAACAACGAAGAGCGCCATCATGGCCACCACGTGGACCAGGCGCGCTCGGACGTCGGGGATGCTCCACGCCGCCATCAAGTTCCGAAGCATCAGCCGATGACCTCCACGGTCCCACCCGCCGCGGCGAGTTTCTCCGCGGCGCCCTTGCTGAACTTGTGAGCCCGCACGGTCAACGCGTGACCGATTTCGCCGTCGCCCAGAATCTTGACGCCCGCCAGCAGATCGCGGACGATCCGCTTCTCAACCAGCAGCTCCGGCGTAACTTCGGTTCCCGGAGCGAACACTGCCAGCTCACTCACGTTGACCTCGGCATACACCGTGGCGAAGTGGTTCTTGAATCCGCGGAACCTTGGAAGCCGGCGATGCAGAGGAGTCTGCCCGCCTTCAAATCCGGGGCGCACGGTGTTGTGCGCGTGCTGGCCCTTGCTGCCGCGGCCGGCGGTTTTGCCGTTGCCGCTGCCGATCCCGAGCCCCTTGCGCTTGCCTTCGCGCCTGGAGCCGGGGTTCGGTTGGAGTTCACCGATTCTCATGGAATTAAGCCTCGTCCGCCACGGCTTCGATCGTGACGAGATGGGCGACTTTTTTCACCATCCCCAGGATCTGAAGATTGGCCGGCAGTATCGTTGATGAGTTCAGCTTGCGGAGACCCAACCCGGCGACGGTTCGCTTCTGGGGCTCCGGGCAGCCGATGGTGCTTCGAATCAGGGTGATCTTAACCTTCGCCATGACTGTCTCCCGTACGGGTAGCCGCATAGCGAACCTGACGCACGATCGGCATCTGGCTCAGCTCCACGCCCCGCAAGGCGGCGACTTCCTCGGGCGTTCGAAGAGTTTCGAGCGCCTTTAGGGTGGCCCAGGCGCTGTTGATCGGGTTGGACGACCCCAGCGACTTGGCAAGAACATCGCGAACGCCGGCGGCTTCGAGGATGGCTCGAACCGATCCACCCGCCACAACCCCGGTTCCCGGCGCGGCTGGCTTCAGCATGATTGTGGAGGCGCCCTCGGTCACCGTGATGGCGTGCGGAATAGTAGTGCCGTCGAGCGGCACCCGAATGATACCCTTCTTGGCCGCCTCAACGCCTTTGCGGATGGCGTCGGGAATGCCTCGGGCTTTTCCCATGCCGGCGCCAACGTGGCCGTGGCGATCGCCCACAACGACGAGAGCATTCCAGCTCAGCGTTCGTCCGCCTTTGTGGGTCTTCTGGCACTTGTTGGTCTTTACCACTCGCTCTTCGAGTTCGAGGGTGTTCGGATCGATCTTCGGCATCGCGTCCTTGTGCTCTCTGCGTCTGCTCTGTGCGACGGCGGATGGACCGCGTCTAGAACTGAAGTCCGGCTTCTCGGGCGCCCTCGGCCACGGCGGCAATGCGCCCGTGATAGAGGAAGCCGCCGCGGTCGAAAACCACGGCCTCGACGCCCTTATCCTTGGCGCGCCGCCCGATCAACAGGCCCACCTGCTTGGCCGCATCGACATTTCCGCCGTAGCCCAGCGAGCCCTTCAGCTCTTTGTCGACGCTTGAGGCCGCGGCGAGAGTCTCGCCGCGGGTGTCGTCGATGAGCTGAGCGTAAATGTGATGCTCACTCCGGTACACCGCCAGGCGAGGTCGCTCGGCGGTTCCGGTCAGTTTCCTGCGCACACGGGCATGCCGCCGGGCGCGAAGTTGCTGCTTGCGGTTCATGGCTGCTTTACTTCTTTCCGCCCTTACCGCCGCCCTTGCCGCCCTTGGCGCTCTTACCGGCCTTGCGGCGCACGGCTTCGCCACGGTAGCGGATCCCCTTGCCCTTGTAAGGCTCGGGCTTCTTCAAAGAACGGATCTCGGCGGCCTGCTGGCCCACGAGTTCCTTGTCGATCCCCTTCACACGAAGGAAGAACTGGCGGGTGTTGGTTTCCTGGCCGATCTCGAAGGTGATGCCCGGGCGCGGCTCGACTTCCACCAGATGGGAAAAGCCGATCTGCATACGCACCTTTGTGCCGACCAACTCAGCGCGAAATCCGACGCCGACGATGTCCAGCACCTTCTCGTAGCCGTCGCTGACGCCTTTCACCATGTTGGCGACCAGGGAGCGAGTGAGGCCGTGCAGCGCGCGGACTTGCTGCGAGTCGGATTCCCGACCCACAATCGCCTGTCCGTCTTCAACACGGATCTGAATCCCCGGAGAGATGACCCGCTCCAGGGTGCCCTTGGGGCCTTTGACCACCAGGGTACCTTCACCCTGGGTCAGCTCCACGCCCTTCGGGAGCGGAATCGGGAGTTTTCCGATGCGCGACATCGTCTATCCTTGCCTCACTACCACACGTAGCAGAGGACTTCGCCGCCCACGCCCTGCCGACGACACTCCCGGTCCGGAAGCACCCCAGCGCTCGTGCTGACGATCGCAATCCCCATGCCGTTCAGCACACGCGGCACCTTGGCCGCCGGCTTGTACACTCGAAGTCCGGGCTTACTGATGCGACGGAGCTGTGTGAGAACGGGCTCACGCTTCGGACCGTACTTCAGAAACACGCGAATGGTGCCCTGAGGACCATCCTGCAAGAACTGATAGCCGCGGACAAACTTCTCTTGCGCCAAAATCTTGACGATCTGGAGCTTCAACTTCGAGCCGGGAATCTCCACCTGCTCGTGCCCGGCCCGAGACGCGTTTCGGATTCGCGTCAACAGGTCTGCGACCGGATCGGTAACGGCACCCATAGCTACTTCCTTACCAACTGCTCTTGGTGACGCCGGGAACAAGGCCCTTCAATGACATCTCTCGCAGACAAATGCGGCAGAGGCCGAATTTGCGGAAAACGGCCCGGGCACGTCCGCAGACGTTGCATCGGGTGTACTGCCGGACCTTGAATCTCTGCGGTCGCCTTGCCTTTTCGATCAGACACTGCTTAGCCATGCTCTTCGCGTTCCTTCTTTGCCTTCTCGATCACCTGCTGGGCGATGTGAGCAGGCACCTCCTCGTAGTGGCTGAACTCCCGGGTGAACCGTCCTCGGCCCTGTGCAATTGAGCGCAGGTCGATCGCATACCCGTGGATTTCCGCCTCCGGTGCCGCCGCCCGGATGATCTGCGGGCCGCCCCCGGCCGGTTCCATACCCAGAATCCGGCCTCGTTTAGTGTTCAAATCCGAGATCACGTCACCCATGTACTGCTCGGGTACGACAACCTCGATGTTTACGATCGGCTCCAACAGCACCGCGTGGGCCTTTTCCATGCCCGCGCGGAATGCAACGTGAGCCGCCTGGCGAAATGCCATTTCGGACGAGTCCACATCGTGATAGGACCCATCGTCACAAGTCGCTCGGATGTCCACAACAGGGAAGCCCCCGAGGATACCATGAAGAATGGCTTCCTGGAGGCCCTTATCTACCGCCGGGATGAACTGCCGGGGAATGGATCCCCCCACAATCGCATCCACAAACTCGTAGCCGGAGCCCCGAGGTAGAGGCTCGAAGCGAACCCAACAGTCGCCGAACTGACCGCGACCGCCGCTTTGCTTCTTGTGTCGACCCTGCACTCGGGCGCTGCCGGCCAGCGTTTCCCGATAGGGAATTCGGATTTCCCGCTCCTGCACATTCGCCTGAAATCGCTTCAAACGGTCTATCGCGACTGAGAGATGTGTATCCCCCTGGCCCGAGATGATCGTTTGACCCGTCTCAGGATCGCGGCGGAAGCGGAAGGAAGGATCTTCGTCGGAGAGGCGCACCAGCGCCGGCCCCATCTTGTCCTCATCCGCCTTGGTCACCGCGGCAATTGCCTTGGAGTAGCACGGTTCGGGGAACTGGATTCCACCGAGCCGCTTGCCGCGCCCCTTTTCAGTAAGCGTATCTCCAGTCGCCGTGCCACCCAGCTTCGAGACGGCCCCCAGGTCTCCCGCCCCCACCTCCTGGGCCTGCTCTTGTTGCTTGCCCCGCAGGAAGAGGAGTTGACCCAGGCGTTCCTCGTGCTCGCGATCCGGATTCCACAGCTCGGATCCGCTCTTCACGGAACCGGAGTAAACCCGGAAGTAGGTGAGCTTCCCCACATAGGGGTCGCTCAGGGTCTTGAAAACCAGCGCCGAAGTGGGCGCTGCCACATCGGCCCCGGCTTCCGCAGCAGACGGAGCGAGCCCCAGAAGACCATCCAGCAACGCCGGAATGCCCACCCCGGACAATGCCGCGGAGAACAGTACGGGCACGGCTTCTCCCAGTTTCACCTGGGTGACCAGACCCCGAGTCAACTCTTCATCTGAGAGGGGTTCCCCACCCAGATACTTCTCGAGCAACTCATCGTCCGCCTCAGCCGCCACTTCCATCAGCGCCTCTCGGCATTCGGAGACCAGGGCCTCCGTTTCAGCCGGCGCCGGCCCTGTGGTCGTTTCACGCCCTTTACCCACGTAGGCTCGGTTGTGCAGTACGTCGACCACTCCGGAAAATGCCGCTTCCGCGCCAATCGGCGCCTGAATCGCGACACACCGATTCCCGAATTTGGAGCGAATGGACTCCATCACCCGGGCGAAATCGGCGGTCTCGCGATCCATTTTGTTCACGAGGATGAAGCGGGGGATCTTACGATCCACGGCCATTTCCCAGGCCAGTTCCGTACCGACCTCAACTCCGGACGGGGCAGACACGAGCAGCAATGCGGCGTCCGCCACACGCATGCCCGAGACCACCTCGCCGACGAAATCCAGGTAGCCGGGTGCGTCGAGGAAGTTGATCTTGCTCTCATTCCATTCCACCGGAGCGAGCGCAAGGTTCAAGCTGATTCGCCTTCTGGCTTCTTCACTATCAAAATCAGTCTTTGCGGTTCCATCGTCCACGCGGCCCGCGCGGTCGACGGCGCCGGTCCCATACAGCAGAGCCTCAGCCAGAGTCGTCTTTCCCGTACCCTGATGTCCCGCAATGGCCACATTTCGGATCTTCTCCGGACTGTACCGCTTCATGGACTGCCTCCGCTCCGTTGCTTGGGCTAACTAACTCGCTGTAGTGAAACCGGTGAGAACTACTTATCGACTCGGAACTTCAGGCCGAGCGCCTTCAAGAGCGCCCGTCCCTCATCGTCCGAATTGGCGGTAGTCGTGATGATGATGTCCATCCCGCGGATCTTGTCGACCTGATCGTACTCGATCTCGGGAAAGATCAACTGCTCCTTCAAACCCACGGCGAAGTTGCCATGGCCATCGAAGGAGTTGGGGTTCAACCCCTGAAAGTCGCGGATCCTCGGCATGGCCGCATTGATCAGCTTGTCCAGGAAGTACCACATCCGATCGCCGCGCAGCGTCACCTTGCAGCCAACCTTGTTGCCTGCTCGGAGGCGGAAGGCGGCGATGGAGCGCGTCGCACGGGTTACCACCGGCTTCTGGCCGGCGATCATCGTCATGTCACGAACCGCCGCATCCAGGATCTTGCTGTCGGATTGACCCTGACCAACGCCCATGTTGATCACGGCCTTCTCAACGCGCGGAACCTGCATCGGGTTCGTGTAGTTGAACTCTTTCATCAGGGACGAGACGACCTCGTCGCGATATCGGTCCTTCAGGCGGGGCATCCCGGCCACTCTCCTACTCGGTTCGATCCAGCGACTGTCCGCACTTCTTGCAAAGCCGAACCTTCTGGCCGCCGGCCTCGCCGTGCGCCACGCGTGTCGGGGCGCTGCAACTGGGACAGACCACCTGCAAGTTACTCACGTGAACCGGCGAAGGCTTCTCGATTCGCCCGCTCTGCTGGCGTGCCGCGGCGGCGGGATTGCGTCCAGCCCCGGCAGAGCGCTGATGCTTGGTGATCAGGTTGCACCCCTCCACCACCGCACGCTCTCGCTGGGGATCGACATTCACCACGCGACCCTGGTCACCCAGGCTCCGACCGGCGATCACCTTCACGGTGTCGCCCTTCTTTACGTGGCAGCCGAACTGCCCTGCGATGTTCCGCTTTCGTGCCTGACCCATCGCTAGAGCACCTCCGGCGCCAACGAGATGATCTTCATGAACTGGCGATCTCGAAGCTCACGGGCCACCGGTCCGAAGATCCGGGTTCCACGAGGGTCGCCGGTGGGCTGAATCACGACTGCGGCGTTGTCGTCGAAGCGAAGCACCGAGCCGTCGGGACGGCGGATCGCGTTGTGGGTTCGTACCACAACTGCCTTCACCACATCGCCCTTCTTCACGCCGGCGCCTGGCGTCGCGGACTTCACCGCAGCCACGATGGTGTCACCCACCCTGGCATCCTGGCTATTGCCCTTCAGCACCCGGATGCAGAGAAGCTCTCGCGCTCCCGAGTTGTCCGCCACTTTGAGACGGGTATAGGGTCTAATCATTTCCGTTCCCTCTAGCCGGCCGCCTCACGGGGCTCGCCGGCGCGCAGCGGTAGCCTCGACTAGCGGGCCCGCTCGATGAGTCGCAGCACCCGCCAGCTCTTCTCGCGGCTAATGGGTCTGCATTCCATAATCTCAACCGTGTCGCCCACATGGAACTCATTGTTCTCATCATGGGCCTTGTAGCGCTTCGTGCGCCGCACGATACGCCCGTAGAGGGGGTGCCGCATCCGCGATTCGACACTGACCACAATGGTCTTGTCCATCTTCTCGCTCACGACGCGCCCCTGCCGGGTTTTCCGTCGGCCCCGATCGCTGCTTTGCGCTTGCTGCTGTTCCACGCTCAACTACCTCACCCCTGGTCCACGGTTTGCACCGTCGACTCTCAGGCGCCTTCTTCCAGTTCGCGCTGCCGGATGTAGGTCATGATCCGCGCAATCCGCTTTCGACCTTTGCGGAGCGGCTCCGGATTGTCCAGCGCCAGAGTGGCATAGCGCACCCGGTTCTGAAACAACTCCTCACGAGCCGCCTGCAGATCGCGCTGGAGATCCACCAGGCTGCGATCCCGCAATTCGCTGCGTTCCTCGGTCACACTCATTCGCTTGCCGTTCCCTCATCTGCCGCCGCCGGAACCGCCGGCGCCGCCGGCCGGACCAGGAAGCGCGTTTCGATCGGCAGCTTGTGAGCCGCCAGGCGCATGGCTTCCCGAGCCAGGGGCTCCGGCACGCCGGACATCTCAAAGAGCATCCGACCCGGCTTCACCACCGCCACCCAACCGTCCGGCGCCCCCTTACCGGAACCCATACGGGTTTCGGCAGGCTTTTTGGTAAAGGACTTATCCGGGAAGACCCGGATCCAGATCTTTCCCCCGCGCTTGATGTGGCGAGTCATCGCGATACGAGCGGCTTCGATCTGATTGGCCGTCAGCCAGCAGCGCCCCTGGGCCTGCAGGCCGAACTGACCGAAATTCAGCTCGGTACCCCCCTTGGAATTGCCCGCCATGGATCCGCGATGGACCTTGCGGTGCTTAACACGCTTGGGAGCCAACATCTAAGGCTATTCTCCTGCGGGGCCGCGTCGCTCGCGCGAACCGCCACCGCCACCGCCGCCAGGGCCACCGGCCCCGCCACGTCCGCGCCCACCGCGCGCGCCGCGACCACGACGCTCACGGTCGCGATCCTCGGCCCGCCGGGGCGGTCTGTTCATGAACGGCTCCGGAGCCATCGTTTCCTTCATCTGCCGGCGCTGATCCGGAAGGATCTCGCCCCGGTAGATCCACACCTTGATGCCGATATGGCCGTAGGTGGTAGCGGCTTCCGCTGTCCCGTAATCCACATCGGCGCGGAGGGTGTGGAGCGGGATCTTCCCGGTCTTGTCCCCTTCACGCCTCGCCATTTCGGCGCCGCCCAGTCGGCCGGCCACGAGGACCTTGATCCCCTTGGCGCCCATCCGGGTGCTGCGCTGAATCGCCTGTCGGATGGCCCGCTTGGGAGCGATGCGCTTTTCGATCTGCTGACCGATGGACTCCGCGACGAGTTGAGCATCGAGGTCAGGCTGGCGGATCTCCTGAATGGTCAGGCTGATCTGCTTCTGGAACTTGCGCTCCAGTTCCGCCTTCAGCTCATCGACACCGCGACCGCCACGACCAATGATCACCCCCGGCTTACCGGTGTGCAGGGTGATCCGGATCTTGTCGGCCTGCCGGTCGATGTTCACACGGGAAATCGCCGCGTTCGCCAGCCGCTTCCGCATGAAGGTTCGGATCTGGTAATCCTCGTACAACCGCTTCGAGTAATCTCGATCTGCGTACCAGTTGCTTTCCCAGTCTCGAATCACCCCGATGCGGAATCCGATCGGATGTACTTTTTGTCCCATAGTCTAAGCTCCGTTCGGCTAGGCGCGAGTGACGGCGGCACGCCCGCGGCGCCGATTGGCGCCCGACTTCTGCCGAGCCGGCGCTTCCTGGACCGCAACCGAAAGATGTGCGCTCCGCTTCAGAATTCGGTACGCGCGACCCATCGCTCGAGGATGGATTCGCTTCATCGTCGGACCTGCGTCCGCGTGCAGCGTAACGATGCGGAGCGTCCCCGGATCAGCTCCAAACCCCTCGAACGCGTTTGCCGCGGCCGAGCGAACCAGCTTGGCGATTAGCTTCGCCGCGCGGTTCGGCATAAAGTCCAGGAGCGCCAACGCCTCGTCGACGTAGCGACCCCGTACCTCGTCCATGATGCGGCGCGCCTTCTTCGGCGGGACGCGGAGGTACTTGTGGCAGGCTTGAGCCTCAGGCACCACATCCAGCGTCACGGTCCGATCCAGCACTCGCTCCAACTCGGGAACGAGATCCTCGCCGCGCTTCTTCTCAAACGTAACCGGGTTGACCGTGTGAACATTCACAACAGCCACATCGCCAGATGTGGAAACCGTGACCCGACCGAAGGGGGCCTTGTCCGTGTTCCCGCGAATGATCCGGCGCACATTGGCGCCTGCCAGGTAAACACCCATCGCTCTCGCTCCGCTCTAACCTTACCGGAGCCCGCTGGAGCGCTCGCGCGGTCCGCCGGCATGGCCCTTGAAGTTCCGCGTAAGGGCGAACTCACCCAGCTTGTGCCCCACCATGTTCTCGGTGATGAACACCGGAACATGTGTCTTGCCGGTATGCACCGCCAGAGTATGACCGATGAAGCTCGGGAAGATGGTGGATCGGCGAGACCATGTTTTGATGATCCGCTTATCCCCCCGAGCATTCATGGCATCGATCCTGTCGAGCAACTTAGGGTCCGCGTAGGGCCCCTTTTTCAGTGAACGACCCATAAGCTACCTCTACCGAGTTCCTCTGCGCTTGACGATGAACTTGTCCGTCGATTTGTTGCGGCGCGTCTTGTAGCCCAGAGCAGGCTTGCCCCAGGGCGTCATCGGGCCACTGCGGCCCACGGGGGCCTTGCCCTCGCCACCACCGTGTGGATGGTCACGCGGGTTCATCGTCACACCGCGAACGTGCGGTCGCTTGCCCAGATAGCGCGTCTTGCCGGCCTTCCCGAGCGACAGGTTTTCGTGGTCGTTGTTGCCAACCACCCCGATCGTTGCCCGACACTCGAGAAGAATCGACCGGGTCTCACCACTGGGAAGCCGCACCTGTGCGTACTTCCCTTCCTTCGCCATGAGCTGGGCGCCGGTTCCGGCGCTGCGCACAATCTGCGCACCCCGACCAGGCTGAAGTTCAATGGCGTGGATTTGGGTGCCCACGGGAATATTGCGAAGCTTCAGCGAGTTCCCGACCTTGATGTCGGCTCCGTCGCCGGAGAGGACTTCCATCCCCACCACAAGCTTCTCGGGAGCGATGATGTATCGCTTCTCCCCGTCCCGATAGACGATGAGGGCAATTCTCGCCGAGCGGTTCGGATCGTACTCGATCGCATCGACGCGACCGGGCACGTCCAACTTGTCCCGCTTGAAATCGATCACCCGGTACAGCCGCTTGTTGCCGCCGCCCCGGAACCGAGCAGTTGTCCGCCCCTGATTGTTTCGTCCGCCCGACTTCTTCAGCGGTGCGGTCAGCGACTTCTCGGGCTCGGTCTTGGTGATTTCCGCGAAGGTCGAGACTGTCCCAAACCGTCTACCCGGTGATGTCGGCCGGTATTGCCTGATGGCCATCTGGCTTTCCTCGTAACGCACGCCTGGCGGCTAAACCTGCTCGAATGCCTGGCCCAGCACGCCGCCGAGCTGCTGATCCGCCTTAAGGGTGACGATCGCCTTTTTCCAGTTCGGCGTTCGTCCGGTCCCGCGGCGCGTGCGGCGGACCTTCCCCTTCACAACGAGTGTATTGACCTTCTCGACTTCGCACTGGCCCAGGTGCTCAATGGCCCGGCGAATCTCAATCTTCGTGGCGGTTTTGGCCACCTCGAAGCTGAACTTGCCCTCGCGCTGAAGCTCGGTGGTCTTTTCCGTCAGGAGCGGACGGACGATGATTTGTGTTGCGTCTCTCATCCTGCGTACAGCTCCTCGATCTTGCTGACGGCAGCCTGCGTGAAGATGAGCGTATCGGTCTTCACCACCTCGTACGTGGAAAGACCGGGAAGCACGATCAGCTTCAAGTTGGGGATGTTCCGCGCGGAGAGAATGGCATTCTCGTGCCGTTCCGTGAGGACCACCACCGTTCGCTTGCCCGGTTCCAGCTTCTGAAGGAACGCCGCAAACTGCTTGGTGCTGATGTCGGAGACCGACAACCCTTCCAGCACCTTGATCGCTCCATCCCCGGCTTTTGCCGAGAGGGCGCTTCGGAACGCAGCCCGGCGCATCTTCTGCGGCATGGCCATTTCGTGGCCATGCGGCTCCGGTCCGTGGGCGACGCCACCGTGTCGCTGATGCGGCGCGCGGGTCGAACCCTGTCGGGCTCGTCCGGTGCCCTTCTGACGAAACGGCTTCCGCCCGCCACCGCGTACGTTGGAGCGGTTCAGGGCCGAATGAGTCCCCTGGCGGCGGTTCGATAGGTCCCGCACTACGGCCAGATGAACCAGATCCTCGCGGACGGGCTGACCAAAAACGGCGTCCCCCAACGAGGCCTCGCCGACCTGATCGCCGGCGGCGTTATAGAGCGGCGCTGTAGCCATCTACTTAGCCTCCCGGATTGAAATGAGAGCCCCATTGGGTCCCGGCACGGCGCCACGGATCAACAGCAGGTTCCGATCTCCGTCCACGCGAACCACGCGCAGTCGCTTGACCGTCACCCGCTCGTTGCCCATGTTCCCGGGCCGACCCACATTTTTGAAAATTCGAGCAGCATCCGTGGCGCCCGCGGACTGCGGCTTTCGATGGATCATCGAGCCGTGAGTCATGTCCGCTCCGTGCCAGTGATAGCGCTTCACGACACCCTGGAAGCCCTTGCCCTTGGAGATGCCTGCGACATCCACAAGATCTCCCTCGGAGAACACGTCAACCTTGATCTGATCACCGACCTTCATGTCCGCCACGCCGTCCATGCGGATTTCCCGCAGGTGGCGCAGCGGCGGAAGATTGTTCTTGTTCAAGTGTCCCTGCTCCGGCAGGTTAAGACTTCCGCGCTTGTGCCCTTTAACCGACTTCGGCCGGGCGGGCTTGGCTTCGCCAAATCCCACCTGCACGGCCTCATATCCGTCGGTTTCGACCGTCTTCTTCTGGGTCACCACGCAAGGTCCGGCTTCAATGACGGTGACGGGCACGACCCGCCCTTGCGCGTCAAAGATTTGCGTCATGCCGACCTTCCGACCCAGGATCGACTTCACCATGGTCCCTGTCCCTCAGCTCGGGCTGCGAGCGGCGCCTACAGCTTGATTTCGATATCTACGCCACTGGGCAGATCTAACCGCATCAGCGCGTCGATCGTCTTAGGGCCCGGATCCAGAATGTCGATGAGCCGCTTGTGCGCGCGCATCTCAAAGTGTTCCATCGACTCTTTGTCGATGTTTGGACCCCGGTTCAAGCAGAAGATGTTCTTCTCCGTGGGGAGAGGCACCGGACCTGAAATCCGAGCCCCGGTCCGCCGCGCCGTCTCGACGATTTTGCCGGCCGATTGGTCGATCAACTGATGATCGAAGGCTTTGAGCCGGATGCGGACTTTTTGACGTCTCATGAGGAAACCTCTGGCAACAAACAAGGAGGGCGTTCCACGGGGGAGCACCCTCCTCTCTTAGCTTGCCCTACTCCAGGATATCGGCAACGATGCCGGCGCCTACGGTGTGGCCGCCTTCGCGAATGGCGAATTTGAGGCCCTTCTCCATGGCGATCGGCTGGATGAGCTTGCAGGTAACGGTCACGTTGTCACCCGGCATCACCATCTCAACGCCTTC
>SXGS01662819.1_pt1 | contig 18606 bp, 14 predicted proteins | sample 3174681 | NCBI WGS metagenome assembly SXGS01 (sample SAMN11356861, study PRJNA531348) | freshwater metagenome | isolation source: freshwater sample F1-80 | place: China: Fuxian Lake, Yuxi | collected 2017-12-25 | reverse complement strand
ATCAACCTAGGCGAAGCCGCTTATCGTTTAGGTGAGGAAGCCAGCAAAACTATGCCCGGTGTGCCCTGGCGGCAAATCACGGGGCTTAGAAATATTTCGACGCATGGTTACGATCAAGTTGCTCATGAAGTCCTTTTCAACACGATCATCAACGACCTGCCTGCGGTCGAGTCATCACTGCGGCAATTGATTGATGTTGCCCAGCCGAACTAAACGAACGAATCTTTTAGCGTACCGAAGTTTTTAACCCCACCGGAGAACCCATGTCAATCCACCCCCTGAATCGCCGCCATGCCATCGTCCTAGCCGCCGCACTGGCCGCCAGCGTCCCCACCCTAGGCTTGGCGCAGGCCAAGCCCAAAGTAGCCGGCATTTACACCGTGCCGTTTGAGCAGCAATGGGCCGGGCGCCTGCACACTGCGCTCAAAGCGGCGGAAGCCAGGGGAGAGATCGAGTACAAGGCCAGCGAGAACGTGTCGAATGCCGACTACGAGCGGGTGATGCGCGAGTACGCCACCGCTGGCAACACGCTGATAGTGGGCGAGGCCTTCGCGGTAGAAGCCGCCGCACGCAAGGTGGCCAAGGATTTCCCCAAGGTCTCGTTCTTGATGGGCTCCTCGGGCAAGCCGCAGGCGCCCAATTTCAGCGTGTTTGACAACTACATCCAGGAGCCGGCCTACCTCAGCGGCATGATCGCCGGCGGCATGAGCAAAAGCAACAAGATCGGCATGGTGGGTGGTTTCCCCATCCCTGAAGTCAACCGCCTGATGAACGCCTTCATGGCCGGCGCCAAAGAGATCAACCCCAAGGTGGAGTTCAGCGTGAGCTTCATCAACAGCTGGTTTGACCCACCCAAGGCCAAGGAAGCCGCCTTTGCCATGATCGACAAGGGTGCCGACGTGATGTACGCAGAGCGCTTTGGCGTGAGCGACGCGGCCAAGGAAAAGGGCAAGCTGGCCATTGGCAACGTGATCAACACCCAGGCCCAGTACCCCGACACCGTGGTGGCCTCGGCCATGTGGCATTTCGAGCCCTCGGCCGACCGTGCCATCAAAATGGTGAAAGGCGGCAAGTTCACCGCTGAAGACTACGGCCCTTACTCCATGATGAAGCACAAGGGCTCGTCGTTGGCACCACTGGGCACTTTTGAGACAAAAATCCCGGCCGAACTGGTGGCCAAGGTGCGCGCCAAAGAGAAAGCCATCCAGGACGGCAAGTTCAGCGTCAAAGTGGACGACAAGCAGCCCAAGTCCACCGCCAAGTAAACCCGGGTCCGCAAGCCGACAGACACCCCGGCAGCGGGGTGTCTTTGTTTTGGCCCTGCCATGTCCGACCCCGTCCTGCAACTCAGCCACATCAGCAAGCGCTTTGGCGCGCTGCTGGCCAATGACGACATCTCGTTGACGCTCGGTGCTGGCGAGGTGCTGGCGCTGCTAGGCGCGAACGGCGCCGGCAAGTCCACCCTGGTGTCCATCCTGTTTGGCCATTACACGGCCGATGCCGGCAGCATCACGGTGTTTGGCCGGCCTTTGCCGCCGGGGGACCCGAAAGCCGCGCTGGCCGCCGGCATTGGCATGGTGCACCAGCATTTCACGCTGGCCGACAACCTAAGCGTGCTCGACAACGTGATGCTGGGCTCGGAGCCGCTCTGGCAGCCGTTCACCCGGCGCAGCACCGCGCGTGCGCGGCTGCAGGCGGTGGCGCAGCGCTTTGGCCTGGGCGTGGACCCCGAGGCGCTGGTCGGCCGGCTGTCGGTCGGCGAACGCCAGCGTGTGGAAATCTTGAAGGCGCTGTACCGGGGGGCACGTATCTTGATTCTGGACGAGCCCACCGCCGTGCTGACGCCGCAGGAGAGCGAGGCCCTGTTTGCGGTGCTGGGCCAGATGGTGGCGAAAGGCCTGTCCATCATTTTCATCAGCCACAAGCTCGGCGAGGTGCTGCGGGTGTCCCAGCGCATCGCAGTACTGCGCGCCGGCCGGCTGGTAGCCGAGACCCAGGCCGCCGACACCAACCAGGCGCAGCTCGCGCTGTGGATGGTGGGCCGTGCGGTCGATGCGCCGCAGCGCCACCCAGCACAGGCCGTAGGCAGCGCCGTGTGCGTGCTGGACGACGTGAGCACGGCGCCAGCTCGCGAGCGCCTGCTGCACGCCAGCCTGAGCCTGCACGCCGGCGAGATCGTGGCCATTGCCGGTGTCTCGGGCAACGGCCAGGTGGCATTGGCCGAACTGCTGTGCGGCACCCGCTCGGCCACAGAGGGCCGGGTGCAACTGCTGGGCTGGCCGCTGCCGCCACACCCGGCGCAACTGGTGCCGCTGGGCGTGGCCCGTATCCCGGAAGACCGCCACGCCGTGGGCGTGGTAGGGGATTTACCGGTGTGGGAAAACGCCGTGTCCGAGCGACTGCGCAGCCCGGCTTTTTCACGCTGGGGCTGGGTGCGCCGCAAAGCGGCCCGGGCCTATGCCGACCGCATCCTGCGCGCCTTTGACGTGCGCGGCGGTGGCCCGACGGTGCCAGCGCGGGCCCTGTCTGGCGGCAATATGCAGAAGCTTATTCTGGGCCGGGCCCTTACCCAGCCTGCCGATGTAGCTACAAAAACAATATTAAATGACGCTGCCACAGTGCCACGCCTGATCGTGGCACACCAACCAACCTGGGGCCTGGACATTGGTGCGGTGGCCTATGTGCAAGCCCAGTTGATCGCCGCCCGCGACGCTGGCGCCGCGGTGCTGCTGATCTCGGACGACCTGGACGAGGTGCTGACCCTGGGCGACCGGGTGGCGGTGGTCCATGCTGGCCGGCTGGGGCCGGCGCGGCCGGCGACCGACTGGAGCCGTGAGGCAATCGGCCTGGCCATGGCTGGCATCACCGGCATCGGCGACGCCCCACAAGGGCCCCACACATGAGGCTGGAAAAACGCCCTCACACCTCGCCCCTGGCGCTGCTGCTGGCCCCGGTGGGGGCGGTGCTGTTCACCCTGCTGGTCAGCGCGCTGCTGGTGTGGTGGGCCGGCGCCGACGTAGCGCAGACCTACGGCCTGTTGCTGCGTGGCGGCTTTGGCTCGGTGTTTGCGCTGAGCGAGACTTTCACCCGCGCTATTCCGCTGATGCTGACCGGGCTGGCGGCGGCGGTGGCGTTTCGGGCCCGGTTGTTCAACATCGGCGCCGAGGGTCAGCTTTATGTGGGCGCATTGGCGGCGGTGGCGGTGGGTGGCCTGCATGGTGGCACCGGCTTCGACCTGCCAGCGCCCTTGCTGTTTGGGCTGATGCTGCTGGCCGCTGCCCTGGCCGGCGCCCTTCTGCTGCTGGGGCCGGCGCTGCTCAAGGCCCGGCTGGGGGTGGACGAGGTGGTCACCACCCTGCTGCTGAACTTCATTGTGCTGCTGCTGGTGTCGCTGATGCTGGACGGTCCGATGAAAGACCCAACCGCCATGGGCTGGCCGCAGAGCGTGGCGCTGATGGGTGAGCTGGAGCTGTCTAAACTGGTCGAGCAGACCCGGGTGCACAGCGGCTTGCTGATCGCCGCCGCCCTGGCCGTGGCGGTCTGGATGCTGATGAAGTACACCGTGATCGGTTTTGATATTCGCGCCGTGGGCGCCAACGCCCGCGCCGCCGCCTTTGCCGGGGTGCCGGTCACGCGCACCGCGGTGCTGGTGGCGCTGCTCTCGGGCGCGCTGGCCGGGTTGGCTGGCGCCATTGAGGTGGCCGGGCGCACCAGCTACCTGACGCTGGACATGTCGCCGGGCTACGGCTACTCGGGCATCGTCATCGCCATGCTGGCCGGGCTGCATCCTCTGGGCGTGGTCGCCGCCAGCGTGTTCGTGGCCGGGGTGCTGGTGGGCGCCGACAGCATGAGCCGCGCCATCGGCGTGCCCACCTACATCGCCGATGTGATCGTTGCCGCCTCGCTCATTTCCGTGCTGATAGCCACCCTGCTGACGCAATACCGGATGCGCTTGAAATGAGCGAATTCTTCGACATACTGGCCAACCCCTCATTCTGGGTGGCGGTGCTGCGCATTGCCACGCCGCTGATCCTGGGCACGCTGGGGGTGCTGCTGTGCGAGCGGGCAGGGGTGCTGAACCTGGGCATCGAGGGCATCATGGTGGCTGGCGCCTTTACTGGCTGGCTGGCGGTGTACAGCGGCGCGCCGCTGTGGGGCGGCGTGGCGGTGGCAGCACTCACCGGCGCCCTGCTGGGCGGGCTGCATGCCTTTTTGACCGTGACGCTGGCGCTGTCGCAGCACGTCTCGGGTCTGGGCATCACCCTGCTGGCCACGGCCTTGAGCTACTACGGTTACCGCGTCAGCTTTCCCAAGGTCAACACCCCGCCCACTGTTCAACCGTTCCAGGAGATGGGCTGGCTGGGCATTCCGGTGCTGGCGCATCAAACACCGCTGACGCTGCTGGCGCTGTTGCTGGTGCCGCTGATCGGCTACCTGCTGTACCGCACCCCGGTCGGGTTGGCGGTGCGCATGGTGGGCGAGAACCCGCAGGCCGCCGAAGGCCAGGGCGTTTCGGTGGCGGCGGTGCGCAGCGGCGCCATCGTGGCCGGCTCGGCGCTGATGGGCGTGGCGGGCGCCTTTCTCACCCTGTCGGCCTTCAATGCCTTCTTCTTCAACATGGTCAACGGCCGCGGCTGGATTTGCGTGGCGCTGGTGGTGTTTGCCTCCTGGCGCCCGGGCAAGGCGCTGCTGGGCGCGCTGCAGTTCGCTTTTTTTGACGCGCTGCAACTGCGCCTGCAACAGGCCGGCGACGCGCTGCTACCCTACCAGATGTACCTGATGCTGCCTTATGTGCTGTCGATCGTCGCGCTGGTACTGGTGGCACGCAAGGCCAGCTACCCGCAAGCCCTGATGAAACCTTACCGCAAGGGAGAACGCTGAATGCTGGACCTGCTGATTCACAACGCCACGCTGCCCGATGGCCGCGCCCACATGTCGGTCGCCGTGCAGGACGGCCGCATCGTCGAAGTCGCCCCTGGCCTGCAGGCCCCGGCGGCAGAGACGCTGGACGCGCAGGGCCTGCTGCTGAGCCCGCCCTTTGTCGATGCCCACTTTCACATGGACGCCACGCTGAGCTATGGCCTGCCGCGCGTCAACCAGTCGGGCACGCTGCTCGAGGGCATTGCGCTGTGGGGCGAGCTCAAGCCGCTGCTGACCCAGGACGCACTGATCGAGCGGGCGCTGGCCTATTGCGACTGGGCGGTGGCCAAAGGCCTGCTGGCAATCCGCAGCCACGTTGACATCTGCGACCCGCGCCTGCTGGCAGTAGAAGCCCTGCTGGAAGTCAAACGCCGGGTGGCGCCCTACCTCGACCTGCAACTGGTGGCCTTTCCACAAGACGGCGTGCTGCGCAGCCCGGGCGCCATGGCGCAGCTAGAGCGCGCGCTCGACCTGGGGGTGGACGTGGTGGGCGGCATTCCGCACTTTGAGCGCACCATGGGCGACGGCGCCGAGAGCGTGCGCCTGCTGATGGAGCTTGCCGCGGCACGCGGCCTGCGCGTGGACATGCACTGCGATGAGACCGACGACCCGCTGTCGCGCCATGTCGAAACCCTGGCCTACCACGCCCAGCGCATGGGCCTGCAGGGTCGGGTCAATGGCTCGCACCTGACCTCCATGCACAGCATGGACAACTACTACGTGAGCAAGCTGCTGCCCCTGATGGCCGAGGCCGGCCTGTCGGCGGTGGCCAACCCGCTGATCAACATCACCATCCAGGGGCGTCACGACAGCTACCCCAAGCGGCGCGGCATGACCCGGGTGCCCGAGCTGCTGGCGGCCGGGATCAACTTGGGCTTTGGCCAGGATTGCGTGATGGACCCCTGGTACTCGCTGGGCAGCGGCGACATGCTCGAAGTGGCCCACATGGGCCTGCATGTGGCGCAAATGACCAGCCAGGCCGCCATGCGCCAATGCTTTGAGGCGGTGACCGTCAACCCGGCGCGCATCCTGGGCCTGGACGGCTACGGCCTGCAGGCCGGCTGCCACGCCGACTTTGTGCTGCTGCAGGCGCGCGACCCTGTAGAGGCACTGCGCCTGCGAGCCACCCGGCTCAAGGTGTTCCGGTGTGGCCGGCTGATTGCCGAGACCCCCGCCGCCAGCAGTGCGCTCCAATTGGCCGGCCGGCCAACCCACACCAACTGGATGACCCCATGAACGCACCCACCCCCTTGGTCAGCGGCAACACCAGCCCCCATTTTGCCGCCGTGCGCGAGGCCTTTGCGCGCAGTTTTGCCGACGGCCTGGAGCTGGGCGCAGCGGTGTCGGTGGTGGTGGATGGCGAAACGGTGGTCGACCTGTGGGGTGGTCACCGAGCGTTGGACCGCAGCCAGGCCTGGCAGGCCGACACCCTGGTCAACGTCTGGTCAGTGGGCAAGGGTGTGATGGCGCTGGCGATTGCCATGCTGGCCGATCGCGGCCAACTGGATTACGCAGCCCCTGTAGCCCGGTACTGGCCCGAGTTCGCCGCCAATGGCAAAGCCGACATCACGGTGGACCAGGTGATGTCGCACCAGGCTGGGCTGGACGGGCTGAACGTACCCATGGCCGATGACGACATCTTCAACTGGCAAGGCGTGGTCGATGCGCTGGCCGCCATGGCGCCACTCTGGCCACCCGGCAGCCGCTGCGTCTACCACCCGCTGACCTACGGGTTCCTGAGCGGGGAGCTGATCCGGCGCATCGACGGCCGTTCGCCGGGCCGCTTTATTGCAGAGGAAATCGCCAAACCGCTCAAACTGGACCTGCACATTGGCCTGGCCGCCGCGGATGACCCACGGGCGGCGCAGATGTCGGTCGGCGCCAAGGCCTACAACTGGGTTCGGCAAGGTGAGCAAAGCGCCTACCCCCATGCCTTCCGCAACCCCAGCCTGAGCGCCACCGCACCCAACGCGCGGGCTTGGCGCGCGGCAGAAGTTCCTGGCGCCAATGCCCACTCAGACGCCCGCTCGCTCGCCTGGCTTTACGGTGCCCTGGCGCGTGGCGGTGAGCTTGACGGCGTGCGCCTGGTCTCGCTACAAGGATTGGCCAATGCAGTGGCCGTGCGTTTTGACGGGCTCGACGCCTGCTTTCTGGCACCCACTGTGTTTGGTGCCGGCTTTCGGCGTGGCGCCGTGGGCTTCGGCCCGCACGCCGGCCCAGGCCATTTCGGCCATACCGGCTGGGGCGGCTCGGTGGCCTTTGCCGACCCGGCGCGTGGCTTGGGCTTTGCCTTTGTCACCAAGCACCTGCTCGGCTTTGACGACGGGGTGGACCCACGGCGGCAGCGGGTGTTGGATGCGGTTTATCAGGCGCTATCCATCAGGTAGCTGAAACCCCGGCGAGACAAGGACCAGGGCCTTGTTTGACCTGAAGTCAGCCCTGGCTTGGGATCACCGGCAACAAGATGTAAGACGGTCGCGCAGCATCCAAGTACACCCTCTGCTCCGCTGGGACCGTGTGGGTGTGTCGCCCCATGGGTTCGCCGGTGTTGGGGTTCAGATCCAAGCGGGGCCAGTTTGAGGAAGAAATGTCAACCCGGATTCGGTGGCCTCGGCCAAAAAGGTTGCTCGTAGGCGGCAGCACAATCGTGACCGGCACCACCTGGCCCGGGCTCAGAAATACCTCTTTGTCATAACCTTCACGGTAACGACAACGAATGATCGAGTCGTTGAGCAGCATGTCAAACCCCGCCGGGTAGTCTTCATTGGCAGGGTGCACATCGATCAGCTTGGCAGTGAAGTCCGTGTCGAGTGCGCTCGAGGAGATCCAAAAGTGCACCGTCATCGGTCCTGTCACCTCCACAGCTTCTGTGAGCGCTGGCGTTTGAAACACCAGCACATCGGCGCGGTCAGCCAGGCGCGGGTAGGGCGCCTCTGAGCCAAAAAACTCGGGCGCCTCCTTTTGGTCCACCGGACCCGGAGACAGCAGGTCGCGCAGGCGCAGCACCGGGCTAAGCAGGCGGGCCCAGGCCTGCTCCATGCCAGCGCCGCCGGCCGGCAATTCGCCAATCGCGCAATACAAGCCGCCCAATGTGGGGACCGGGTGCGCCGGGTCATAGGTGAATTGGCGCGCGGCTTCATCTGGGGCCGGCCCCTGCGTGGACAGGCCACCGTCGCCACGCAAGAAATAGGGGGTTGGCACAGCACGGTCTAAGGGCCACGCCTGTTCGTCGCGCCAGTAGCCGCCGTGATCAAGCTTGCCCTGGGGCGTCTTGCGACCCGAGCCGCCACCCATCACAAAGATCTGCACGGGCGCCACATCCGGCGGCTGGCCGGTGGCATCGTCGGGCAGCCAGCGCGAAAAGTACGCCAGTTGTTCTTCAAAGTACCGGTTCACACCCCACACGCTCTGCGGCCCGAAGTCCACCTGATGGCAATAACTGGCCTCTCCTCGCATGCCAACATGGCTCCAGGGGCCAACGATCAGGCGCATCGGCGACTTCTTCAGGCGGGTCATGGCTGTGAAGTATTCGGTGTCGGCAGCCGGAAACGGGTCATACCAGCCGGTCGACATGGTGACCGGAATATCGGCGTGCTGCTGCCAAAATTTGGTGTAGTTGTGCTCGACCCGATCCCAGTAGCTGTCGTAAGCGCCCCGCGTGTAGTAGTCCAGCAGCGAGGCCTCGAGCTCCGGCGTATGGCGCAGCGCAGTCTGGCCCGCTTTCCAAGGGGTAGCCCGAAACATTTGACGCAGGTTTCGCAGGTTGTCCCACACCTCGGCCGTCTTGGCCGGATCGTCCCGAACCCGCTGGTCATCCTGCGCGTGGATGAACAAGGCCCAGAACATGTGTTGCTGCATGGCGCCGCCCTCGCGGCACTGGTTCTGAAAACTGTTGGTGGGCACCACATCGGGCCAGATGGCGGTCAGGTTTTTCGGCGCTTCAATGGCTGTGCGCACCTGCGTGATGGCCGCGTAGGAGCTGCCCACCGTACCGATGCGGCCGTTGCTCCAGGGCTGGCTGCCGATCCAGTCACAGATGTCAGCCCCATCGCGCCCGGTATGAGGCGTGGCCGCGTGGTAGTACACCCCAGAGGCCTCCGACCGGTAACGGTCGCGCAGGTCGATCAGCACCACGTTGTAACCTTTGGGCACAAAATAGTCTGCGATCTCACTGTAGCGCCTGTCGGTCTTGTCATAGGGCGTGTGCAACATGATCGTCGGAAAGCGCCCTTCCACAAAGGCGCCGTGTCTCGCTGGCCGGTAGATGTCAAACGCAAGGCGGATGCCATCGCGCATCGGGACCATGACATCCTTGGAGAGGTTGACACCGTGGGCACGCATGAGGTCGCCTGGGCGGTTTGGATTCATATGGCGACCGTCATGCCGCCGTCGATCACCATCACCTGCCCGGTCATAAAGGCCGAGGCCTCACTGGCCAGGAATACGGCGGCGCCCATCAGGTCCTCGGGGGCCCCCCAGCGCTTCATGGGCGTGCGATTGCGTATCCACTCATACTGTCCGGGCTGCTCGCGAAACTTGGTGTTGATGTCGGTGGCCATGTAGCCCGGCGCAATGCAGTTAACGGTCACGCCACGGGTTGCAAGCTCGGTGGCCATGCCACGCGCCAGCCCTTCCAGACCGGCCTTGGCAGTGATGTAGGGCGTGTTGGTGGCGCGGCCGATGCGGGCATTGACCGACGAGATCATGATGATGCGGCCCCAGCCTTGCGCCACCATGCCGGCAGCAGCTTTGCGCGACATCCAAAAGCAGGAATCCAGTGCCACATTGAGCGACAGCCGCCAGTCATCGTCAGAGATGTCAAAAAAGTCACGCGGCACGCCAAAGGCCGCGTTGTTGATCAGGATATCGAGCCGCCCATGCCGGGCCAAGATGGCGTCCATGGCGGCATCGGCTGCAAGGCGGTCGCAAACATCAAATGCTGCGATCTCGGCCTGCCCGCCAGCGGCTTCGATGTCCGCGCGGCGCAACGCCAGGGTAGCGGCATCGCGGCCATTGAGAACCACCAGCGCGCCGGCTTGGGCCAGACCCTGCGCCATCGCAAAACCCAGGCCGCGCGAGGCACCGGTGACCAGTGCCACCCGGCCTTGCAGCGAGAAAATTTGTGTCACGGCAAACCTCCAGGTTGAGCAGCTCAGCCACCCATGAACAAACCCCCGGTGACCAAAATCGCTTCACCGGTGATGAAACTCGCGGCATCACTGCACAAAAATGCGATCAGGCTGGCGACCTCTTCGGGCCGGCCGAGCCGCTTGAGCGGCGTGTTGGCGATGACTTCTTCGCGTTTTCCGGCCAGGGCTCGCGCCACCATGGGTGTGTCAATCATGCCCGGCGACACCGCGTTGGCTCGGATTGCTGGGCCCAGTTCCCGGGCCAGCGTGCGGGTGAAGGAGACTATCGCGCCCTTGGTGGCGCCATAGTGGCCGTGCTCCACGCTGCCGCCGGTGTGCCCAGACTGCGAGGCCAGGGTCACAATCGAGCTGCCCGCAGGCATGGCGGCAATCGCCTGGCGCACCAAATAAAACACCCCGTTAAGGTTGACCGCCATGGTGGCCTCCCACTGCGCATCGCTCATGCTGCGCAGCAATTGGTCTTCGTAAATCGCAGCGGCGGGCACCAGAAAATCCAGCCGGCCAAACGCCCTGAGGCAGGCCTGCACCAAGGCCTGCGCATCGGCCGACTGGCTTGCGTCATAACGCTGGGCGCGCACCTGCTGGGCACTGGGGTCCAGACTGCGGGCCAAGGCGACCACAGCTGCCTCGTTGATGTCTGCCATCATCACGCGGGCGCCGCAGGCATGGAAGTAGGCCGCGGTCGCCCCACCAATGCCGCCGCCAGCACCCGTGACGAGCAGCACCCGGTCTTTGAAATCAAACATGCTCAGCCTGGTTTGGGTTTGCTGGCCAGCCCGCTCAGACCCGTCACAGCGCAAACAGGGCTGCCGGGTCTGGCGTGTAGCGGGCCAGGCGTTCGGGGTCGAGCTCAATGCCCAGTCCGGGCAGGTCGGGGATGCTCAACATGCCGGCGCCATCGATTTCGAAGGGCTGCTTCAAAATACCGTCGACATAGGGGCTGCCGCCAATGAATTCGATCAGGTCGGTGTCTGGCAGCGCGCTGGCGAGTTGCAAATCAGCAGCCACGCCCAACGCTGTGTTCCAGCCATGGCCAATGTATTTCACGCCAAAGTCATGCGCCATCCAGGCGATGCGACGCTGCTCGCTGATGCCTCCGACCTTGGTGACGTCGGGTTGAACAATGTCAAACGCTCCGCGGGTCAGCCAAGGCAAGAAGGTCTGGCGCCGGGTCAGCACCTCGCCGCCGGCAATCGGCACCGGGCTGCTGCGGCGAAGCTCGCAAAAATCGTCTATCGCATCGGGTTTGAGGGCCTCTTCAAACCAGCCCACGTCATATTCGGCGAGCATGTCAGCGGTGCGCATGGCCCATTTAAGGCCATGGGGCCAATGGGCGTCACTCGCCCCGGCATCCACAAACAGCTTGGCCGTTGGGCCTGCAGCAGCGCGGGCGGCGCGGATGATCTCACGGTCAAGCTTGCTGTCCATGGCCCGGCCAAACGGGCCCCAGCCAATTTTGAAGGCCGTAAAACCGCGGTCGCGGTAGGGCGTGATCACATCGTGCATGCGCTTGGGCTGCTCCATCAGCAGCGAGCAATAGGGCTGCACCTTGCTGCGGTAGCTGCCGCCAAGCAAGCGCCCAACCGGCATGCGGGTGGCTTTGCCCAAAATATCCCACAGGGCGATGTCAATGCCGCTGATGGCATGGGTCAGGCTGCCGCCGCGGCCCATCCAGAAGGTGTTTTGGTGCAATTTTTCAGTGACGCGTTCGGGCTCGAGGGCGTTTTCACCCAAAAACAGTGGCTCGAGCACCTGCAAAGCCGCCTTCACCAAACGCCCGTCAGTGAACACGCTGCCATAGCCGGTGATACCAGCGTCGGTGTGCACCGCCACCAGGGCGTGGATGGAATCCTCTGGTTTGATTTCTGCCGACCACCCCCCCTTGGGGCTGTCGCCAAACAGCGGCACGGCGACGATGGCACGGATACGGATGGCTGGGCGGGAGGTGCGCTCGGCAGTGGGCAGGGTTGGCATGGCCTGGGGAACCTTTCTTACAGGCTGGCAGCCTGGTCGGCTTGCGAACGGCGCTGGGCCACGATTTTTTCGATGTCGACCTTGTGTATTTGCACATCAATATGGTCATTGATCTCGCGCGCCATATCCACCGGGTCACCTGAGCGAAAAACCTCGAGCATTCGGCGGTGCTCTTCCACAATGGCCGACATCGGCTTGCCCAGCGTTGACAGGCCGAAAATAATGGTCATCTGGCGGGCCAGCATTTCCCACATGTCGGTCAACACGGTGTTGCCAGCCAGCGCGCACAGGGCGCGGTGGAAGTTGGTGTCGGCGGTGGCAAAACCGAACACTTCGTTGCGCGCGGCCTTGGCCTGCATGTCCTCCACAATTGCGCCCAGGCTGCCTAGGTGGGGCTCAATGTTGAGGCCGCGGGCGATGGCACGGTTTGCAGCCGTGGTCTCCAGCGCCACCCGAACCTCGATCAGCCAGTCGATGCGCTCGGGCGTCACGGGGGTCAAACGGATGCCCTTGTAGGGCTCGTTCACCACCACGCCCTGGCTCTCGAGCACCCGCAGTGCTTCGCGCACCGGCACCCGGCTGACCCCGAGTTGCAAGGCCAACTCGGTTTCGATGATCCTGTCCCCCGGCAGGATCAGGCCCTCAGCGGCACCCGCCACAAGGGCATCGATGACCTGGTGCGCCAGCGTGCGCGGTTGTAACTTGACAAAGGCCGTCGAAGAAGCCTCTGGCGTTGATGCCGCAATGAGCTGGAGACGGTCGGTAGCAGACATAGTAGGCGAATATTGTATACTTTTATATAGTATGCTGAAAAGCTGGACTGTCAACAGACTCAGGCGGCATCGGGGTTCAAGTGCAGCTTACCAATGAACCCGGGCTGCGCTCGTGGACCAAGTCTTTTGCCAGTAAGCGGCGCCGTTGACCGTGATCAGGGTTTGGGCCGTGTGGCGCATGCTGTGCGCGTCGCTCTCGGTGATGCACTTGGCGTGAACCTGGCAATGCCAACCGGGCCGGTGCATGTCGTAGGTGAAATCACTCGTCACGCTGGCCGCCTCGGGCTGCTTCAAGCTCACCGTGTAGCGCGAGCGGTTCACCCCCACACCAGAATTGGTTTTATAACTACAGGTCAGCGTTGCGCCAATCAGGTCGCGGCTGACCTCATAGTCTGGCGCCGGGATCTGGTCCTGGGGCAGGGGTTCGAACTCGCTGGGCCGCCAACTTGGGCCGCTCAGGCCAGACGGGCCGACCAGCGGCAACTCGAGGCATGACGCCTGGCCCGAGCCGTGATGCAAGCTTGCCGTGTAGGCCTGCGGCGTGGGCCAGGCATTGAGCACATCGGCGCCGCTGAACATCAAACGGACCCGGTGTCCGGGGGCAAAGCGATAGGCCACGGCTTGCAGCGGCAGGTCCAGGGGGTAGACCTGTCCCGCAAGCAAGGGGCTTGGCGCGGCCGGGGCATCGCGATGGGTCAGGTTGAGCAGCGCCTTACTGACCAGCACACTGGTGCCGTCGGGGGCAACATCGCACAACTTCACGCTCAAGAAGGCGGTGCCGGCACTGGCCTGGTAATACAGCCTGACCCGCGGCACGCCGATTACCTCGGCCGACCGCTCAAGGCCCGGCGTGGTGTACACCAGAGACAGGCCCTCATCGAGCCGCTGGTCGTCAGCCATGCCCCAGCCCGGTGTGAACTGGCCAATCGCATAGCGCCCCGCGGCAATACCGACATCAGGTCGGTAGACAAAGGAATCGCTGCCTGCCGCCACTGGCTTTTTATTGCCAGGCTCAACCAAGCTCAAGGAACCCTGGCTGCCTAGCTCCCAGGACTGCGTGGCAGCGCACGGCGGCCAAGTCGGTTCGCTGCGAAAGTAGCCGGCATCGGTGCGCCGCAAAGGCGCAGGCGCGGTGTAGTCGCGCACGAAGATGACCACCGGTGGCTCGCGCTCAAGCGGCTGGGCTGGGTCGGTGTCTAGGCCCTTGAGGTACTTGTCAAACCAGCGCAGGCACTCGTAGCGATCGTTCATGCGCGGCAAGGGCCAGGCGTTTTCGGGGTAGTTGTGGGTCCAGGGGCCGACGATCACGCGCTTGGGGCACTGCAACTTGGCATAGGTGTGCAGCATGTCATCGCCATACCAGTCGCTCCAACCGGCGATCAGAAAAGTGGCCGCTTTGACCCGCTCATGCTGGTCGCGCAGCAAACGGGACTGCCAAAACGGACCGTCCTGGAGGTTGTCGATGTAAGCCAGACTCCAGGGCTTGGAGTGGTCGAGCCGCTGCCGCCACACCGCCTCCCATTGCTCGCCGAGCAGTTCCGGGGCAGGCGGTGCAAAGTTGTAGGCGGCCATCAAAGGCGCAAAATTTTCCATCGCAAACAAGCGCAAACTGCCACCCGGGCAGGCCATGCCGGCGTACCAGTCTGAGCACATCTGGCACAGCACCACCGCTTTGAGTTCGGGTGGCGCCAAGCGAGCAGCGTCATAGCAAACCCCGGCGGTGTAGCTGATGCCAATCATGCCCACATTGCCATCGCACCAAGTCTGCTCAGCGCACCAGCGGATGACGGCAAGGCTGTCCTGCACTTCCTGCGGGCTGCTGGGTGAATCGTTGAAGCCCTCAGAGTCGCCAGTGCCCCGGATATCGACATTCACAAAGACATAGCCCTGCGATGCAAAAAACGGGTAGCGGGTAGCGCGCGGCCCGTAGGCCGCGTTGTTGCCCTTGTGGTAGGGCGTGTACTCGATGATGGCCGGACCCCTAAAGCCTGGCGCCTCAGGCATCTGCAGGTCGGCCGCTAAGGTGATGCCATCGGCCATCTGGATGCGCAGATTTTTGATGACTCTCACCGCAAAAGCCACGCGCACACCCTCTTGGCTGGTTAACTCGAGATTGTCTATTAGGCGCACCGGAACCCTGGCAGATAGAGACACTGAGCAGGGCACTGACAGGGCGCAGACGCAGAATAATGAAGATTGTATACTTTTAGAAAGTATGCTAATATTTTCAGACACGCCAGCCAATTTCTGCCATGCAACTTGCCAAAAGCCGCATTCAATGTAACCTCGATTTCGACCGGAATGGTATACAAGCGGGCTTCCTGCGGGCGCCAAATTCGACCAACAGTTCGGGCTGGGGCACCGTACAAATCCCAATTTATGTGCTCAAGAACGGCGCCGGTCCTACCCTGCTGCTCACCGGCGGCGTGCACGGCGACGAGTACGAGGGTCAGATAGCCATCCACAAACTGTCACAAAGCCTCAAGGCAGAGGAGATTTGCGGCCGACTCATCATGATTCCTGCGGTCAATCTGCCGGCGGCCACTCAGCACAACGGCGTGCGGCTCTCGCCAATTGACGGGCGCGACCTGAACCGCTGTTTTCCGGGCAATCCTGCCGGCACCTTCTGCGAGATGCTGGCGCATTTTCTCGATACCAACATCCTGCCCCATGTCGATGTGTGCGTTGACATGCACACCGGCGGCCACTCGGCCAAATTCGCGCCGTGCAGCGTCATGCACAGCATAGAAAACCCCGACTTGCGCCGCAAAACCCTGGCCGCAGCAGCAGCGTTTGGGGCGCCCTTTAACGTGATCTTTTCGGGCGTGGACGAGGGCGCGACCGTCACCGCAGCCATTGAGCGCCGACAAATCCTGTGCATTGGCACCGAGATTGGCGGCTGGGGGCGGGTCAGTGTGGAGGCCTTGCGCATCGGCGAGCGTGGTCTGCGCAATCTGTTGTGCCACCTCGGCATGCTGGACGGAACACCCCAGACGACTCAAAAAAATGGTGCCTCCGGCACCCGGCACATGATGGTGCACGACCCGTCTTGCTACAGCTTTGCGACCGGCGCAGGCATCTTTGAGCCCTGCAATTCAGCCGGGGAACTGGTGCAAAAAGACCAGCCTGCGGGTTATCTGCACTTTGTTGAAGAGCTGGACCCTGGGCCCTTGGAAATTCGCTACCAGGCCCCGGGCCTGCTGTGGGCAGCAGCAGGCCCGGGGCGGGTGCTGCGCGGAGATTGTGTGGCCGTGGTCATGCAAGATTATGAAGAGACGCCAGCCTGAAGCAGGCGGCAAAGACAGCCAGTGAAAAGAAAGTGTCCGTCTCGGACATCCCTGATACAACCCAAGGAGACCGATGTGATGAAAAGAATTTACCTCAGCCTTGCAATGTCCGCATTGCTGGCATTGACAGTCGCGGGGCCGGCACAGGCCCAGAAAAAAGGCGGCGATGTCGTGATCGGGATGGTTGCGGCGCCGCCCTCGCTTGATCCCCACGCCACTTCGGCGCAGGTGGCGCGCAATGTCAACCTGCATATTTTCGAGACACTGTATGCACGGGATGAGGGCGCCCGCCCGGTGCCCGACCTGGCCGAAGGGGTCACGGTTTCAGCCGATGGCCTGACCTATGTGTTCAAGCTGCGTACCGGTGTCAAGTTTCACAACGGCAAAGACATGACATCGGCCGATGTCGTGGCCTCGCTTGAGCGCTACCGCAAGGCCGGCGCCTCGGCCAGCCTGATCGGCCAAATCGACACCGTGACTGCCAGCGGCCCGGCCCAGGTGACCATCAAGCTCAAGGCCGTACAGTCTACTTTTTTAGGTAACCTCTCCAGCCCCCGCGCCCCGATTGCCATCATGCCAGCCGAGGAGGCCGCCAAAGAAATGGGCAAAGCCACGTCGATTGGCACCGGCCCCTTCAAGTTTGTCGAGTACAAGCCCGACAGCCACGTGAAAATCGCCCGCTTTGATGGCTACAAGCCCAACCCGGCCTACAAAGAGCGGGACGGCTTTGCTGGCGCCAAAATTGCCTATGTCGACAGCGTGACCTTTCGCATCATGCCCGAGACCAGTGCGCGGGATGCCGCAGTGGAGACCGGTCAGATTCACTTCAATGAAACCACCGACGGCCCCACTGCCAAGCGCCAAAAAAGCAACCCCAACCTTCAAGTGATACCGGTGTTGCCCTTTTCGGCCATGATTCTCAAATTCAACATGGCACAGGGCGCTGCCACTGATCTGAACTTCCGCCGGGCTGTAGCACAGGCCTTGGATTTCGAGGAAATCATGGCAGTGGCCTACCCGGACAATTACCGTATTGACACCAGCTGGGTGTATGGCGGCTCGGCCTACCACTCGGCCCGCAAAACACCCAAGCAAGACCTGGCGGCGGCTAAGACCACATTGGCCAAGTCTGGCTACAAAGGCGAAAAGCTGACCTTCATCGTTCACAACGACAGGCCCACGGTGGATACGGCCACTGTGATCCAGCAGCAGGTATCGCAAATCGGCGTCAACTTGGAAGTCAAGGTCGCCGACTGGCCCACCACCTCCAATATCGGGCTCAAGAGTGATCAGGGTTGGAACCTCTGGACCCATGGTTTTGGCATCGAACCCTACGAGGGCCCGGCATCGGCCATGTCGCACTGGGTCAAGGGGCAGGGCCAGCGCAAGGCCGATCCGGTGATTGATGGCCTGTTTGACAAGATCAATGCCGAAATGAACCTGGACGCGCAGAAGAAAATCTTTATTGACTTCGAGAACCAGATGAACGACCAAGCAATCGCCGTGAATATGGGCAATTACGGGCTGTTCCAGGTGGCGAGCTCCAGGCTCAAAAACTTCAAGGCCTACCGCATTCCGCGCATGTGGGGCGTCTGGCTGGACTAAAGCTGCCGGACCTGCAAGGTGACTTTGAAGCGGCGCAATGCCCACCCGCGCGTCTGGACAGGTGTGGCAAGGCGTCAGGGCGACCCGGTTTAGCTGATCCACTACGCCGTGGTTCGCTTCATCATCCGGCGCCTGCTGGCGTCCATCCCGGTGCTGCTGCTGGTGTCGATGATCACCTTTGGCCTGTTGTGGCTGGTGCCGGGTGATCCGGCATCGATCTTTCTGGATGCCAGCGCCACGGCCGAGGCGCTAGACCGGGTGCGTCATGAACTCGGGCTGGACCGTCCGTTTTTGGTGCGCATGGGCGAGTGGTATCTCAGGCTGCTGCAGGGTGACCTTGGCACCTCGCTGCTGCTCAACCGGGGCGTGACCGAGGCTATTTTGGAGCGACTGCCCATCACCCTGTCCCTGACCGCCATGGCCTTTGTGCTGGCAGTGCTGCTGGGGGTTGCAGCCGGGGTGCTGGCCGCCATGCGCCATGGCAGGGCGGCCGACCAGGGCCTGATGAGCCTGGCCCTGCTGGGACTGTCGCTGCCCGAGTTTTGGCTGGGCCTGGTGTTGATCTGGTTGGTGGCGGTGCTGGTACCGATCTTTCCAGCCGGCGACTATGTCGCCTTTGCCAAAGACCCCTGGCAATGGGCCCGCCACCTGGCCCTGCCAACCTTCTCCCTAGCCTGCATTCAAATGGGCTTTGTCGCACGAATGACCCGCTCGAGCATGCTCGAAGTGCTGAGCCAGGACTTTATAAGAACCGCCCGCGCCAAGGGTCTGCCCGAGCCCTATGTGGTGCTGCGCCACGGCTTGGTGAATGCCATGGTGCCCATCGTCACGGTCATGGGCATCATGGTGGGCGCCTTGCTAGGTGGCGCTGTGGTCACAGAGCAGGTGTTTTCTATT
>SXGS01718027.1_pt1 | contig 18607 bp, 17 predicted proteins | sample 3174681 | NCBI WGS metagenome assembly SXGS01 (sample SAMN11356861, study PRJNA531348) | freshwater metagenome | isolation source: freshwater sample F1-80 | place: China: Fuxian Lake, Yuxi | collected 2017-12-25 | reverse complement strand
GTGACTTTGCCGCCGGGCACGCGTGACCGGACCATCATGCCGTAGGCTTTCTCCTCGCCGGTGCCGCGGCCGTCGCGATTTTCCTGCTGATAGGTGCCGTGATTTTTCAGGAGGTGTTCCATGTCGTCGCTGAACTTCGTTTCGGGAACAAGAAGTTCCTCGGCGATCGTGCCGCGCAGTTGGCGGCTACCTGCCTTGAGATGTTCGATCTTGCTAAGCTCCGGCACTTCCGACATGTGTTTCTCCTGTTTGATTTCGAGTCGGGGCGAAGTGTAGTTTCGGTGTTTGAGCATGAGTAGAGAGCCTCTCGGCGGTCACAACATGAGCTTGCTCGACCGCCTGGCTTGGATGTATGCGACCGGTTGCGGAATCGGTCTCGCGCCGAAAGCTCCGGGGACGTTCGGAAGTCTGCTGGGGCCGTTGCTGGTCGCCGGTTGGCAGTCACTTTCGCGGCCGATTCACGAAAGTCTGATTGTCGCAGTGGCTGGAGTCCTGTTGGGAGTCGCGGCCGCGCAGCGGACGGCTCGACGTTGCGGACTCGAAGATCCCGGCTGTGTGGTCTGCGATGAGATTGCTGCGTTCGCGATTGTCTTCGCGATGACTCCCGTCACATGGACGACGGCGGTCATCGGCTTTGCGTGGTTCCGAGTGTTCGACATTGCCAAACCGTGGCCGATCCGCCGCCTCGAACGACTTCCCGGCGGCTGGGGGATCATGGCCGACGACCTACTGGCCGGAATCCTTGCGGCCGCATCCTTGCAAGGAACGCTGTGGGTTCTCAACGTTTGCTTCAGTTTCCAGGCGACGATTGGCTGAGGAGGCTAGTCACGTCGGAGACAACTTCTTGAAATCGGAGCAGCCATGACGGCTCAGATCATCGACGGGAAAGCGGTCGCCGCGCGGATGACCGCCGAGATTGCCAGTGACTCCGCGGCGTTGCAGCAAGCGACGGGAATTGTTCCGCAACTGGTCGCCGTGTTGGTCGGCGACGATCCCGCGAGTGCGGTTTATGTCCGCAACAAGCAGCGTGCCTGCGAGAGGGCCGGCCTCAAAAGCACGCTGCACCGACTTCCGATGGAGACGACCGAGGCTCAGTTACTGGACTTGGTCATGCAGCTCAACAGCGATTCGGCCGTGCATGGCATCCTCGTGCAGTTGCCGCTGCCGAAGCAAAGTCGTGAGCAAGTCAGTCTCGACGCCGTCGTGCCGCACAAGGATGTCGATTGTTTTCACCCACACAACGTCGGCCTTTTGGTGCAAGGTCGACCAAGATTCCTCCCCTGCACACCTGCCGGTTGTCAGCGACTTCTCGCCGAATACAAAATCGAGACGGCTGGTGCACACGCAGTGGTACTCGGCCGCAGCGAGATCGTCGGCAAGCCGATGGCGATGTTGCTGGTCCAGCGCGGAGCCGTCGCCGATGCAACCGTCACGATCTGCCACAGCCGTACGCGAGAACTCGCATCGATCGTTCGCCAAGCCGACATCCTCATCGCCGCAGTCGGTCAGCGACGCTTTGTTACCGCCGACATGGTCAAGCCCGGAGCGGTCGTCATCGACGTGGGCATCAATCGCGACGGCGATCAGTTGGTCGGTGATGTCGATTTCGAGCCGGTCTCGCAAGTCGCCAGCGCGATCACTCCAGTCCCCGGCGGTGTCGGCCCCATGACCATTGCCACCCTGTTGCGAAATACGTTGACGGCAGCGCAATTGTCTGCTGGCAAGTAGACGAGTCACTCCGTGATTCGAAATCTCCAGTCACGGAGTGACTGGTCTACTTTTGTGTCAGCCGCTACCGGTCCCGGTGCTGCTCAATCAACAGAGTTACCGCCGCATTCGTCGCTTCGCCTCCATCTTTCGGGCCAAGATTTGTAGCCGCCATCACGGCGATGCCGCGTTTCGGAGCAATCCAAACTACGGAGTACCACATCGTGTTGCTGCCATTGTGCATCAACACCGAGCCTTTCGCCCATTCGCGTTCGAGAACGACCCAACCCAGAGCATATCCCGACTTGTCGTCAATCGGCTGGGGTGCATGCAGTCGTTGAAAGGACTCGTTCGAGAGTAACTTGCAGTCGCCGCGAGCCGCTTGCAGGTGAAGCGCGATGAACTTCGACCAATCTCGCAACGAACAATGCACGGTGCCCGCTGGGCCAAGGCCGCGAGGATTGTCGGCCCCTTTACCCGGCTTCATTGCGATCCCGAACGCGCTGTGCCCGCGAGGCTGATCGACCTTGTCCGCCGATCCCGGCGGACCAAACCCGGCCGATTTCATTCCGAGCGGCTCGAAGAGCTGCTCGCTCATCAGCGTTTCCCAATCTTTGTCGGCCGCTCGTTCGGCCATTAATCCGGCCAGCATGTAGCCGGAATTCGAGTATTCCCACTTCGATCCGGGAGCGACGGTCGGTGCCGACTTGAGCCATCCGCCGTTCAGCAGCATCTCGCGAGCATCCCGACTCCCGTCATGCCCGACCAGCTTTAACCACAGTGGCAACGGGGGAATCGGCGACATGCTCGCGCGATGCGACAACAGTTGCACCAAAGTCACGTCGCGCCATTCGGCATGAATCTGCTCGGCCTGATTCGAGAAGACGTCGCCAACCTTCGAGTCCCATTTCAACTTTCTTTGCTCGACCAACCGAGCACACAGCGTCGCCGTCATCGCCTTCGTACACGAACCGAGATGCCACACATCGTCCAACTGGACCTTCGCCTCGTCTCCGCGCGCCCGAATCCCCGCCGCACCCAACTTCGTCAGCCGATTCCCTTCGATCACCGCCACCGCCAACGCCGGAACCTTGTGCTTCTCGACCAACGGCGAGAGCAACTCGGAGACGTTTTGAGGCTGATCGTCGGCGACAAGTCGCGCGGACGACATGATTGACAGCGTTAAAATCGCGACGAGCTTGTAATGCCGTGCCATGACTGATTCCCTCGATCTTCGTCACCGTTATCTGGAGAGCGTCTTGCGGTCTTTGTTTTCGCTTCATTCGTGCGTCAGGTTGAGAGAGCCATAGTCCACTGTCAGCCGTCGTCCCAACAACAGTCCAACGCCAAGCAAAACCGTTTGGCCTTCGCCGGCGACAGCTTCGACTTCCATCGTTTCACCGAACCAGTCGAGCCACGCCACGAATGTCTTCAATCGTGAGTCTCTACCATCCGCATGAACGGCACGGACCATCAATCCGGGTTTCAGTCCCAATCGGTCAATCTGCGATCGTGGCATCACGAGTTCGCCAGTGAAGCCGGTATCAATCCAGGCTTCGACGGACAATGCGGTGGCCTCTTGCGCGGCGCGAATTGGAATGGTGAGCAACGCTCGTCCCTGCGAATCGACGAAGCCGTTCATTCGCCGATTCCCCCAATGTGGATGGCGGCGGCGTGACCAACTCGCATCGCGAAGGACAGCCGGTCGGGAAACGCCTGCCGAGCTCTCCGCCCGGCCTCACTGAGCGTCTCGCCCAAGTAGTAGGTCCGCGAGATCGGCTCGATGACGACGAAGGCATGCGGATGAGTGGCCTCCAAAGATGCTCGCAACTCCTGCTCGTAGAACTCTGTGGCTTGTTGTTCGATGTCGTCGTCGGAAAGTTGTGTGTTCATGCCTTGCTCCTGAAGAGGGCTGCTGCGAACAAGTACCGATGATAACCGGAGGCCGCTTGCAGCAGATCGAGTTGTTGCCGCATGGTGAGCTTTTGGAACTCGGTCAAGATTTGTGCTTGAGTCATGGCGTTAATCAACTCGTTCAAGGCTGACAGTCTTTGCGGGGAAGTCGATTTCCAAGTGATGGTTCGCGAGGAGTGTAGTGCCAATCAAGATGGTGCCGGAGTCGACAAAGGTGGTTTCGGATTCGATGAATTCGCCATCAAAGTGAAACTCCACACGAAAGGCGTCTTCTTCGATTTTCACTCCGCCTGCCAATTCGGAAACGATCCGTCCGAGAAACAGGGGGTTGACCGCATCACGGCAGGAGTCCGGTAATTCCAGCCAGCCATTGAACCCGGTGTCGATGACGGCGGGCCACAGACGGTCGCCGACGGAAATGTGAATCAGCGGGACGCCGTCTTCGGTCACGATCCCCGTGATCATCGACGGCCTCCTTTCCGCAGATAGTGGTCTTGTCCCACTCGCAGAAAAAAGAGCGGCACGGCATCGCCAGCGGCTTGCATTTGTTTCCGGATGTCCAAAGCGGTTCGGCCAAACCAAACCTGTCCGGTCGCGGGATCAATTCCGACCGCTTGGCCTTGCTGCTGAGAAACATCATGCGAACGGAGATACTCGTCCCAAATCTGTTGAGCACGAGCCGAATTCGCACTCGTCCATTCACTGGCCATTGCCGATGAGGTCATGGATCACTCCTTGTTCGGGGAATTACAAAAGGTTGCCTGAACTCGTCGCGATGATAGACAGCGAATTCGCGTCTGAGCCAATCATTCTGAAGAATTCCACATGACATGATCGACGAGTTCATCGACAAGCTGACCGCCTTCCGCGAAACCATCGAGGGCCGACTGCTCTGCGAAGACGCGCGATTCTCCGGCGAGAATGTCCTGCCGGGATTTGAATGCCGAGTCGCCGAACTCTTCGCGGAGGTGGACTTTACTTTGCACCACCGGCATCAAGGAACGGAGCGACAGAATGAAGTGCTTCTCTAAGCTGAGCGTCCCGTTGATCAAAATGCTCATGCGCCAAATGCGCAAAGTAACCGAAGAATGTGCCGACGAATAACGCCAATAAAGCGATATTAAGCAGACGATGCTTTTTCTATCTGTCGCCATACTGTTTTTGATTGGCTGCGGCCATTCCTCCGAACAACAACATGCCAATTCCTCTGGCCGCTCTCGCCCGTAACCCCAGAAAATGGCAAACGATGCACAAACCAATTCCGGCTGATAATCCAAGGATCAACTTTCCAATTTGCGTGCTCAGACTTTCTTCGGGAGCAATGGCGTGCATTGACATCACCATCAAGACTACGATGGCAGGCGCAGAAAAATACAAAACGCAAACATAGTAAGCGGCGTAATGTTCCGGATGGCCTAAGGATCGGAAGCCAAACACTGCTTGCATCGCAATCACTGCGAGTGACAGCAAGAAGACGTAATGGTCCAGTGTTCGAGGCGTGAGCCAAGTCAGAAACTGAAACTGATTCCGCTTACTCCGCCCTGATTTCTTACTTTTTGACGATTTCGTAGCGACGGCGGATTTACTCACAAAGCTGTCGTCCGCATCCGGCTCATCGTCCTCGGTATGAACTTTTTTCGCTTTGGCTTTTCAACTCGTATCGGGCTTTGGCAGCTTTTGCATCGAATCGTTTTGCCAGCCAAGTCATCTCGAAGTGAATAAGTCGTGAAGCAGGTTTCACACTGCACTTGAATTGACATAGTCACGGTTCCACACGCTGATGGTCACTCGTCCCGGCACGCAGATTAGAAATCGTATTTCCGCTGTCAATGGGTCACGCGATGACCTCGCGAATCGGTTTCCCAAACTCAATCTCCAGCCTTTTTTGACCCGGCACTTCGAGGGAGTGCGGGTTGAGGCCGAGTTGGGTGAGCACGGTGGCGTGGATGTCGGTGACGTAGTGGCGGTGTTCGGCGGCGTGGAAGCCGATTTCGTCGGTCGCGCCGTGAGCGAGGCCCCCTTTCAGGCCGCCACCGGCGAGCCAGCAACTGAAGCCGTAGGGGTGATGGTCGCGGCCTTTGGAGCCTTCTTCGCCGGGAGTGCGGCCGAATTCGGTGGCCCAGACGACGATGGTTTCGTCGAGCAAGCCGCGCTGCTTGAGGTCGCGCAGCAACGCGGCGATCGGTTGATCGACTTGTGGGCTGAGCTTGCCGTGGTTGTCTTTCAAGTTGGAGTGCGCGTCCCATGAGCCGCCCCCTCCGCCGCCGTGATAAAGCTGCACGAAGCGGACACCTCGTTCGACCAAGCGCCGCGCGAGGAGGCATGATTCGCCAAACGATTTCGTGATGGGATTGTTCAAGCCGTAGAGGTCGGCGATTGAGGCGGTCTCGCCAGCGATCTTGAACGCTTCGGGGATCGACGTCTGCATGCGGAAGGCGAGTTCATACGACTTCATCCGTGCTCGGACGGCGGCGTCTTCGGGATGCTTCGCGGCGGACAAGCCGTTGAGTTCGCGGAGCAACTCGAACTCGGCGGCTTGTTCTTCTTGAAAGACTTCCGGGCCGGGGGAGGCGTAGGGCAGGGGGAGGTTCGCGTCGAACTTCAGATGCACGGCGTTGTGTTCCGGGCCGAGATAGGCTCCGTTCTGAGCACCCTTGCCGCCGCAGCAGACACCGGGCGGGTCGCCGATCGCGACGAAGCTGGGCAGGTCGTCGTTGAGCGAACCCAAGCCGTAATGTGCCCATGAGCCGACGCTCGGATGATAGCCATCGAAGATGTGATGGCCGGTGTGCATCTCGTACTGTGCGGCGTGATCGTTGTCGGTACACCAACAGGAGCGGACGATGGCAATGTCGTCGATCATTGAAGCGACATGCGGCCACCAATCGGTCACTTCGACGCCGCTTTCGCCGTGGGGCCGATAGCTAATTTGCATCGGATAAATCTTCGCCATCAACTTGCGTGGCCCGCCCGCGAAATCGCGGACATTCTTCCGATAGAATGGCGACTTGAGCACCGCGTCGGCGGCGGGTGACTCTTCGATCGTCATCCCGGCGTATTTGTTGAGTGCCGGTTTTGGATCGAACGACTCCATGTGGCTGACGCCGCCCCCCATGAAGAGCCAGATCACACTCTTGGCTTTGGGCTGTTTATGAGGTTGGCCGTCAATGACGCTGTTGGCCGCAACGTCATTCGCTCGAACGACGCCGTCGCGGTGCAGCATGGCCCCTATGGCCAAGCCGGTGAAGCCTCCGCCGCAATCCGCCAGAAAGCTGCGGCGTGTCCGATGGCAGGGGAACGATTCGAGATGCGTCGGCACAGTCAGGCTCCTGTTGGTATCGCGGTTTTCGCAGGGCAGGGGAGTCAGGTTAGCTCGTTGCTCTGATCACACAAGTCGGAAATCTTGTTGCCGAAGCTGCGGAACTTTGGCTGCGGTTTGAGAATTCTTCAGATTTCTTGTGCGACTCTTGGTCTGTCTCCGTTGATAGAGGCATCCGACACAACGACGCGAGACTCAATGGAGGGCTCGCAGGTCGATTCGGCCTGGCTGGCGAAACCGACTGACTCAACCAACCATCAGCCAAAAGGGAACAAGCCATGAACGCTCAACGAAACCTCGCAGTGATTCGTTTCTCAGACGCGGAAATCGAGCAGGCTCAGAAGATGCAGCGGCGAATTCGCGAAGCTCTGACCCGTGGTCGCAACGTCGTGCTGATTTGCGACGCCCCCATGATTCGCCGGATGGAACGGCTGACATTCGCGTGCCTTGGTGTGCGTGACCTGCCGGGCCGGTTCGCGATTGTGGCTCAGGATGTGGATCACTTCTCGGAGACGATTCCGGGCAAACTTCGCGACCATTTGCAGGTGTTCGAATCGCAGGACGACGCGTTCGACTGGATCGACCCGAATCCGATCGACGTGAACGCCACGTTGCTGGAACTGTCGATGAACTAATTCTCCAAATTCCGAGTTTTCCAAATTCTTTGTGCGATTCTGTCGCAAACGACGTTGAACGAGGAGTGACTCGCAAGTCGTTCTCCAAGGACGGCGCCGGAATCACTCTGATCATCAATGCCGACAACCAGGAATCGGAGGAAACCATGACTGCTCGTCGAAATATCGCAGTGATTCATTGCTCGGACGCGGAGATCGAGCAGGTTCAACAGATGCAGCAACGAATTCGCAAAGCGCTCATTCGTGGTCGCAATGTGGTTTTGATTTGTGATGCTCCCGTGATTGGCCGGATGGAGCGACTGACGTTTGCATGTCTTAGCCTGCGTGAACTGCCGGGCCGATTCGCGGTCGTGGTCAAGGATCCGGACAGCTTCTCCGAGACGATTCCGAACGCACTGTGTGACCGGTTGCAGTTATTCGAGGCGGAAAGCGATGCCTTCAATTGGCTCGATCCGAATCCCGTTGACGAGCAGGGCACGCTGATGGAGCTGTCAGGTGGGTAACGAGATTCGGACGCGGCTGAGAGTGGCCGTTCTACTCCGGGCGGATCAGCGCTCGCGCTTCGCCGATGAGACGTCGTAGTTCCGGGCCGTCTTTTGAGAAGTCATTGGACGGATCAACGACCAAGCGAAGCGTGTTGCGAGCGGTCTCCTTTTCGTCGAGTTGCCACAGCGTCATTGCCAGCATCGAGAAATAGACCGAGATGACCTCTGGTGGTCTCTTCTTCAGGCCGAGCGTGATTTCGACTTCCTTGCGAGCCGCGTCCGCATCCTTCGGCAGGGCACTCAATACCTGCACGAGTTGATCGAGCGTGCCACGTTTCGCGGCCTCCTGATCCAGTTGAATCGCCTTCAGCAAGTGTTCGCGAGCCGCCGCAAAGTCACCCGCGTAGTACAGCGCGGTTCCGAGCGTGTGAGCGTAGTACGGATGCTCCGGCATCAGTTCGACCGCTCGCCGACCCAGTTCGACCGACTTCTTGTGATTGCGCAGCGACGGATCGGCCACGGTGGTCAGCATCCAAGCGGCGCTGTTCGAGAAGCGGGCCTCTTCCGCTGGTTTCATCGGTGAGTCGATCGTCAGCAGGTCCACCGCAGCTTGCAGAGCCGACTTGGCAAGCGGTGTCGCTTGAGCCTTTTGGCCCTCTTCCCAGAGTTGATCGGCCCAGTAGTGCTGCCAATCTGCGAAGTTTTCCACGACGTATTTGTCTTTCGGGAATCTCTGAAACGCGATCTTCAGGCGGGCTGACAAGCGTTGCTGCAACGGCTTGCCGATCTCGGTGTTGTTCGCGGCCATGCAGACATTCAATTGTTCGATCAATCTTGCGATGGCAATCCGCTGGTACTCGTAGATGTCCGGGAAGTCGTCCGCCAACGATTGCGTGAGCTCCACCGCCTGCTGATGTTGAGCAATGGATTCGTCATAGCGCTTGGCCTCCTGTTCGATTTGCCCTCGGCTGGTGTAGAGCCGGGACAAGAATGAGCGATGGAAGACATTGGTCGGAGACTTTTGAAAGAGTGCTTGGCGAAGCGCGAACGCTTCGTGAAACGCGGCCTCGGCCGGTTCGACACGGCCCTGTCCGCGCAGCAACGTCGAGTAGTCGTGCAGCACCAGAGCCAGTTCGCTTTGAGCATTCAGGTGGTCCGGTACCCTCTTCAGGACGTCGCGAAGAATGGAGATCGCCTCCTCATAGCGATCCAGGGCGTCGAGCGGTCGTCCCATGCCGATCAGAATGATGCACTCATTCGTGAGGGCATTCGCCTTACCGGTCAAGACATTGGAATTGCCAGGGTACTTTTCCAGCACGGCGTCTATGGCGACTGCGTATCGCCGGAGCGATTCCAAAGATTCCTTCGGTCGACTGCTGTCTTTGTAGAGGATGGCCAGATTCCAGTAGACGGTGGAGGCTCGGTAATTCAGATCGGGGTCGCTGGGAGTCGAGAGGATGTCCGCCTCCACCAATTCGGCCGCTTGCTTCAGCAGCTTTTCGGACTCGTCGTACTCCCGCAGACTCTTGCGAATCGTCCCCGCATTCACCAACGCCGTAATCCGTTGCCTTCGCAACGTTGGATTTGGGCCTTGCTCTTCGGCCAACTCGTCATACAGCCGCAAGGTTTCATCGAGCAGACGCTTGCTGGTGGCTTGCTGACCGGGCTGATTGCGGAGCGTCGCACCGAGGTCCGCCAACGATTTGATGGTGGTCATGGTTCGCTCGAAACTGGCCTCGGCCTGAGCTTGAGCTTGGACGGCTTTCGTTCGTTCGGTTTCGGCGACCTGCCGCTGCTGCTCGGCTTTCTTTTGAGCCTCCTCGGCCAAGGTCTTCTGGTGTTCGGCATTCATTCGTTCTTGCTGCGCGAGACGTGTCTGCTCTTCGGCCTTTTGGCGTTCCATGTCGGCCGATCGGCGTTGCTGTTCCGCGCGTTGGCTGTCGAAGAGAGCGGTTTGTTCGCTGAGCGTGGCACGTCGGGTCTCGCGCAAGATGCCAATGGCGCCAAAGATCGTCAGCAGCACGGTCAGCGCGGCCAGCGATGAAGTGGCGGGATAACGCCGCACCAACTTCCAACCGCGCTCGAAGGAACCGGCGGGGCGAGCCATGATCGAGTCACCCTCTTGGACTCGCCGCAGGTCTTCGGCCAAAGCCAGTGCCGTCGCGTAACGTCGATCGGGGACTTTCTCCAAGCATTTCAGACAAATCGTTTCGAGGTCGCGCGGGACGCGCGGCTGCAATTTGCGGGGCGGCACGGCCTCGGTCGTGCGGACTTGCTCCAGCGTGTCAAACAGCGACGTTCCTCGAAACGGCGGACGCCCCGTCAGCAGTTCGTAGAGGATCGCACCGAGCGAATAGATGTCCTGAGCCGGACTGACGTCATCACAAGTTCCGGCCGCTTGTTCGGGAGCCATGTAGCTGGGCGTGCCAATCACCTGTCCGGTCGCGGTGAGTTCGCTGCTGCTGCCAAGCACTCGCGCGAGGCCGAAGTCGCTGATCTTGGTCTGAGCGGCGAAACTCGGTGTCGGTTCTGCTCCACCAGCCCGACGCGCCAGCGAGGGGTTGTGTGATGTCCCGGCCCCTTGCTGGCGCGCCGGGCTAATGTCGGCAATCGGGATCGTCGTGCTCGACAGTAAGCTGGGCGGTCGCTCTGTCAGCAACACGTTGGCCGGTTTGAGATCGCGATGCACGACGCCGCGCTCGTGCGCGTACTGCGTGGTGCGTGCCAGTTGCTCGATGACTCGTGCGGATTCCAGCGGCGGCAGCGGTCGGCCGCCAAGCCAGTCGTGCAAGGTGCCGCCCGCAATGTACTCCAACGAGAGATAGGGGAGTCCGCGATGCTCGCCCACTTCGTGAATCTGCACGATGCCGGGATGCTGCAATTGTGCGACCGCGCGAGCTTCCTGCTGCACGCGAGCCAGCACTTCTTTGCTGGCCACGCCGCCGGCCAGCAGCATCTTCAGCGCGACGACCCGATTCAAAATCTGCTGCTTCGCACGGAACACGACCGCCATGCCGCCGCGGCCGATCTCTTCGAGCAGCTCGTAACCGGGAGGCGGCTCAACCGGTCGCGAGTCGCGTGATTTTCTTGGCCAGTGCGATTTCTTCCGATCGGCACTGTCGCCGACTTCGGTCGAGGACGGGGGATCGCTCTGCGCGACGTCTTTCGCCCCGATCGTTCCGGCATCCCCCGCGATCGCCGAATCCAGCTCGTCGTCCCAGCCGTCGTCTTCGATCGCGCCATGCACGGCGAACAATCGCTGCAACCGATCGGCATGCTGAGGAAACCGCGCCGTGAAGTCCTCCAGCGTCGGCTTCTCGCCGAACTCCTCGCGGATCAGCACTTCGTGGTAGATCAGGTCGAGCAGTTGTTCTTCGTTCCTGGAGACCTGCTCCACGGCCGAGCCAAGTGCTTCGATGCCGACTCGTTTGCCGCTCTTCCAGCGGCTCCGCAACTCGCCAACCAGCATCTCAATCTGATCGCTCAGCGAGGCCGAGAGGCTATCGAGGTTCTCGCGGATGATGACCGGCTCTGGCGAGCGGTTGGGCGTCAGCCCACCGAGTCCCTCTGCGGCTCGGCCATTGTTTGGAAATACTTCCGTGTGAGATGCTGGATCACTTCCCGTGCCAGAACTCGGAGGGCTGACGCCCTGTCGCTCGCCTTGATTAGACATGTGATTGCTCCAGTCCGAGTTCCTCCGCGACGCGGTCGAGAGCGCGCGTGAGTCGCATGCGGACGGCATTGGCTTGATCTCCGGTCTGAGCGGCGATCTCGTTCCAGTCGAGTCCCTCCGCACGCTGTTCCATCAGTTTCAATTCTTCGGGAGCCAACCGGCTGCGGACCTGTTCCAGCAATTCGCGGCTGACCAAAACCGATACCGGCCCCGGCTGTGGAGAAGCGAATTGCATCTGCTCTCCGTCGTTCCCCTCGATCGACACGTCGCGTCGGCCGTCTCGTCGATCGGCCTGCGAGCGTCGCGCCCAGTCGATCACGCGGTTGCGAGCCATCGTGACGAGCAGTTTGAGCAACTCTTCGGGAGTCTGAATGTCGTACTGTCCGGCCGCAGTTCGCACGAAGAACCCGGCCAACACCGACTGGCAGATGTCGATCGAATCGACCAACCGCCGCAGCCGAGCATCCGTCAGTCGCACGCGGATCGCTCGCCGCAATTCCGGCTCATAGGTGCGGACCAACTCCTCGGCCGCCGCCGCGTCTCCGCCGCGAACCTTGCCCAGCAATTCACCCACGGATGTCGCACTCATTCGCGCACTCCTCGTGCCACTTGATCGTCCTGACCACTGTGTGGCTCAGAAACGACCTCGCCTGCTGCCTTTTTGTGTTCTCTGAGCACGGCGGAGTCTAGCGGCGATTCGAGAGAAATCATCAGCCGACCGTGTCTTCAGGACAGGGGGGTGTGGCAAAAGTTGTTGGCAACCGAACGAACGTAGCTGCCTTGCTCCGCAAGGCAGAGCAATCGGTCTTGTGCGTGAGTTCAATTTTGAGCACCGATGGCCATAGCTCCGCCTCGTGGAACGAGGCGGCTACGTTCGCCTGGAATCTTTGTCACACCCGGTCAGGGTTGGCCGTTTTTTGAAACTGCGGAACTTCAATACTGCCTCGTCGGGTTACGGACGACAGAGCGAAAACGCGGGATTTTGCAAATCGTTCGATTCTTGTGTGCGATCGTCTGGCGGATTTCGTTTGAGCAAGTGAATGCTCAATGGGAGCACAAAACACCTCTTCGGAAAGGGAGCATCATGCGAAGGCTGACTTGGCGAAATCTGTTGCGAACTGCGTTGCTGGCGACGGGAGTTTCCATCGGTTTGGCGGCATTTGCCGGGCAGCCGTTGCTGCGATCGACGGTGATTGCGGCCGAAGAATTGAAGGCGGCGACTGTCGAGGAGGCCGCCAAGGTGCTCGATCTGAGCACGTTGCCACTGGCCGAAGGGGCCAAGAGTCCGTTCGGACGGCATTTGGGCATGGTCCATTACGAAGTGGACGGCGACTCGAAAACGCTGTTTCAGTTTCATCAGAAGCAGCTCATCAAGCTCGGATGGAAGGAACTGCCGGGAACCACCAGTCAGGCGGAGTACATTTCGGCGACCTTCCAGAAGAGCGGCTTCGTCGTCTCGGTCGCGAGCTACCCTGGCGGTGATCCGACCAAGGCAAAGTCGGCGATGATTACGCTCAGCAATCTTGGCAACGTCGCGATGAGCAAGCTGCCGGCCGTCAAAGGAGCCAAGCAGGTGTTCGCGAGCGACGTGGCCGCGACTTACTCGACCGCGATGAAGCCTGCCGATGTGGCGACAGCCACTCGCAAGCTGCTGACGGATGCGGGCTGGGAGCCGTATGGGGCGAACAGCAATCCCGACTCCGAAATTCTGACGTTCAAGCGAAACGCCGTTCGGCTGTCTGTGTTCGTGGGAGTCCATCCGGCTCAAAAAGATCAGGTGATGATCAGCTACAACTCGGCGTTGCTGTCAGCCGACATCCCCGCACCGGCGAACGCCAAAGAGGTCGGGTTCGACGACGCTGATAAGACGCTGCGATTCCAAACGTCTGACTCGTTCGACACCGTGGCCACGTTCTATTTGGAGCGGCTCGCCAAGCAGGGTTGGAAGCCGGACTCCAAAGAGCTCTACAGGTCAAAGGCCAACGATCGCGAGTTCGGTCAACATGACTTCCGGAACTCGGCGAAGGATCACATGTCGCTGCTCGTGTCCGATCGGGACGGAATGACGCACGTCATGTTGACTCTCCAAACGGTGGCGGACATTGCCGCCCTCAAAGAGAAAGTGCGAGTTTTGACAGCAAAGGCGGCCGCTGAAGAGAAGGCTCAGAAAGAAGCGGCGGAGGCCGTCGCCAAAACTCCGTCCAAGAAGACGCCCGCCGAGCAGGCCGCTGCCGACGACGACACGATCCGCCTGCCGATCCCCAAAGGAGCCAAAAAGGTCGATCAATCCAATGAACGCTATCTCGATCTCGAATTTGCGGCGGGCAAAGGGAAAGCGTCCGCCGAATTCTTACGAGATCATCTGCTCGCCTCGGGTTGGAAGATCGTTGGCTCCAACAAAATTGGCGATGAGTCTTGCGATCTCACCTTCACGAAGGATGGCCAACAATTGAACTTGGACTTCGTGGAAAATGGCTCCGACGTCACCGTGAAGCTGATGAGCCTCGAAAAGCCCATCGTCGCCGATGCCAAGGCCAAGCCAGCCACGAAGACGGCCGCCAAGGAGACCGCGAAGGAGTCCGATGACGGCTTCCCCGATGTCGATGCGCTGATCAAGAGCGCGGTCGGAGACGCTCTGAAGGACGCCGGCCTGGACGGCAAGAAACCCGCGAAGGGCACAGCGAAAGCAAAGGCTGCCGACAAAGACGCCGTCAGCGTGCCGATCCCCGAAGGGGCCAAGAAGGTCACTCAAACCAGCGGCAATGTCTTGCAGATCAAGTGGCCCGCCAACAAAGGGAAGGCTTCGGCCGAGGCTCTGCGCGATCAACTACTTGCGGCCGGTTGGGAAATCGAGGGTGATGCCGAAATCGAAAAGGACTCCGGCGATGCCACGTTCACGAAGGATGGCAAGACGCTGACGATGAGCTTCGTGGACACCGGCTTCACCGACGTCAACATGATGCTGATCGGCATCGGCGTGAAGCTCACCGAGGGGAAGGCTGATCCGGATGCGAAGGTTTCGAGCGCTTCGTCGAAGCCCGAAACCGAACCGTCCGACGACGATTCGCCCAAACCACGGAAAAAGAAAATCGGCCGTAAACCGGCGAAGTCGGACGACGACGGAGACGCACCCGTCGCCGCTCCGGCTCGACCGGCGAAACCGAATCGCGGCATCGCGAAGCTCGACAAGCTGCCGAACGAAGTAAAACTCGTCGCCAATGGCGAACCGGTGGCGCTACCGCACATCATCGCCTACGAAATCGTGGACAATGGCCGCTGGGTGACGCGGATTCTCGCGACCGAAACAGCGATCAAGCAGTCGTCACTGATCGACCTCTTGCGAAAGAACGGAGAGGATCACGGGCTGCGGTCGAGGTCGCCAAGAGTGCTTGTCGAACTCGACGATCAAGACAAACTGAACACCATGAGCTACGCCGGAAATGGTTCGCTCGGCAGTGGCCGCGACGTCACGGGCGAAGCGATTGTCGAAGCGGGTCGAGCACGCGGTACTTTCAAAGCCAACAAGGAAGACGAATTCTTTGGCAAAACAATCATCGGCGAGATCAGCTTTGACGTCCCGGTCCTGACTCGCGACAGCCAGCCGGCCAAGCAACTCGCCGATGCCAAAAATTTGGAGACCTCCGGCAAACTGTTGGTCAGCGACAAGCCGATCAAGCTCGGCAACGTCGTGGCCTACGAGGTCAAGATCGCTGATGAAATTCAGACGGCGATCTTCTTCACCGAGAAGCCGATCAACATCGCTAAGCTGAAGGCATCACTGGCCAAGGATGCCTCCGACGACGGCCTGTTCGAGCCGCACACCCAAGTGAAAATCCTGATCGACCGAGACGACAAACCGTCGTCGATGAACCTGTGGCACGATAACGCTTCCATGAGCGGCAACTCCAATTTGATCGGCGACGTGGTCGTCGAAGATGGCCGAGCACGCGGCACCGTGAAGCTCAGCAAGCCGGACGAGTTCTTAGGCAAGACCTACTCGTTCGACCTGACCTTCGATGTCGAAGTCCTGAAGCTGCCCTCGACCGCCAAAGAATGATTGGCCGCTACGATTCACCGACGCGGGCGGAATTCGACCTGAATTCCGTCCGCGTTTTTCATTGATGTCAGATACCAGCGGAAAGACACCGGAGCCAACGGCGAGCATGAACCGAAGAGCTTGTGATTTGTTCGCCCCTGGACCTGCACCAGGGGTTTAACGGCTTTTGCGCTACTGTGATCTCGGGGAATTCGAGTAACGCAAAGGCCGTTGAGCCACCGCCGCAGGGGCGGTGGCGAAAAAATCACAACATCGAAGCGTTAGCGAGGGCATGCACTACCTGAAGCTCCGAATTCTTGACTCTAACGGATTGCAGTGGTGAGTGAATTGCGTTTGGTTTTTGCCGCAGAGCGGCACTTGATGGTAGCCGTGGGCTTCAGCCCACGGATGACGTTTAATGAATGTCCTCTGTCGCGGAGCGACATTTGATCGCGACGTTTCAACCCATCAAATGTCGCTCCGCGACAAGTGCGGTGTTACGGTTTCGAGACCGTGGGCTGAAGCCCACGGCTACCTTCAAATGCCGCTCTGCGGCAAACACCTGCAATCCGGTAGGGTCAGCCGAACTCAATGCGTGTTGGAGCGCCCGCCCTCGCTCACGCTTCGAGGTTACGAGCGGCTTTGGCAAATGTCTCAAATCTTTGTGCGTTCTGCCGGCGGGTTGCGTTGAAGGATGTGAAAGCTTGGCTGTTTTGCGATCCACACCACAGAAAAGGGACCATCATGAGAAGACTGTCTTGGACGAATTTGCTGCGAACCACGTTGCTGGCGGCGGGAATTTCGTTGGGGGCGGGTGCCATGTTGGCCCCGTCGATCCTGCAATCGACGCTCGTCGCAGCGGAAGACTCCCCTAAGAAACCGACGACGAAGCCGGGTGCCGACGTTCCCGATGTCGATGCGCTGATCAAAAGCGCGGTCGGTGAGGCTCTGAAGGACGCCGGTCTGGAGGGCAAGAAACCGGCCAAGGCAGCGGCCAAGGTGACCGCCACCGACAAAGACGCCGTCAGCGTGCCTGTCCCGGAGAACGCCAAGAAAGTTTCAAAATCATCCAACAGTCAGATGCAGATCGAATTCCCGGCAGGCAAAGGAGTGGCGGCCGCAGAGATCATTCGCGAGCAACTGCTCGCGGCCGAGTGGGAATCGGACGACAGCGAGCCGCTCAGGAAACCGGCGGGCAGCCTGACCTTCGAGAAAGCCGGCAAGACGCTGGTGCTGACTTATGTCGATCCGGGGTTTGGCGACGCGAAGGTGATCCTGATGGGCGGCGGCGGCCTGAAACTTGAGCAAGGCGAGGTCGATCCCAAGGCCAAAGTTCCGGCGGCCGGTTCACGGCCGAAACCCGAACCAAAACCGGCACCGAAGCCTGACAATACGCCTGTGGCGGCCAACGCCAACTCCGGCACGTTCGTGATCCGGGGCAAGACCTACAAGCTCGAACACGTCATGGCGTACGAGTCCAAGAATGGCGACGAAGAACGAATCACGATTCTGGCGAGCGACCTCAAGATTCCGGTGGACGAGGTCAGTAAGAATCTTCGCGAAAAGGACCGCAGCGATCTGAGCCTCTTTATACAGCAGTCGAACATCCGCTTTGACTTCAGTCGGACGGGCAAGCCCATCGCGTGCAGGGGCATGGGCGACAACTACCAATTCGGTGGATTTGGCAAGCTGACCGGCGAACTCAAGCTCGACGCGGGGCGGGCTCGGGGCCAGGTCACATTCACGACGACGAAAGACGACGAGCGGATTTTGGAGTTCAAGTCCAACTGCGAACTGACTTTTGACGTGGTCGTGGGTGCCGATCCGGTGCAGAAGGCGGCCGCCGCTCCAGCGGGACCGGACAAGCCGAAGACGGGAACCACCAAACTCCCGGCTGACGCCAAAAAGCTGGAGAACTCCGGCACGCTGCAGGTGAACGACAAGCCGGTCAAGCTCGGCAACGTCGTGGCCTACGAGTTGATGATCTCCGGCAAGAAAGCGACGGCGATCAACTTCACCGACAAGCCCATCCCTCTGCCGAAACTCAAGGCGCAGCTCGCCAAGGATGGCAGCGACATGGGGCTGTTCGATTTTGACTCTCAGGCGAAACTGGAATTCAACCAGGAGGGCAAGCTCAATGTGATCTTTGTGGCGCACGACAATAACTCGTTCCCGATCTTCGGCTCCAACGCCATTTCCGACGTGGTCATCGAAGACGGTCGCGCACGCGGCACCGTCAAACTCGGCGAGCCCAAGAAGTTCGCCGGCAAGTCGTACTCGGTCGATCTGACCTTCGACGTCGAAGTTCTGAAGCTGCCCGCGACGAACGAGAAATGATCGTGGTGTGCGACCCGCCAACGCGGCCGGAACTCGAAGCGAGTTCCGGCCGCGTTGGCCTTTGATGTCAGACGTGAGCGGAATGGCGCTAGCCACCGGTGGAGCGGCTCGGCCGGCGGCTAGCGCCGTGCCGCTCACAAAGCAGAACCTGAAAAGGGATCATCCCATGACATTCCTCAAACGATCTGCTTTGTCGCTGGGTCTGGGCGTTGTGGGTTACGTCGTCGGCCTGTTCGGTGGCGTCGGTCTCGTGTATCTGCTGTCGAGCAACCAGCATGACCGTTCGACGGAAGCCGCGATGACCGGAGCGTTCATTGTGGGACCGCTCGTCGGACTGCTGTTCGCGATCGTGAGCTTCGTCCGCTCGAAGTGATCCCTCGCGCTGTCCGGCCCAATGGGCAGAGAGGCCGTCCGAGAAGTGGCCTATCTCCGTAGCCTGACTCTCCGAGGCTGTGAACCAATTGACGCGAAGGCGAGCGGGGCGGGGGGGGCGCCCCCCGG
>SXGS01612167.1_pt1 | contig 18607 bp, 24 predicted proteins | sample 3174681 | NCBI WGS metagenome assembly SXGS01 (sample SAMN11356861, study PRJNA531348) | freshwater metagenome | isolation source: freshwater sample F1-80 | place: China: Fuxian Lake, Yuxi | collected 2017-12-25 | reverse complement strand
GGCAGCGGCAAAAAGTACAAGGCGTGTTGCTACCGTAATGTGGTGGACAATTCGAGCTTGGCGTCTGATCGGCGGCAGCCACAGTATCCCATCGGCACCGTGGCGATGTACGGCCCCGACGACACGACGACCACAAAGTACGCAGTGGGGATCATCCTTCACGAAAACGCCGAGCCGATCATCGAGCGATGGGTGGCAACGGATGTCACGGCCAACCCCAAGGTGCAACAGGAAATGAAGGACTTATTTCTCAAGTACGGCGTCAAACAGGTGGCGATGAGCCAAGGGAACATGGGCTGTCCGCACGAGGAAGGTGAGGATTTTCCACTCGGCGAAGACTGCCCGTTCTGTCCCTTCTGGAAGGGGAAGCAAGGCAGCAACCAACAGGAGTAACAGCGATGCCAAAACCACGGCCGATGTGGATGATTAGTCCGGCAAAGAAAAAAACACCCGTAACCGACTCGATCAAGGCCGAGCTTGAAGCAAAAGCCACCGACTTGATCGAGAACGTCTTGAAATCCAAGACGATCCGTGGTTCATGCCGTGAGCATCAAACAGAACGGTAACGAACAATCACTCAACGATGGAGTTTTCAAATGAGTGTCTCCGACGAAGAACGACGTGATGCTGAAAAGACGGGCGAACTTGTCAGCAAGAAGCTGATGGAAATCATGGATTTGCAGGCCGATATCGACGCCTTGTTGCGTGACGAGCACCCCACGCCCTTCGGGTCGAAGAACTGGCAGTACGCCAGCATTGAAGCGTTGCAACGGATCGTGGCGATGACGGCGATCCAGTTCGTCCTTTTCGAGCCAGAGGGGAGAGTGAAGGGTGATGCCGAGTTCAAGATCGCTGCTGTCAAGATGATCGAAGTTATCCTCGCTCAATTGAAGACGCTCAAAACGAAGAAGTCGGACTGGTGACGCACATGGAACCAAAGACCGTCGAAAAACTGGAAGAGAAAACGAGGAAGCAGTCGCCGAGATCATCGTGAAGATGGGCCTCAAGAAGTTGCCGCTGCCAGACCGCCACACGTTTCAGATGATGGCAACGGCGGCTGTCGCTGTTTACGAAGCAGCGGTTGAGAACGCTCAGTGAACTCAGTCACCAATCAGTAACGCTTCAGATTTCTGAGAGCATCATCGGATCACCTGTCGTCCAAATGTTTCTCGCAGTAGTTCAAGACGGCTTCCGCCTCTTGCTCATTCACCAAATCCAAAGCAAGGTGTGCGGCGACGTAGCAGAGAACGAAAGCCATTATGGGCCTCTGCTGCAAGCCTTGGTCGATCCCATTTGGGTCGGAGTTCACAACGTAGTTCGCTAGAGCAATCTCGGTCACTCGTTCGGCTTCCCGACCCTTGGTTTTCCGGCCTCGGAATTTGAGGCACACCAATGGAGCCAAGTGAAATAAATTAGCGTCGGTGATGGGCTCGCCAACAATCGGACCAAACGGCTTGGCTTCGGCAGCATCGGCAATCGCCAACCTGATCTCGTTGAACCATTCGCCGGGAGTTTTGGGCAATGGGTGCGTCATTGATGGAGTGGGTGTGTGTTTCTCAGACGTTGACGACGTAATGCTCTTCACCAATTCCTGAAAGGCTTCTTTGGGTTTGCCGTACCTATCAGCTTTGCTTGAGGCAATCGCTGACAACAGCACATCGTTTAGTTTGAAGCTGACATCGTGCGGTGACATTTCGTCGTCAGCCAAACACAGAATCGCAAAATCAACAAGTTGGTTGATCGAACCCGTAACGGAACGATCCAACGCTTTTGCGAATCGAATCCTGTTGCTGGCTGGAATGATGAATCGCTGGTAGACCGACTCGTGCCCGTCGTCTTCCATGAACTCTCGGATGCTGCTCAAGACACGTTCGATGAAGTGGTTGTCGTTCGTGATTCCCTTCCCGAACGTCACGACTGAATACAGCGTCTTCGTGTTGCTGAGCAGGATGTATTGAGTTCGATCCACAACGAACAAATGAGCCGACCAATCTGCGAACGGATTCTCGTCCAGAGGCAGTGTTTTCAAAGGTCCGGCTTTGATTTTGGTGTTCAGCTTTTGCGAAAGTCGGAAGATCATTTGGTGGTGGCTCGCAGCATGGTCCGTTGTCGATTGCGCCGCCGACCGATGTGAGGGGCGAGATGAACTCTGACCTCATCAACGAGCTGTTTTAGTTTTCGCACGCTTCTTCAATGCGAGCGTTCGCAGCTTCAACGTCGCTACGACCTCCTGTCGGTCTTGTTCATCAGCGGGATGTCCGAGTGGAGCAGGTTCATCGACTACTTTGCCGGTTGCATTCTTTGCTTTGGCAAACTGCCTCGATGGAATCTTGGCGGTCTGGTCGGCAGATTGCCCTGATCTGAGTTTTCGTTTGACAGTCGAGAACTTTGTCGAAGCGATTTTGGTGGTCTGGTCGGCAAATTGCCCTGATCTGAGTTTTCGCTTGGCCGTGGAGAACTTTGTCGAAGCGATCTTCCTCTTGGCAGTTGAGAATTTGCGGGATGTAATCTTCGCCATGAAGTTCTTCTTTTGATTGAGAGTCGGAGCGTTTTTCAATTTGGATGTTGCGACTTCAACCCTCACGCTGCCGGTTCGAGGATCGCTGACATGCAGCTCATGCAGTGATTGACCAGTTCGTCTTTGCCCAACGAATGAATTTGTTCCTGCTTCAATTCCGCCAGTTCCAGTGCTCCCGTCCAAAGAATGCACCGATTCGTGAAGTGAACTTCTTCGGCAATCTGCAATCCTTTTTCGACGGGATAGCCAAAGACCTTTTGGCAAAGTGCGACGACGTATTCAACCGTGTGGTCATGTGCCAGAAGTCTGTGGCGGACAATCGCTTCGCCAAATACCCGCCCCAGCCGGTGGTCAATTGTGTTGGATTCGAGAAAACGAAAGAATCGGACGACTCGAAGTGAGTAAGTCCGTCTCGTGGAATTCGTCACTTCCCCGCTCGCTCCACCTTGATCCACTCGATCTCCATCTTGAACGGCCCGGCCTTCTTGTCGCCCAGAGTGAAACCGAGAGCGTTGATCTCTTCCGGCTTCACCGCACCGGCGTCCTTGACCGGCCTGCCGAACGAATTCGCCTCGAATTTATCGAGCGGGATTTTGACCTCGATCCACTCGTCCTTCTTTGTTTGCACCGTCGCCCGGTACGAGAAGGCGATCAGCGGCTTGTTGAGGTAGAGGTTCAGCGAATACTCCCGCCCATCGCCTTTCACTCTGGCGACCAGCGTATCACCTTTTACCAGACCGAGCTTCTTGGCTTTCGACCGCACCGAAGCAAAGCCACCATTGTTTGCCAAAGACAGGGTGCCGAAGAACTCCATCGTCTTCTTGTCGGTGAGCTTGAACTTCCCTTCGGACACGCCGCCCATGACGCCGTCATTGACCGTCTGCCATTCCTTCGCAGCATCGGCCCCGGTGAAGTCGAACAGGGGTTGCGGCGTGTCTTCAGCCATGACGAACGACCCCATCAGGATTAGCAGAGGCAACGCCAGCATTTTATGAATCATGATCGTCCCCAATTCATCGACATGATGCTCAGTTGCAGCACCGTGGCAATCGACACCCACACGAAATACGGACCTTGAGCCACGGCCACCCAGCGGTAATGCGGCCAGATGGCAACCACGCACCAGATGGTCGTCGCCCAAACGATCACGATGTCCACCGCCGAAAGTGGCACGTTCCTCATTCCCGAAAAGAACGGCATGAACAAGATGTTCGCCACGAGGTTGATGGCGAACGGCACAGCGATCATCCAGCCGACCTTACCTCGGAATGCCATCACGAACACGAACACGAACACGAAGCTGATGACGATGGTCGGATAGAGGATCGTCCAAATCAGCCCGATGGTCGCCGAGGCGGGAGTCCACGTCGGTTTCGCAAGGCTGACGTACCATTCCATCATGTCATCGGCTGCAACTCTTCCTTCGTTTGGGCAATCTCGTTGAGGTCTGCGTCCGTCCCCACCGTGAAGACGCAACTCTTGCTGATTTTACCAGTGCCCGACCAGAAGCCCAACCTGCCGATGAAGGCGGCGCATTTTCCTCTCTGCTTTCCTTCCGCCAAAGTGAAAGTAAAAGCCAACGTCGGGTATTGTGCAGGAGGACTTTCCCGTGCAATATCCGACAAACATTCTGGACGCTCCAATCGCAACCGAACTTCTGGCGTTTTTCGATGAGAACCCCGTCAACAAAATTCTTTCATTCGTCGGGTTCGATCTGCTGACGTTTGACGGGATCACCGATGAAGCCGCTTCGGTTATTGCGGGCTGCGGTCTTGATCCGCTTTATCTCGACTCCCTGAAGTTCCTTTCACCCGAATCCGCACGACGACTTGCCCGATTCAAAGGTGGCTACTTGAGCCTCTGCGGTCTGGTGGAAATCTCGCCGGAAGTCGCCGTTGCCCTTGCCGGGTATCAGGGATCGGTCCTTTCCCTGAATGGGCTGGCGGACCTCACGCCCGAAGTCGCCGCCGAGTTGAGCGCCTTCCCCGGCTTGCTGGCCCTTAACGGCGTCATGGCGATTTCGGTCGCAACGGCTGTCGCCTTGGCCCCTCACCGTGGCGATCTCATTCTTGATGGCCTGCTCCATCTGCCCGCTGACGTGGCCGAGGCGTTGAGCAAGCACGAGGGAAAATCGCTTTCTTTTGAATCGCTCCGCTTCATGTCGGATGCGGCGGCGAAGGCACTGGCGGGGTATCGGGGCAAGTTGGAGTTGGCGGTCGATGGCGTGCAAAGTGCTGACCCCTGACCAACCACAACCCTTGGGCGAATGTCCAAGGGTCATACGCATCACTCGCTCCCGCCTGCCGTGTAGTGCCCCTTGCCGGGCATCAGATGCCGCACGCCACCAGCCGGTTTGTCTACGTCACCATCTCTGCGGGGTATCAGGTGGATGTGGCAATGGAACACGGTCTGGCCTGCCGTGGCACCGCAGTTGATGCCGACGTTGAACCCCTTCACGGCTGGATCATTCTCTTGAATCTGCTTCTTCAATTGCTCCAAGAGAAAATGGACTGCGTTCAGTTCCGGTCGTCCGAGTTCAAAATAATCCGCCACATGCCGTTTCGGGATCACGAGCATGTGGCCGGGCGTAACGGGATATTTATCGGCAACAGCAACGCACAATTCGTTCTCAAGGGTGATGCGTTCGACTGGCAACTCGCAAAAGACGCAACCCGGCTCCCGGTGCCCATACGAGTCGATGACCGTGCGGAAGTCGGTGTCGTCCCGGTCACGCTTCATGGCGTTGCAGGAATAACACAGCGATTGAAAATTGCTGGGATCATCGCTTCCGCCTTTGTTGCGGGGGATGATGTGGTCCACTTCCAACGCCTTGATTTCTGCCGAAATCCCGCATAACTCGCAACGGAACTTCGCCCGCTTTAGAACCTCGTAGCGGATCGTGCCGGAAATGTATCCCTCGGACATCTTGCGATGCTGCCAGATTGTCGCTCCCCGCCGCTCTTTGAAGTCATCGAGTTTTGCTTGCAGCAGCCCGGTCAGTTCCGCCACCTGTTCGCCAGATAACTTGTCGAAATCCAAAAGCTCGAAGTCTTTGCCTTCCTTTTTGACCACAGAACGATTGCGCAGCACTCGCCCGACCATCTCCTTGGTGATTTGCTCGTAGTATTCGATCTGGCTTTCGTCGTGAATCAGGATGCTGGTCGCTATGTCCCGCACCGACGCCTTGCCGCCCTTTTCCAGCAACGTCATCAGCATGACCGGCTGGTAAATGTGCGACATTCGCATCGACTTCTCGATGAACGTCTTCAAGTCGCTGAAATCCATGCGGAACTACTCTCCCGTCTCGTTGAATCGCTGTGTCGTCACCCGCAGGCACTCCCAGCCGTTTCCAGCCCGTCGAACACTGCCAGTCAGGTCATGTGCCCCGCCAAGGACGATCACCACCACCGGGCTTTCCTTGGCCAGTACCCGCAATTGAGCGTCGTGCCGTGCTTCAAGTTTACTTTCTTCGTGTCTCACCGTTCCATTTGGCGTGATTGGGTTGGCATGTTCCATCGCCCCGTCTTCTTCCAGCGGCAAGACTTCTTCGAGTTCACCGGAGATCAACAACCGGCCTGCCGCTCCCACTTCCAACAACCGCTCCCTGTGGCCATCGAGCAAGACGATGAGCTTCCGTTCAATCCCTTGGGCTTTTTCTTTTCCTTTGCCCGTCATGGTTTCAATCAGATTTCGGATTTCATCGAGTTGCTTGCGGATTTGCGGAATCTGCTGCCGCTCCATCGCCCTCAGCACGTCGATCTTATCCCGATAGGCTTCGAGTTCATTCGGTGAAAATCCTTCCGAATGAACCCGCTTCAAACCGTGGTGCTTGATGAGGCACCGAAGGATGGCCAACTGCTCAAGCTGGACGAGTTCGACTTCGAGCAGAAGCTCTTGATGAAGCTGGTCGATTTCTTGCTCGGTCATTTCCCGCCCGTGGACTTGCTTCATGTCGATGGCGTAGAGGTCTTTGGCGACGTAGTGCCAGTCCCGCAGATGGATAGCTCTTCGGGTCGGCTTGTTGACTTTGACCAGAAACTCAACTTGAACCACACCGGGCAAGCCCCGAAGAATTTCGTCAGCGGGGGCATTGAGATCGTCAATTTGGCCATTCGACTTCGGGGCATAGCTGGCAACCGTTTGCTCGATTTCTTTTTCACGTTCGGTCAGCCGCTGCTTCAGCTTGGGGATGCGGTTCTCGATAGCGGCGGGCGGCGGCGTGGTGGTGCGGGAGTTGCCCTTCAGGAATAAAGCGAGGGCAACCGCACCGATAACCACCACGAGAATCGCTGCCGCCTTTCGCAAAGGTCACTCCGAAATTCAAAAGGGATAAAACCAAACCGGCTGCGGCGGGTGGCAGTAAAGGGCGGGTCAGAGAGCAGCAGCCCTTCGTTGGCGACGTTATGGTATTGGATGTAGAGGTTCATGGGTCAGTCGGCCTGAAGGCATCTCTTGAGAACCCGAATAAAGGTTGCGCCGCATTGGCCTGTTTCAGCCGTCCAGCGACGGAGCTTCTCGCCCCAACTTACCGGCTCACCGTCGATTCGATTTGCGATTTCGTCTTGGCGGCGGCGATGGGCCTCGACTACGGCAGGGTCGAGTTTACCGCAAATCCGCCGAATGACCGAATCGGACACACTGACCTTCAGAGCGATCTTGGCGAAGGAAAGCCCTTCGGCTCGAAGTTGGCGTATCTCGTCTGTAGGTGTAAACTTACGAAAGTGGATTTCCAAGGAGAACATGCTTGCTGCGAAATGAAAGACGGAAACAGCCGTGCGGCTATCGCGGTGATCCGAAGCGCAATTGCCAGTGCAATCCGCTGTTGATCGACCGCTACTTGGCCAAGATCAGCGGGCCGCTGCTGGACCGCATCGACATTCATGTCGAAGTGCCTGCCGTGCCGTTCCGCGAGATCTCCGACAGCCAGCCGGGGACGTCGAGCGCGACGATGGTAGAACAGGTCCGTGTCGCCCGCGAAATTCAGAATCATCGCTTCAGCAATCTGCCGGGGATGTGCAACGGCAAGATGTCCACTCGACAGATTCGTCAGTTCTGCAAGCTGGGGCCGGAAGCGGAAACGCTCATTCGGCAGGCGATGGAAGAAATGGGCTTCTCCGCGCGAGCTCACGACAAAATTCTGCGCGTCGCCCGCACGATCGCCGATCTCGACCGCAGCGAGGTCATTCAGCAGCAGCACCTGCACGAGGCGATCAACTACCGCACGCTCGACCGGACGTATTGGGCGTGAAGCCGATCAAGGGCTTCAAGAAGTTGCCTGACTCTGCGAGTCGGGAATTCTTTAGTTGGCAGTCCCGACTCGGAGAATCAGGCTACTGGCCTGCCACGGGGGCAGTTGGGGGTGCCGAAGCCTTGCCGTTCGCCGGCATCGGCTTGGGAACGGGTGCGAGTTTGGACCCAATTTCTGGAGAACTGGCGGTGATGCGTTTGTTCGTCGGCTCGTGATTCCGCAGCCAGGTGTCGAGTCCTTCGAGTTGCGGTTCGGGATACTGCTGGCCCGGATTGTTGACGAGATGCAACACGATTTGCAGAACTTGTTCGTAAACGTCTTTGACCTCTTTCGGTGGGAGCGCCTCCAGTAAGCCTGGCTTCCGTTTTCCGCCAGCGATCTTTGAGTCGGGTTTCTCCGATTTGAAGGCCATGTAGAGAGTAAAGAAGTAATTGGCCCAAGAATCTTTCTTGGGATTCGCGTTGTAGGCTTGAGCCATGTCGTATCCCAACTTGACGATCTCAAACAGGACGGGCGTCATGTTGAGCGTGTTGTCGAGCGGCAATCGGCCGATGGCTCGCGCGGCTTCGCAGCGAGCCTGCCAGTGACGTTTCTTATCGGCGACCACTTCCGCCAGCGTCTGCAGCACGATCGGATTGTTCTTGTTGGCCGGGTCAAAGGTGACTCCCGCCGCGCCCAGACACTCCGCCAAGCGGAACTGATACCACCAGTGGGTGTTCTTCTTGGCCAATTCCGTGACCAGGGCCATCGCTATTTCCGCACGTTTTTTGTCGTTGGCGGGGTCCGCGGACGCCAAGCCGAGTTTGCAAATTCTTTGTAGTCCGACCAGAGCGGTGATCTTCAGCACCTCGGGTTGCTTGTCATCTTTGATGACCTTCAGCAGCACGGTATAGGCGGGGACGTAGGGAGTTGGTTCGATTCCCTTGGCGACGATGCCGTTGTCCAGCGGCAGTTGGCCCAGCAACAGCAGAATGTTTTGCCGCACCACCAAATGATTGTCGAGCAATTCCGCGCTGCGCTCCGTGACCTGTTTGAGGAAATACTCACGGGCCACCGGCGTGATCTTCGCGTTGTTTCGCACCACATCGATCAGATTCTTGCGAAGGTTGTGTAATCGTTCCTTCGGAGCCTCTCCCTTTTTGGCGGGAGCCAGCTTGTCCGCTTTCTTAGGAGGCTCCTCTTCGTAGTACTTCTTCATTGTGAAGCGATAGACCCAATACTTGGCACCGGCATCAATGGCTTTCTTGTCATTGTCGGTCAACGTCGAACTTTTGAGCGCCTCCAGGAATGGCTTTTCAAAATCCTTGCGAAACTTCGTTTCGTCTCCGTCGGTGTAAAGCTCATTGTGGATGTTCAATTCAGGCGCGATCTCGTGCGTCTGAATCAACCCGGCGGGCAAGCCGCCATCGCCCACTTCTCCAGCGACGTCGGAGGGGCGAGCCTCTGCGGTGCCAGAGCCGTTTTGGGCAAAAGCCCAGGGAGCCACCGCGAGGCACAACAGGGCGCTCAGCGTGGCGGTACGGCACGGCGATCCGAAGCAAACAGTTCGAGCAGGCATGGGTCGCAAGCTTCGCAAATAGTTCGTCGAGTGGCTGAGCACGATCAGGCGTTGGACGGTGTCCGGAGGCGAATCAGTTTCCACAATTTGGACACCAACTCCTTCAAGCCGACTTGGCAAAACCAAGGCTGCTCGCAAGAGGCGAACAAAATAGTCAGAAGCCACGGGATTTGCCACGTCGCGTTCCCTGAACGGACCGATTCAGCCCGATCAACGGTTGGTTCGGAGGAATGGGAGAACTGCCGGGACGAAGTTCGGACAAGAATGGAGATTCGATAAGGGCGATGCCGAGAACTCGGCGACCCAGCGAGACGGGCGAATCACGACGCTCACCCTAGCGGGGTATTTCCAAGAGTGTCAAGCCGCCACGTGGGGCAGGTCTTTATCCTGCCGATCAGCGCGGGCAGGTTGTAGACCTGCCGCGCGGTCACTGGGCGACCAGTCTTTCGTCCACGGAGTCCGGCGCGGCCTCGGCCGACTCAGGGAATTCGCTCGACTGTCCCAATTGCGGGATCGGATCGCTGATCGAGAAAAACGGGTTTGTGCTCGGTGCCGGCCCGCGATTCCAACGCCACATCCGATGTGGCTGCAGGTTGTGCATCAACGAGCAGCCCGACGACGTCAGCCACAATCCAGCGGCCAACACACAAAATCCGAAGCGTCGCATCCTTGCGTCCTCCGTCGATGAATCATCTCGCTCCATCCTCAAGGAGCGGCGGGAAACTAAGGCCAACCCCGCAAACCACACAAGCCGATCTTCGAGGCGAGTTTCCTCGGAGATTCATCTCACTCGAGCTGGCTGCGAAGGTTGCGTTTCCGCACTGTGGATCGCTTTCTCCGTGCAATTCCCGCCCAAAGTTCAGGAGGAAGTTCATGCCGACGACCAAACGGATTCCTTCCCTGTCTTGTGGGTCACTTTTCGCGGTTGATTTTCAGCAAGCCTGGAAATCCGGCTCTGTGCGAAGGCGGACGCACCGGTCGATGAATCGCAGAATCTCGACCGAGCGACGGAAGTAGCAGCGACCGGAGCTGTTGCGGCATTCCATTTCCTTGGTGAACTCGCCTCGCAGCAAAACCCCGAACGACAACCCGCTCCGGATCTGGAGTTCAACCACAAGAATCGATTGGACGAGTGCATCCCTGCCAATGACTCTAGCCGCCAAAGCCTGGCGATCACGTTGCCCGACGCGACGTCGCTTGATTCGATGGCCACCCTCTTCGCTCGCTTGTTCTCTGTAGGCGACGCGGGGGAATGGAAAACCGCAGCGGCGATCACTCACCGCGCCAGCGACCGAGGACATTGTCGAGCGAACCGCGAATCTGTTCGCGGGAGTCCTGCCGATCGACGCCGCGCATCAGCAGTGAGTCGTAGTCCGTGTGGACGTGGCGAATATGAGCGATGACTGCCAGCGTGATCGCCTTCGGATCGAGTTCGCGGCCGGCGGCGGAGCGACCGACTCGGCCGCTGCCTCGTTCGGCGGCGTGTGCGGCGATTTGACGAGCTTCGGCCGCTGGGCAGTGCGGGAACTCTTCCAAGATCGCGGCGGTCATTTGCTCAACCAATCGCTGATCGATCACGACTCGATAATTCGCGGCGACTTTTCGGCGGGCGGCCCGCTGATCGGCGTCGGCGATGCACTCGTCTTCGGCCTGAGCCAGCGCTTCGCTCGAAACCAGCAGGCCCTGTCGCTCGTAGCGCTTTCGCGAGCGGTTGAACTTCACAACCACCGCCGACAACGGGCTGTGCTTCTTGGCTCGCCGAGTCATCGCCGTGTCCCCGGCCGGCAGGAACACCAAGTGATCCAGATCCGCGCAGACGATGCACAACGGCCGCTGCTGTTCGAGAAACAGAAATTCGCCGCGCTCGATCTCGCCGCCGCACTCCGAGCACTTTGCATCGTCGGCCACGGTGATAAACACGACCAGGTCCGGAGCTTTGGTCAGCTTCTGCTGCAATCGTTCGGTCTTCTTCGGCGTCAACTCGGCCGCGGCACAATGCGTTCGAAAGAACCGCTCACGTTCATCGTTGCCATCGACTGTGACCTGCAACGCCACAACGCCACCCACTCCACGCCGTGAATACTCCGCCTCGACCGTTTTCAGCCCCTTCACTTCGACCCATTGGGAAAACACGCGATAGACCTCTGCCAGCTTCTCCGCTCCGCACTGGATGTGCGGCTCAATCGGAGTCAGCGCCGGAATTCCCTTGGTCCAGCCCTCGACGTGCCCCGAATACAGAAAGCCGAGTTCCTGCAACAACTCCAACGGTCCCACCGAGCCAGTTCGCTTCAAGGCTCGTTCGGCCGAGAGGACGATTCGCTCACGAAGCTGCGTCCAAGATTTTGACATCGCGAATCAATCACTCCTAAATTCTCGTCGAGCCCGCCACGGGAGTTGCCATGCGTTGCTTCCGCGCATTTCGCGGCACGACTACCATTCCACCCGTTACCCATCAATCGGGACTTTCACTCCCGCTCACGGAAGGATCGCCATGATTACGCCGAACAACAGTGTCTCCGATCGGACTTACACGCTGCCGCCGCTGGGAAAGAATCCCTCGACTCAGGCCCAAGGGACATCTCCCGGCAGTTTTTCGCTGCTCCCCAAAATCGCGAATGGCCGAGTCGGCCGCTGGACGTTCGCCTCGCCCGATACGCCGGGGATGCCCGCTCCATCGGAGAAGACCGCTTGGGATTTCATGCCGCTCGATTGGACGCTGAAGGCGGGGTTTGAAAACGACTACGAACGGGCCGAGGCGTGGGACACTCCGGCAGGATTCAAGCCGGTCACCCAATTGGAATCGGCGCGGTGCGGCATCATCACTCCGGAGATGAAGCGAGTCGCCGAACGGGAACCGCATCTCACCGCCGAGCAAGTTCGCGATGAAGTCGCTTCCGGCCGCATGATCATTCCGGCCAACCGAGTGCATCTGGGTTACAAGCTCGACCCGATGTGCATTGGCCGAGCCGGCAAGACAAAGGTCAACGCCAACATGGGAGCCTCGCCGGTGTCATCGGGTACCGACGAAGAAGTCGTGAAGCTCCAATGGGCCGAGAAGTGGGGGGCCGACACGGTCATGGACCTCTCAACCGGCGGCAACATCGACGAATGCCGCAAGGCGATCATCCAGAACAGCACCGTGCCGATCGGGACCGTGCCGATTTATTCGATGATCATCGCGCGGCGGTTGGAAGACCTCGACGAGGCTTCGATCTTGCAGATGCTGCGGCATCAGGCGAAGCAAGGGGTCGATTACGTCACGATCCACGCGGGCGTGCTGATGGAGCACCTGCAATTCGTGAAGGATCGGCTGATCGGCATCGTCAGCCGCGGCGGCTCACTGCTGGCGAAGTGGATGATCCTCAATAAGAAGCAGAATCCGATGTACGTTCTGTGGGAAAAAATCTGCGACATCATGCGCGAGTACGACGTCAGCTTCTCAATCGGCGACGGCTTGCGACCGGGTGGGCTCGCCGATGCGACCGATCAAGCTCAACTCGCCGAACTCTGCACGCTGGGCGAACTGACCGAACGAGCGTGGCGAAAGGGAGTGCAAGTCATGAGCGAAGGTCCGGGCCACGTCCCGTTCGATCAGATTGAGTTCAACATGAAGCTGCAGCGGACTCTGTGCCACGGTGCTCCGTTTTATGTGCTCGGCCCGCTGGTGACGGACATCTTCCCCGGCTACGACCACATCACCAGTTGCATCGGAGCGACCGCCGCCGGCTATCACGGCGCGAGCATGTTGTGCTACGTCACGCCGAAGGAGCATCTCGGGCTGCCAAAGAAGGACGACGTGAAGCAAGGCTGCATCGCCTACAAGATCGCCGCTCACGCCGCCGACGTCGCGCTGGGCATCCCCGGCACTCGCGACCGCGACGACGAACTGACCAAAGCCCGCGCGGCCCTCAACTGGGACAAGCATTTTGAATTGAGCTTCGACCCAGAGTTCGCTCGCGCGTTGCACGACGAAGACCTCGACGTGGACACCGACTTCTGCGCGATGTGCGGCCACGATTGGTGCAGCGTCCGCATCTCGAAAGAGATCGTCGAATTCGCCTCCGGCAAGTCCGAAGAGTTCGCCTGGGAGAAAGCCAAGAAGACCGCAGCACTCACCGCCGAGCAACTTGCCGTTCTCGAAAAACGCGGAGTGCTCAGCCCTGACGAAATCCACAAGCTCGCCAACAAGACCAAGCAAGCCGTCGGAGCCGAAGAGACCAAAGCCAGTTGCCACAGCGATTATGTGGACGACGAACAGGCCAAGCAGATTCAAGACGAGCGGCTGGAGTTGGTCGAGTTGCGCTGATGGCAATTTGTTGGGAAGAGCCGCGAGCTTAATCGAGATATCTGCTTCGCCACAGAAGCTGTGAGGAACCCTCGATGCTACAAACAGCCCCGTCTGCCATTCTCCACAAAATTGAGGTCACGAAGTGGGTTCAGGGGACCGCTCACAAGATGACGGCGGCCAGGAGTGAAACGCGGGAGACATGGAATGAGTCCTGGCTTGATATGTGCTCTGAACTCGGTGGACGCGCCCGAACAACAGGGGAGAAGCCATGTCCGATGGCTGCGGCGTATGGGCTCTGGTATTTGGGATTGCTGGCTGGAGTTGCTCGGAACCGCAAAGATTGGAGCATCCGACAGATCAAGCAAAAGCTTGGTAAGAACGCGGCCTATGCGGTCATCGCCGCCGAACTCTTAGGAGACGGTGCGGCTCCAGTGGCGTCCTCGCTCTGGCCGCGCGTTCGGAAACGCTTCGAGCAATTGACGGAAGACGTCGCTGCTGAGAAAGAGCAAGGAGAGATCAGGCTGGTGATTGGACTGTTCTGCGAACAACAACTGGTAGATGCCACTTGGCAAGAATAACATGAGTCACATCAGCACTTCCGATTGAGGGATTTCGTGATGCAAACAGCCGCCACGGAACTGCCACACACTGAAGGACATTCAGCCGTTAGAGACCAGGCAGCTTGCGCAGCCCAGAATGAAGCTGCGCGCAAGCTGTTGAGGGAGTGGCTGTGCGACACTTCGGGCTACGACGAAGAGGTTTGGCCGCAGGCGAAAAAAGTGATTGAGGAAAACCGGCTCTCGCCCAGGAGCCGGTTCGATGATTGAGGCCATCGTCTTGGATTCGGGACCGGTGGGACGGCTGGTGCATCCGCGACTCAACACCGAGGTCTCGGCTTGGCTGGATGGGCTTTTGGCGGCGGGAGTCACGGTGTATCTCGCCGAGATTGTTGATTACGAAGTTCGACGCGGATTACTGGCCGCGAATATGGCTCGGTCTCTGCAACGACTCGATCAATTCAAAGCGGCGTTGCCGTTTCTACCCATCAATTCGGACGTCATGCTCGAAGCGGCGGAGTTGTGGGCCAATGCTCGTCGAGGCGGCTATTCCGTCGCGGACCCGAAAGAGTTGGACGGCGATGTGATCCTGGCTGCCTCAGCCAAAGAAGTCGGAGCGATCGTCGCGACCGAAAACGTCGGACACTTGAGCCTCTTCGTGGAAGCTCGCCATTGGCAGAACGTGACTTTGGAAGATGACAAAGCGTAATTGTCACAATTGAAGCGAATTCGTGGAGGTCAGCGATGAGTACCGCAGTTGCCAATGGCATCACCTTGGAAGAATTCCTCGCGCTTCCCGACGACGGCGTCTATCGGGAAGTCCGGCGAGGCGTCTTGCGCGAATACAGGGGTGAGAACGTGACACGTCGAAACAAACACCACGCGAAAGTGGAAGCTCGAATTGCAAAGTTGCTCGGCATTTGGCTGGACCGGCAGCCACCCCAAACTGGCGAAGTTCATTCCGGCGAAGTCGGCTGCATCCTCCGACACGACCCGCTCATTACCGTGGGTATCGACGTCGCCTATTTCGATTATGACGTCGCCAACGACGATTCCCGCGGAACGTCGTTCATTGATGGCCCGCCGATCCTGGCCGTCGAAATCCTCTCGCCGTCCGACACGATCGAAGACATCACGGAGAAGGTCGAAGACTACTTGGCCGCAGGTGTCGCCTTGGTTTGGATCGTCAGCCCCAAATTCCGCACCGTCGAAGTCCATCGCCCCGATGCCGATCCGCAACTTTTCAATGTCCAACAGACATTGTCCGCCGATCCCGCTCTCCCCGGCTTCAGCACGCCAGTTCGAGCGATCTTTGAATGAATGTTTCGCCGCAAGCCGATCAGACTGAGTTGCCGCGTTGGCTTCGGCTCACATTGGAATGTGTGTTGGTATTCCACGGTGTTGTCGCGACAGGATGGATGTGGCTGACTCCGGGTGGTTTTTCGTTGGTGCACGCGCGGTTCTGGATGAATCGAGTTTGGCCGCTGGTGTTGCTGGCGATCGCGGTGTTTGGCGTTTGGGCATTGGCTCGACGCTGTTACTCAACCTTGAAGCTGACTCTGCTGAGCTTGGCCACAATATGGATCTCTTTATCGATCTCAGCCAGGATCGTGTTTCCGGTGTCCGCGTCGGGCTTGTAATGGTATGAGCTTTCGATCGGCGGTGTTGGCTTCGCACTGGTGGCGCGATGGGACAAGCCGGCGGTGAATCGGCGTGCTGGGTTCGTTTCCGCAATCGTGACTGGAGTGATGTTAGGCTCCTTCATCCCGTGGGCATTGTGCGGGCCAGATTCTTCCACACGCCCGATTGGCGATCGTGCTGAAACTGTTTCGGTCAGCAACGGATCGACAAAACCAACGTCGGCTGTGCCTTTGAATCCATCGGTCAACGTGCTGGCCGAGAGCGGTGAGGTCTTGATTCGGAAGGGATCGTATTGACTCGAAATCGACACATTTCTCGGCTTCGCCGAGATCTCGCCGGATCGCTGCTGGAGCCTCTTGAACCCAACCGCCGATCAGCCGTTACCGCGCCGGCATCACTCGCTGACTGTCTCATCGACCGACTCGCACATCACCGAGATCACCGCCACGACCACATTGAACGAGGCGACCTATTCTCACATCAATTCGTTCTGTCGGTTGACGGTGACTGGGCATCGACGGCTCTTCCTCCGATTCTCGCCCTGCCGCAATGCTCGTATCGAAGTGATGCCGGCAGACTATCCCACCGGTCGTCCGGCTCGATTGGCTTATCGAACGGCCAGTCGGTTCATCGTGGTCGAAGCCCATTCGGGCGAGAAAGGCCCGTTCCGAGAATTGGCCAGTGGCTCGTTGCAACCGCATGAGCCGATCCGTCTCTTTTTGGAAGACGAAGACCGCGAGATCGGTACTGTCACGTTCGACGATTGGGCGGTTCAAGCGAGCATAGAACCGTCGCCCACGGCAGGATGGGGACTTCCACAGAACGCCATCGAGTTCCAGTTGAAAGGCGATGCCCCTAGCGATTCGGCCAATATCTGGCTCACATTAGCAGCGACAGCCGTCGGACGAGGCTGGGACACCGTCGGGCATTTGCCCGGAACGTATCGCAATCGAATGCAGGTAAAGCTGGCAAAAACGGGTGAGTGAATTCGTTCCGACCGAGCGAGAGAGACACTCCATGAAATCCTTCAAACTTCTCGTTGTTGTTTTCGGATGGCTGATCGGCCTCGCGCCGCTGTCCGCTGCCGATTCATTGCCGGAAGAAGCCGCCTCGGCGTTGAAACGAGCGGTCGAGTTTTATCGCGGGAAGGTCGCCGTGCATGGCGGCTACGTCTATCGGTACTCAGACGACTTGGCGAAGCGTGAAGGGGAAGGGAAAGTCGAAACGGAAAAGGTGTGGGTGCAGCCGCCGGGGACGCGGTCGGTCGGGAGGGCGTATCTCGAAGCGCATGAGTTGCTCGGTGAGGAATACTTGTTGAGGGCGGCTCGCGATGCGGCGGAGTGTTTGATTCAGGGGCAGCTTCGGACTGGTGGATGGCGTGAGTCGATTGAGTTTGATCCGAAAGAGCGGAAGAAGTTTGCCTATCGAGTCGAGAAGGAACGCGAGCGACAGAACAATCATACGACGTTTGATGACGACAAAACGCAGTCGGCGATGCGGCTGCTGATGCGGTTGGATCAGGTGCTGAAGTTCAAGGACGAGAAGCTGCATGAGGCGAGCTTGTTCGCGCTCGACAGCGTCGTGAAGGCACAGTTTCCGAGCGGCGGTTGGGGGCAAGGCTACGACTCGTTCCCGAGTCCGGCGGACTATCCGGTCAAGCCGGCGAGCTACCCGGAGTCGTGGTCGCGGACGTATCCCGGCGGGAAGTATTGGTATTTTTATACGCTCAATGACAACGCGATGGCGGACACGATCGACTCGCTGTTGTTGGCCGGCAAGATCTATGGCGAGCCGAAATATCGCAACGCGGCGATCAAGGGGGGCGAGTTCCTGATCCTCGCGCAGATGCCGGAACCGCAGCCGGCATGGGCTCAACAATATGACTTCGACATGCACCCCTGCTGGGCTCGCAAGTTTGAGCCGGCCTCGATCACCGGCGGCGAGTCGCAAGGAGCGATCCGCATTCTGATGCGGCTGTTCGTCGAGACGGGCGACAAGAAATTCCTCGCACCGATTCCGAAGGCGTTGGATTACTTGGAACGCTCGCGACTGCCGAACGGTCGGATGGCTCGGTTCTACGAATTGAAGACCAACAAGCCGCTGTACTTCACGAAGACTTACGAGCTGACCTGCGACGACACCGACCTGCCGACGCACTACGGATTCAAGCTCGATCAACTCCGTCGCGAATGCGACAGCACGGCGAAGATGACGGAGAAGGAACTCGCGGCTCGACGCGAGGTGAAGCCATCGAAGCCCAAGTCGTCGGCCTCAATGGAGGCTCAGGTCAAGAAACTGATCGAGTCGCTGGATGATCGCGGTGCCTGGGTCGAGGACGGACAACTGAAGTATCATGGCAAGGACGATCCGACTCGGCGAGTCATCGACAGCGGCACGTTCATTCGCAATGTCGGGACGCTCAGTCGGTATTTGGCGGCGATGCGCGGTTCGTAGGTCAGCCTTTCCAGGCTGACCCGATGAAGGGCTGATGCGATTTGCCAATTCGAGTCAGGCTGGAAAGCCTGACCTACACGAGGGACTCATGCGAATTGATTTCTCCAATCAGCGAGTGCTCATCACCGGCGGGACCAGCGGGATTGGTTTCGCGGTGGCTCAAGCGTTTGCGGACGCGGGAGCGAATGTGACTGCGACGGGACTGTCAGACAACGAGGTTGCCGATGCGGCTGCACGCGACCAACGGATTCAGTTTCGGCGGCTTGATGTGTGCGACACGGCTGCGGTGAGTCAGTTGGTTGGCGAGTTCAATTCGCTCAACGTGCTCGTCAACTGCGCGGGG
>SXGS01714481.1_pt1 | contig 18609 bp, 15 predicted proteins | sample 3174681 | NCBI WGS metagenome assembly SXGS01 (sample SAMN11356861, study PRJNA531348) | freshwater metagenome | isolation source: freshwater sample F1-80 | place: China: Fuxian Lake, Yuxi | collected 2017-12-25 | reverse complement strand
AGGAGTCGAGGAAGAACAGCGGCTGAGCTCCGCAGCAGACAAGATCGTTTACGCACATCGCGACGAGGTCTTGTCCTACGGTGTCGTACTTTTCAAAGTGAGAGGCGAGTTTGATCTTAGTCCCGATGCCGTCGGTCGAGCTGACAAGACAAGGCTTCTTCATCTCGGGAAACTGTAGGCGGAACACCGCCGCGAACCCACCAATCCCGGAAACTAGCTTGTCCTTGTGCGGAAAAGTTGCCGGTGCTGAGTCCTTGAGCCAATCCACCAATTGATCGCCGGCTTCAACGTCTACTCCGGCGGCCTTGTAGTCCATGCCCATGGCCGTCCCTTCTGATTTTCAAGTGGCCGTATTCAAGCACCGGCCCTAGCGCTCACGCAACCAGAGAATCGAATGCGAAGGTGAAAAATGCGATGCGTGACCGATGCGTACGCAGAATGAGTTGCTCCATCGCGGATGAACTCAACTTCTGCACTCGAGCGCCTCCTTTCGGGGCACACACCGAAGGCGGAATGCGGGTGAGGCCAGGGATGGCCGCGTCTCCCAGTGAGGGCTTTCTTGAGTCGGCTGGGACCTCCTGCAAGCGTGATGCGTTTCTGCCGAAGGCAGAATGCAGGCGAGGCCATGGATGGCCGTGTCTCCCAGTGAGGGCTTTCTCTCTTGGGTTGGGACCTCCCGCAAGCGTGACGCGTTTCCGCCGGAGGCGGAATGCGGGTGAGGCCAGGGATGGCCGCGTCTCCAACCCAAGAAAGAAAGCCCAAAGTTTAGTCACGTGTACAACTCCTCGACACCCCAAACCCTCCACGTAAAAACCGCACCTGGCCCATCGGGCCCCTACCTTGCTCCGCATCTAAGTTACTGTTAGGCTTTAAGAAACAGTCTTATTCAGACGGTCCGGGGGGACGAATGGCCAACCCGCAGCTCGCGAGCACGATGCGGCATTTTCTCGCACACTCTTCCGCGACTTTCCTTCGCGCGCGTGTTTCTTGCGTCGCAGTCTCGGCAGTTTTCGCACTCACCTGCTTGAACGCTCCAACGGCTGCGGCCGGCGATGCGCGAAGCTTGAGCAACTCGGATTTGAACATCACGAGCTCCAGTCGTTTTGGACTCCTTGCTTCGAACACAACTTCAGCTCCAACATCGTGGCAGCCACCTGAAGGCGTTCTCCTCGCGCAGAGCGATGGCGACGACGCCTACGATCCCTTCGCCGATTACTCGGAGTTCGAAGAAAGCATGGAGGAAGAAGAAGACATCAACTTCTTCCGCAACGGTCGTCTTTTAACGATGGGTTTTAACTTCGGTTACCGCGGTTGGACCGGGAACCTTCAGTCGATCTACACGGGAAGCCCGAGCTTCGGTCTTTTCATGTCGTACTTCTTTGATCTGCGTTTTGCTCTGCAGTTCGGGTTCATGATGAGCGACCACACCCTCACCGTCATTCCGACGACAGGGGCCGATCCCGTGCAAGGAACGGTGAATTTCACCGATGTCCTCTTCGCTTTGAAATATTACTTCAACACGCAAAACGTAACGCGCGGTCTTGCGGACATGAACCCCTACGTGATCGGCGGTTTCTCGCAGCTTTACCGAACGGCGACGGTCAGCGGTAACGACAAATTCTCCAAAGATTCAGCCTTCGCGTTCGATATCGGCGGCGGACTTGAGATTCCGATCATGCGGAACAAGATGTACTACGGCGTCCAAGCCATGTATCAGCTCGTCAGTTTCGCTGACGAGGGCCGCGTAATCGACGACCAGAACGGAAATCCGACCGGCGTGAATCCGGCAGGCGACTCTTTTAACGTGATTGGTGTTTTGGGCGTGAACTTCTAAAACTGGCCTACAACAGTGGGTATGAACGAGCGCTTTTCCCTAGGGAAAGCGCTCTTTGTTTTTCAGGATCTGGAAAATTCACCGGCCGTAGCCTACGAGGATCGTATCCAACTTACCCACTGTAGTGGGCCAGTTTGCGCTAGATCCCGGAAAATAAAAACGTCCGCACAATCCCCCACCCGGCAAGCAAGAACGCCAGCATGATCGTCGTCGGAGCGGCCCACCGCATAACGAAACACCAGTGCTTGTACATCTTGCGTGTGGCGATTGAGTCGTCGTTTACGAACTCTGCCTCCATGCTCGCGGGCTTTAGCTTGCTCGCGACCGCTAACGCGAGTCCCAGAGCCGCTAAGGGAAGAATCCCGTTGATCAGCACCGTATCGAGAATATCGAGCAAACCGTAGCCGTGAATCTTCACGCGGCGGAAGCTTGAAGTCGAAAGTGCCGGAATGATCGCGAACAAAAACGCGGCACCACCGGTGAGCCAAGTCGCCTTTGCGCGCGAGAGTCCTGTCATGTCGAGAACGTTCGCCACGACCGATTCTAAAAGGCCGATGCTCGCGCCAAGCGCCGCAAGATAAAGACAGATGAAGAACGCCATTCCGAAAAGAAAGCCGTTATCAAGACTCTGCAGGAGGCCAGGGAGCGTCTGGAAGAGAAGCTCAGGCCCCACGTTCTTCGGCGTTGCGCCCGCAAGAAGCGGGAAGATCAACAAACCCGCAAAGAGTGAAATGAGCGTATCGATGCTCGTTACGCGAAAGCCAGCCGACGGCAGATGCGTCTGCTCGTTGAGGTAGCTTCCAAAGGTCACCATCGTCCCGATGCCGATCGAGAGCGTAAAGAAGACGTGACCTAAAGCATGGAGCATTGAAAATGGCGTAAGCTTCGTGAAATCCGGATAGAACAAAAATCGCAAAGCATCGGGAGCTGTCTGCAAACTCAATGATTTTGTTACGAGCACGATGAGCAGCACCACGAAAACCGGCATGGCGTTACTCACCCACTTCTCCATGCCTTCCTGCACGCCTTTTGCGACGACAATCAAAGAAAGAAGCAAGTGAACACTGGCGAGGAGGATTTGGAGCCAGCCGTTTTCACGAAGAACGCGGAGGGAGTTTTCAGCGTCGTAGCTTCCGGACATCAAGTGTCCAAAAAAGAACTGCATCAGAAAATGCAGAACCCAGCCGCTGATGACCGCGTAATAAGCAAGGATCAGCAAACAGGCGAAGGCGGAAAATCTGCCGATCCATGCCCATGAAGTTTTAGAGCGAGGAAGCGGAGCCAGTGACGCAAACGATTTCCCGTCGCCCTCATCGAGCGAGAGGCTGGCCTGCACGACACTCTTACGCGAGAGTTTACCGAGCATGAGCTCCCCGATCAGAAGCGGGAGCCCAATACAAATCGCAAAAAGGACATAGAGCAGTACGAAAGCGCCACCGCCGTTTTCAACGGTGACGTACGGAAAACGCCAAAGATTCCCAAGCCCGAAGGCGGAACCGATGGCCGCAAGGTAAAAGCCGAACCGGGTTCCCCAAAGGCCCCGCTTTCTACCTGCACTCATTCACGGCGCCCCGTCTCGTTCACGTTGCCATCGTCACTTTCGAAATCAGTGTCGTGATCCTCGTCCCCAGAATAAGGAACGTCATCTCCGATGTCGTATTCCATCACGCCACTCGGCGGAATGAAATCATTCGCATCAAGATCGTCCGCTTCGAAACCCTCGCCTGCAGAGAGCGCTGTTTCTGGCGCCACATCATCGGTTGCGCGCGTGCGACGGCGCTGACCGTGCTTTCCGCCCATGACGAAGATCCGGATCGGAATGCCTTGAAGACTCCACTCCTCCTGAATGCGCTTCGAAAGAAAGCGTCGGTAAGAAGGCGTGACGCTCTCCGGATGATTCGCAAACGCGATGAACGCCGGAGGCTGTTGATTGGTTTGCGTGAGGTAATAGAACTTCACGTTCTCCGTTTTGTGAACAGGAGCCGGCGCCTGACGAATCGCGCTCATGAAGAAGTCATTGAGCTCGCGAGTCGAGATGCGCTTGGTGATCTTTTCTTCCGTCTCCACGATCGTATCGAAGAGCTCCTTCAGACCGCGGCCCGTGAGTGCACTCACAAACGCGATCGGAAGATCGGGGAAGAAGTGGAACTCACGCTCAACACGTTCGCGAAACCACGAACGGAAAGCGGGGATGTTTTCTTCAGCCGTGTCGACTTTGTTCGCAACAAGCACCACCGCACGATGGGCTTCGAGGATCTTCTCGAGGATTCGCGCGTCTTGAGCCGTTGGACCTTCGTTACCGTCGACAACTAGAAGCGTGATGTCCGCGCGCCCGATCGCATCGCGAGTTTTAAACGCCGAGATGATCTCGATGTCTTCTTCACGCCGAGCGGAGCGACGAAGTCCCGCCGTATCGATCAGAATATACTTGCGGCCTTCATACATGAGTTCTGTGTCGACGGCGTCGATGGTCGTGCCGGCGATATCGGAAACGAGCAAACGCTTTTCACCTAAAAGGCGATTGCAGAGCGAACTCTTTCCTACGTTGGGTTTTCCCACCATCGCGAGCGTTAAGCCTTCACGAATCGTGTGCTCCGTTCGTTTCACTTGCTCGACGATCCACTCAAGAACTTCGTCCATGCCGAAACGACGCTCAAAGCTCGCCGTCACCATGTGCTCAACGCCGAGCTGGTAGAAGTCCATCTTCGCCGACTCAGATTCTTGGATCTTATCGACCTTATTGACGACGAGGAGAAACGGTTTGCCAGATTCCGTCGCGATGCGGATGATGTCGGCATCTTCGGGCATAAAGCCAGCTTTGCCGTCCATCACGACGATCAAGTGATCCACCGATTGCAAGAACTCAAGAACTTGCTCGCGGATGAGCTTTGAAAACGTATCGCGCGCCTCGGTCAAACCACCGGTATCGATGACGTCAAACTTCACGCCCCAAACTTCCGCAGGCTCGATTTGAATATCGCGCGTGACGCCAGGCTGGTTTTTAACCACGGCCTTTCGCGTGTCGGTGAGATAATTGAAGAGCGTCGACTTCCCAACATTCGGCCGACCGATGATCGCTACGCGCGAAGTCGCACGCGAAGCTTTGAAGAGCGGCTCCTGAGTTTCAGTTTCAAGTTTAGGTTCTTTCGCTCTCGGATTGTATCCCCGATTTCTCTCATTCTTTCGTGACGACATAGCCAAGCTCCTTCAGGATTCGGGGATTTTTTGTCCAGCCTTCTTTGACCGCGACGTGGAGTTCTAAGAACACTTGTTGGCCCAAGACGCGTTCAATTTCTTTGCGCGCATGGGAACCAATTGTTTTGAGCATCGAGCCTTTTGAGCCGATCACGATGCCTTTGTGATTTTCTTTATCAACCAACAGCTCGCAGCGAATGCGAACAACGGGCTCTTCTTCTTTGAAGTCGAGAATGCGCACCGCAAGTCCGTAAGGGATCTCTTCGCGCAAGTGTTCAAAGGCAGCTTCCCGCACAAACTCGGCCGCAATTTGGCGAAGAGTTTGGGTCGTATAGAGATCTTCGTCGTACAACGGACCCTTCGACTCCGGAAGAAGCGGCAGAACGCGCGAGAGGAGTTCGTTACGAGCTTCCTCGCCGTTTTTCAAAGTCGAGATCGAAACGAACGGAATTTGTTCTTCCATCAGGAAGTTAAAGAACTTCGGCGTGCGAGTTCCTTTGAGCAAATCCGCTTTCGTGATGATCGCAACCCAAGGCTTTTTCGATTTGCGGATCGTCCCGATGAGTTCCTTTGCGTGCTCTTCGCTGGCTTCCGCCGCCAAAAGGGCGCAAACCACGTCGGCTTTCGCAATGACGTCGACGACTTCTTCTTGCAGGTATTTGTTGATGCCGGACGTGCTTTTGAGCGTTCCGGGTGCATCGACGAAGACGATCTGCGCGTTATCCAGATTCATGATGCCGGTCACGCGCGAACGAGTTGTCTGGGGCTTATCCGAGACGATTGAGACTTTCTCCTCAAGGAGCGCGTTCAAAAGCGTGCTCTTTCCGGCGTTAGGTTGGCCGACTAAGGCCACGAAGCCCGCACGGTAGTTTTCTTTATTTTCGCTCATTGTAGGCTCTCCAAAGCTTGTCTTGCAGCATCTTGTTCAGCTGCCTTCTTACTCTTACCGATACCGGTACCGAGGATTTCTTCATTCAGACGGACGGTGACTTCAAATTTCTTATCGTGATCAGGGCCAAGCTCTGCTTCCACCTTATAGCTAGGCGTCGACTTGTGGAGCTCTTGAATTTTTTCCTGAAGGCGTGTTTTGAAGTCGTGACGGAAGTCGACGTCCGAGCGACCGATTTCATCGATTCTGAGCGCAAACAAAGTTGCGACAACAGTCGACGCTTTCGCGTAGCCCGCATCGAGAAAGATCGCACCCATTACGGCTTCAAGCGTTGAAGCGAGAATGCGCGGCTTCTGCAGACCGCCGGTCTTCGTTTCACCTTTTCCTAGACGCAAACGTTGATCGAGGCCGAGCTCCAGCGCTAAGCGCGAGAGCGTTTCTTCATTGACGAGACTCGCTCGTTTTTTGGAGAGACCTCCCTCGGGGTCTTGGGGGAAGCGGCTCATCAGCTGCTCGCTTAGCGCGAGATCGAGAACCGCATCTCCTAAGAACTCGAGGCGTTCGTTATCGCCGAAGGCTGAGCCACTAGTACGTGGGCCTCCAGCTTGTTCATTTGCATAGCTTTTGTGCGTAAGCGCGAGATCTAAAAGATCTCGGTTCGCAAAGCTATGGCCCAGCGTCGCCTCGAATTCTTCGGGCGGGCGGGGCGCCGTTTCGACGGACATCAAACCTCCCTTAGCCACTGACCATTTAATACGCCCTCCATGCGGCTGGTTTGCGAATCATCGTAACCGGTGATTCGAACTTGAATCTCGCGTCCCGCGAGATGACTTAACTCATGAAACTCTTCGGCCGAAAATTCTCCGCCCGCACTTCCGATCAACTTCACCGGCCAGTAGTCGCGGCTCAAAGCTTCAGCTCCCTTTCCGGGTGCTTTCAAAACGAGAGCGGTCTTGATCTGACCGATCTGTAAATGCGCTTGGGATTCAAGTCTCGCCAAGCTCAACTCGCGAAGACGCGCGGCTCGTCGTGCCCGTTCATCGCGAGCGACCGATCCTTCAAAGCTTGCGGCCTTTGTTCCCGGGCGCTCGCTGTAAGGGAAGACGTGAATCCGTGTCCACGGCAAACGATGAAGACGCTCGAACGTATCGGCAAATTCTTCGTCCGTCTCTCCAGGGAATCCTGCAATGACGTCCATGCCGACAAACGCACCCGGCACTTCGGATGCAATCGCAAGAAGCGACTCTTCCACTTGCTCCGCCGTGTACCTGCGGCGCATTGCCGACAGCACTCGCGTATTCGCACTTTGAATGCTCATATGGAAGTGTGGACACATGCGGTCGTTCTTGTAGAGCTTAAGAATTTGGGGCGTAAGCTCACCAGGTTCAAGGCTCGAGAGACGAAGACGCGGCACCGTTGTTTTCTCAAGCACTTCGCAAAGAAGTTCGTAGAGACCTACGCCCGGCTTCTCTTCGTAATCCGCGATATGAACGCCGGTGAGAACGACTTCGCCTGCTCCTTGCGCTTCAAGCTCGTTAATACGTTTGACGAGATCGCGCACAGGGATACTGCGGCTTCTTCCCCGCGCAAACGGAATCACGCAGTAGGTGCAGAAGCTATTGCATCCATCCTGAATCTTGAGAAATGCACGCGTGTGACTTTCTTCGACTCCCCCACCCGCTTCGAGATCGTCTTTGCGGAAGATGTTCGAACGGAAGACACGCTCTTTCAGTTCACCCTTGAAATACTCATCAAGGAGCCGCTCGAGATGGCCTTTGTGCGAGTTCGCAACAACGAGATCGGCTCCACCAAGGGTGTCGAACGTCTCGCCGTCGACTTGAGCACCGCAACCCGTTACCACCACCGTCGAGAAAGGATCTTTCGATTTGATTCGACGAACGAGTTTAGCGGCTTCCTTCGTCGCTTCTGCCGTGACCGCGCACGTATTGAGAATGTGCACACGAGGAACGCGCGCACCTAACCCAAAGCCACCTAACGGAGCTTTGGAGTGCGACGAAATGTTTTGATGCCCAAGGCGCTCAAAACGTTTTTGCAGAAGGCCCGTGTCGTACGTGTTCACCTTACACCCGAAGGTGTGAATCGTGAATTCGTAGCGCTTTGCGGGCGAAGTCGTTTCGATCAAAGGATCCAACCTCCACCAACGAGCTGGTTTTCACGATACATCACGGCCGCTTGTCCAGGCGTGATGGCCCGAACCGGCTCTTCGAATTCAAGCGCAAATTCTCCGTCTTTGCGGAACACGCGCGCGTATGAGCCTTTGTGCTGGAAGCGAATCTTCACGCGAAGGCGCTCGCCTTCTTCGATTTGGTCGAGAAGGTGCGTTTCAACAACGCGAACTTTGTCGTGGAAGAGGTGCTTTTCGTCGCCGACCCAAACGTCGTTCGTTGCGGGATCAATCTTGATTACGTAAACTGGCTCCGGACGATAAACGCCAAGGCCTTTACGCTGACCGTAAGTGTAGTGATGAATGCCGTCGTGATCCGCGAGCTTTTCGCCAGTCGGAAACAAACGCACGACGCCTTTTTTGGTTGCGAGCACGTCAGCCGAAACTTGATCTTTGATGAAGTTGTCGTAGCCGCGATCTCCCACGAAGCAAATGCCTGTGGAATCCTTCTTGCGCGCGTTGATGAGACCTTGAGCTTCCGCAAGCTTTCTCACGTCAGGTTTCTTCAGATGCCCGATCGGGAAGATGAGCCGCGGAATAATCTCGGGATCGATCGTGAAGAGGAAGTACGTTTGATCCTTCCAGTCATCAGTCGAAGTCACGATCGCGGGCTTTCCGTCGCGACCCGACTCGATCTTCGCGTAGTGGCCGGTTGCGAGGTAGTCGCAACCAAGCTCGTTCATCTTGCGAACGAGGTGATCGAATTTCAGGTACGTGTTGCAGTCAACGCACGGAAGCGGAGTTTTACCATCGAGATACGCGCTGATGAACGGATCGATAACGGAAGCTTTGAACTTCGCTTCGCAGTTGATCACGTAGAACGGAATTCCTAACCGATCCGCAACGGAACGTGCATCATCGACGTCAACACTCGAACAACAAGTTCCGTGGCCTTCTTCGATGTCGCAAGTGGAGTAATCCCAAACCTGCATCGTCACGCCCACGACGTCGTAACCTTGCTCGACGAGGAGAGCTGCGGCGACCGACGAGTCAACGCCGCCGCTCATGGCGACCAGAACGCGTTTTTTGCGAGACTCAGTTGAGGACATGCGTATCCTTTCCGGACTGCGTGTTGAACGATCGAAGATGGAGGACGACGGCTTTCAGTGTTTCTACGAAGCGATCCATTTCATCGCGAGTCGTGCCCCAACCGAGACCCACTCGTAACGACGATTGAGCCTCCGCCCGCGAAAGACCCATCGCGAGAAGAACGGGCGAAGGTTCAGGACTTCCCGAACTGCAGGCAGCCCCGGTCGAAACCGCAAAGCCGCGCATATCGAGATTCATGAGCAACGTTTCGCCATCGACGCCCGGAATGATAAGGCTTGACGTATTTGGCAAGCGCGGACTTTCAACACCGGTGATCGAAATCGCCGGAATTTCTTCGAGGACACGCGCTTCGAAATGATCGCGCAAACGCTCGGTCTCAACCGCGCGGATGCCGACTTCGTCCTTGAGGGCGCACATCGCGCCTAAACTTGCGATGCCGAGGATGTTCTCGGTTCCACCGCGACGGTGGCGTTCTTGTCCGCCTCCGTGAATCAGGCTTTCGAGATTTAGGCCTTTTCTCGTGTAGAGAACGCCGCAACCTTTGAGCGCGTAAAACTTGTGACCCGCAAAACTTGCGAGATCGACTCCTAAATCTCTTAAGTTTAAGTTAGCTTTACCTAGCGCTTGGACGCAGTCGGAATGAAAGAGTGCCCCCACTGAGTGCGCCATCTCCGCCATTTTCTTGATCGGGAAGATGTTGCCAGTTTCGTTGTTCGCGTACATGACGGAAACAAGAGCGACGTCGTCGTCGAGCAGGCGCTCGTATTCATCCAGATCGATTGAGCCATCGCGATGAACGGGAATGAACTCGATCTGCGCGCCGCGCTCGGCGAGGTACTCGACCGTGCGCCGCAAGCTCGGATGCTCAACGGAGCTTACGAGATACTTGCGACGATCTTTCCGCGGAAGGATCGACGGACGTTCGAAAGATTCAAAGACGCCTTTTAGAGCCAGATTGTTGGCTTCGGAGCCGCCGCTTGTGAAAATGAGTTCGAGCGGATTCACGCCGAGCATGCGCGCGACTTGATCGCGTGCTGTCCGCATCAATGCTTTCGGGCCCCGTCCCGCTTGGTGGATGGAGCTCGGATTTCCCCATTGCTCGAGCCAACGAGGAACTTGCTGAGCGACGAGCTCAGAAATCGGAGTGGTGGCGTTGTGATCAAGGTAGACCTGGTCACCGGCGCGTAGTGTCGAAAACGGCATGCGGCCAGGAATGTAGCATACTTAGACGATCTTTCGAAACTGTCTTCTCGGGCTTCTGTTGGTCGTCTAACTCTTTCAAACCACCCTGTAATTGGAGCACCTAATTGCTGCTAATTGCTGATAATTAGATTGATGTCTCCTTTTCTCAACGGAATCGCGCAGCTCCGGGCGCAACCACCCAGAATCTGGCTCGACCGAGGCCGTTTTTGGCCCGTGGCGCCTCGGGCGGCCAGCATTAAAAACTGCAATTAGGTGCGCCACTTCGAAAGGTGCCCCATTTTTAAACCCCCACCCCGCCCAACGACCGGAAGCCAGCCCCAAACCTCAACGAGCCCCGTGCTTTAGCCGATAACGGAGCATGGCACACGCGGATAAATGGACAGAACGATTCGGGATTTCTTCGAAAGACCTCGCTCCGATGGAGAGCGCAAACGATGCGGGCAATGACCCTCTTCGGTGGTGCTTGATGAACGGCAAAGTTCCGGAGTCCGAGTACATCGACTGGGCGATGAGTCGCTACGAACTTCCGTCGGTCAACGGTGACTTCTTCACCATTGCCGCGGACTCGATGTTCTGGGAACGAGTGAAAGATCTTTACGACTGGAACGTTGGTTTCTTCCCGCTTGCGGATTGGGAGGGCGTTTTGATGATCGGCTGCCTGGAGCCGCCAAAGAACTTCCAACTCGATGTTCCTCACCAGTTCGTCCTAGCGAGCGCGCGTCATCTCCTTCTACTCTGGAACACGCTTAACCCACGCACGGTCGAAGGCGCTGACGAAACACCTTCGCTCAATCAAAAAGGTCCAAAGAACGGGTTCACGCAATCAGCCGCAGCTCCTTCCGTGGCGAAAGTAAGTTCCACACCGAAGTCGACGACAACTAAGGCGCCGGTGGTCACGGATCAACCGGAAGGCATTTCGATCTCGTTCGATCTACCAAACGAGCCTTCAAAAAAAGAACAAGCAGCGGCTCCGAACTTTGAGATGCCGGACGGCTTTATGCCCGCGGGAAGCACGAACGCGGCGACCGGCACGGCCGAGATGCCCGATGGCTTTTCGTTTGAGGCAAAGCCTGGAGCCGCGGGCGAAGGCGAATCACAAATCGTCGAGCTGCCCGATCTTCTTGCGGCTCTTCCGGACGGCATAACCTCAGGCGGAAATAAGGAAATTAGTTTTGATTTCACCACCGAGTTTGCAACACCGCAGACAATTGCAAAAAAAGTCGACCACACTCAAGCGCGGCCGCCCGTTATCGATGAGTCGAACTTGGAGAAAACTTTTGTAACGACTCCTCCCGTTCAGATCAAAGCGGAGCCAACGAAGGCAGCCGCAACGCCCCCGACGCCGAAGCCTGCTGAAGCTCCGCGCGTCGCTGCGCCTTCGGTGGCACCCGCTGCCGAACAAAAAGCAAAACCCGAAGTTAAAGTCGAAGTGAAGGCACCGCAGCCCGCACCGAAAGTTGAGGTTCCGCCCGTTAAAGCGAAGGCCGAGCCCGTAGCGCAACCGACCGCGCCCGCGAAGGATCCGGCTGCAAAGACCTCCGAAGAAACAAAGAGTGGTTTCGAAAATCGCGAGCACACCCGCTTTACCCTTTCAACGGCTGAGCCTCGCCCGTTCGAGACTTGCAACACACTTAACGACGTCGGTGCTGTAGGTTGTGCGCACATTCTGAAGCACTTTAACGGTGCGATGATTCTCCTCTTCGATGGCGAAACACTCAAGCCCTGGAAGTGGACCGATCTCCTCACTAAACCTCAGAACAAAGATCTGCCGACGATCGAGCTACAAACTCCCAGCATGTTCCGAATCGTTCACCGCACGCGTTTGCCTTATCACGGCCACGTAGCGGCGAGCGCTGCGAACAACAAGTTCTTCCAAGCTTTCCACGACGGGCGCGCGCCCAAACACGTCACGATCACGCCCATGTTCCGGGATCGTACGTGGGTTGGGATGATCATGGGAGTTTCGAACGCCGAAGTAAATTACAAGCAAAGTCTCCGCTACATGGAAACTCTAGCAAAAGAAATCGCGAGTCACGTAGAACGTGTTCGCGGCGCAAAAGCGGCTTAATTTCGAGTCGTCATCTCGACGACTCGAGATTCACCACCGAGATTTTGGAATTGAAGTTGCTGCGTCCACCACGACCGCGGCAGCTGCCGATATAATCCAAATTCATTTAGCTTCGCGGACCACTCGATGATCACGAGCCCTTCTTTTGCGCGAAAGAAGTCCCAAAAACCGGTGGACTCCAAGTCTTCCTCGCTCTCGAGACGAAACAAATCAAAATGTTCGATCGTTCGATTGCGGCCCACGTAGCTGTTGTGAATAGCGAACGACGGCGAGACCGTTTCGGAGCTACCCAAAGCCTCAACGAGAAATTTGGTAAATTGCGTTTTTCCTGCACCCATTGGTCCATCGAGAAGAAGAAGTGCGCGCGACGGAAGACTGGCTGCACAGGCTTTTGCAAAAGCCCGCATCTCTTCGAGGGATTGGATCGATTTGGTCGTTTTCGGTGAATTCACTGAATCTTCCAGGCTACGCGAGGTTTGAACCGAGACCTATCCGACTCGCGCCGAGCGGGCAAGCCGATGCAGCAGAGTTGGCAGCATTTCACGCAAATCGCTGGCTTGAAGCGATCTTCGATCGCCCCCGGCACGTAGCCACTCGTCCGCTAACTTGCCGTGAATAAAGGCCGCGCAATTCGCCGCTTTCCAGGGCGAAATCTTTTGCGCAAGCAAACCCGCGATCAACCCCGTGAGGACGTCACCCGTTCCGGCCTTCGCGAGACTTGAGTTGCCGGAAAGGATCACGCTGATCTTCTTATCGGAGCCTGAATCAGCAATGACGGTACGGAAGCCTTTTAGCAAAACGATGCAACCGGCCTTCCGTTGCGCTTCTTCAACGAAACGAAAACGGTCTTGCTCAATTTCTTTGGCTGAAACGCTAATCAACCGCGAAAGCTCTCCAGCATGCGGCGTAAGAATCCAGTGCTTAGGTAGCGGGTAGAGTCTTCGCTGGGCGATCACGGTGATTGCGTCGGCGTCGGCAACGACTGGCGCGTCTTCAATTTCCAGCAACTTCTTTATGAGAGCTTCGGTTTCATCACTCACACCAAGACCGGGACCTACGGCCGCCGCGGTCCACTTGCGATGATCCCATAGCTTTGCTTCATCCGCTTTAGCGGTGAGAATCTCGGGGGCGTCTTTTAAAATCTCAAGCGGCTCATCGTGCGAAGCGAGCGTGACGTAGCCCGCACCACTGCGGTAGGCGGTGCTCGCAGATAAGAGACCGGCGCCCCACATTCCAGAGCTCCCGGCCAAGATCAAAGCGTGACCGAAATCACTCTTGTGCTTCGTAGCGCCACGACGAGGAAGCGCTCGCCGGACGAGGTCCTCCGTCATCGCAAAACGATCGCACGCAACTTCACGTACGAGTGGGTTCGGAAATCCGATGGGCAGAATTCGCAGTCGCCCCACCCTTTCCGGCCCTTGATTTACGAAAAAGCCTGGCTTCGCGAGGCCGAAGGACAACGTCTGCGTTGCGCGGACGCACTCGCTTACGAAAGTTCCGCGGTCCGCATCCAGTCCGGAGGGAACATCTAGGCTTACGATCGGTTTTTTCAAAGCATTCAGCACCCGAACGACATCCAGATAGGGAGACTCGATTTTTCCCCGGAACCCGATTCCGAAAATCGCATCGACGAAAAGACTCATGCCTTGAAGAGAGGAAAGATCGTTGGTGCGTTCGAGATCCAGCAAAGTTACGCCCGCTTTTTTGCATCGACGTAATTGCGAATCGAAAAGCGTGCTCCGTTTATTTTGGGGGGCCACTAGGTAGACGCAAACCCTGCGCACTCCCGCGGAGTGAAGATGCCTAGCGATGACGAGACCATCGCCTCCGTTGTTCCCGGGCCCGCAAATAATGCCGACTCCGCCGCGTCGAATTTCTGGAAAATAGCTGAGCTGAATCTCGCGCGTTGCCACCGCACCGGCGGCTTCCATAAGAACGTCGCCCGGCAATTCGAATTCGCGCTGCGATCTTTCATCGATGGCTTTAGCTTGGGCGACGGTCGAAAGTCTCACGAGGCCTCCTGCGGCTGAGTCATCGCTTCTCTTCTCAGCACCTACAGGTGCACGAGAAAAACGATGACTCGACAACAAAACGAAGAGGGCCTGACGTCAAGTCTTCTGGTCAAGATGACGGATTAGGACAGTTCACGCTCGAGAAGATTTGCGATTTCTTCGGCGTATTTGGAAATCGCGGCACGATCAGGGCCTTCAACCAAGACACGGATCACCGGCTCAGTCCCCGAGAAGCGTACGAACAAGCGTCCCTGACCTTTCAGTTTTCCTTCGATCTCTTTTACGAGTTGAAGGTAGCCAGGGATTTTGGAGACTTCCTCACGACGACGCACGCGCGTGTTGATCAACACCTGCGGCATATCGGCCATTTTTTCGTTGAGCTGACTGAGCGACAGTCCCGTGCGTTTCATCACGGCGAGAACATTGAGCGCTGCGATGCAACCATCACCCGTTGTCGAGTGATCCAAGAAGATGATGTGACCCGATTGCTCACCGCCTAAACAGAATCCGTTTCGGCGCATCTCTTCGACGACGTACTTATCACCTACGTCGGTGCGGATGACGTTGATCCCGTGCTCGGTCATGAGCTTATCAAGACCGAAGTTCGACATTTGCGTTGCGACGACCGTGTTCTTCGGAAGCGCATCGCGCTCTTTCAAATGAAGCGCGCAAATCGCCAAGATATGGTCGCCGTTTACGATGTGGCCCTTTTCATCGACCATGACCACGCGATCCGCGTCGCCATCGAGGCTGATGCCAACATCCGCGCGGTACTGGAGCACGGCTTCAGATACTTTCGCCGGATAAAGAGCGCCGGATTTGTCATTGATGTTAAATCCGTTCGGCGTGTTGCCGAGAACGATCGTTTCAGCTCCGAGCTCTTGAAAGATCGCCGGCGCTACTTTGTAGCTAGCGCCGTTAGCGCAATCGAGAACGATCCGCATTCCATCAAGAGTGTATTCGAGGGGAAAAGCGTTCTTCGCGTAGACGACATAGCGGCCATCCGCATCGTCGATTCGCTTGGAGCGCCCGATTTCGGTTGAACCCGCGAGAAGCGGATTCATGTCCGTTTCGAATACGAGCTGTTCAATTTCTCGCTCCATCGTATCGGGAATCTTGTAACCATCCGGCCCGAAGATTTTGATCCCGTTATCCATGTAAGCGTTATGCGACGCCGAGATTACGATACCGGCATCGGCGCGCATGTTCCGCGTAAGAAATCCGATCCCAGGTGTTGGCAAGGGACCCAGAAGTTCAACGTGAACGCCCATCGAATTCAAACCCGATGTTAGCGCAAGCTCCACCATGTAGCCGGAAAGACGCGTGTCTTTTCCGATCACGACTTTAGGGCGCTTATTGCGCGACGGGTGACGATTGAGAATATGGCCCATCGCCTGCCCGACTTTCATAACAATGTCGGGAGTGATTGGGTATTGGTTTGCGGTTCCACGGATGCCGTCGGTTCCGAAGAGCTTCTTACGAGTGGCTCCCTCAGATTTTGCCGTGGCGTCTTTTGCCTTCTCCGCTGACTCTTTTGCCATTTCCCTGAGTTCCTAAATTGATTTATTTACTGAACAATTTCCGGCGTTGCCTTCGGACGCCCCGCTGCGGGATCGGCGTCTTCGGTCCCGGCTTGAACCAAAGTCACGGATACCACGCTCGGCGTGACGGAGAGAACACGCACGCCGAAGGGTACCTCGACCGATCGAGGCGTAATAACGGCTTGCACCGCCCCGGTCCCGCTCTTACTGAGATCTATCGTGATCGTACCGGGATTTTGCGCAAAACGCTTCAAGGCCATGCGTGGTCCAGAAACCTTCACGACCACCCGTCGATCGTTACCGCTTGCGGGCGCCACCGCGACCGAGCGCGGAAGCAGGAACTCGATATCCATCTCTTTACTGAGCACGATGTCGCGACGACCGAGGATCGTGATCCAAAGAATGAGGGTCACAAACAGCGCTACGAGCTTGTAGCTGCCGTTTTCAAAGATCCAAGCTTTCCAGTCCCGAGCACCTTGTCGTTTCATATGAACTGCTTCATCTCTTCTTTTAAGGCTGCGGCCGGTACTTCAATCCGTAGGACTCATAGAGCCCGCGTCTCAACGTCGCGTGATCGACGTCGGCGATCATCTGACCACCTTCCACGATTCCGACTGAGTTGTTCTCCTCGCTCACGACGATCACGAGCGCATCCGTTTCCTCCGTAAGCCCGATGGCCGCACGATGACGGGTTCCTAAATTCTTATCGAGCGCCGGATTTTTCGAGAGCGGAAGAAAACACCCTGCAGCCCAAACGCGACCACCGCGAATAATCACGGCCCCATCGTGAAGGGGCGCCGCTGGATGGAAAATCGAATTCAAGACTTCAGCGCTGATGGCTGAATCAATCTCGGTTCCCAGCTCGATGAAGTATTCAAGGTTGATTTCTTTTTCGATGACGACGAGCGCGCCCATCCCTTTTTGCGCAAGCTGCACGGCACCTTTAGCGATCTCTTCTACGATGTGAGTCTCTTGAACGTGAGAGGCTCCCGTGAAGAACGGATTGGAACCGATATGCGCAAGTGCGCGACGAATTTCACCTTGGAAGAGGATCACAACGATCAGGAATAAGTTGTTGAAGAACTTCTCGAGGATCCAGTTGAACGTGTAGAGCTCAAACCAAATACTCATCAAGTACGCGATCGCCAAGATGCCGAGACCTGAGAGCATCTGCACGGTTCCCGTGTGTCGAATCAAGATCAACACGCGGTAAACGACGGCCCAAACCAAGATCATATCGAGCAGATCGCGCGCACGAAGCTGCGTCATGATGAACGTAAAGTTATCGATGATGTTGCTTAGCATGGCGTTTAATTGCTCCGAGATCGAGGCTGGTCCCCTATTAACGCAGGAACGCGCCCGAAAGCCAAGCGGAAGTCAGCGAAATCACGAGAATATTGGTCTTAAAGAGGATCGAGCCGTAGGCAAATTTTGCCCGCCAAGCATGGATCCATCACTCAAGCTGCGCGCAAAAGAAAAAGGCCACCTCGACAGGTGGCCTTCACTCGTTCAAAACCTGGCTCGTCGCGCGTTACGCTGGAGCCGGCGTTCCGACGGGATCACTTCCGCCAGAAGATTTCTTGGCTTCTTCTTCCTGTGCCGCACGGCCTTGCGCCTGCTCACGGGCCATATCTCGCTCTTTCGCCGCGCGCTCACGACGAAGATCATCGAGAGTGCCGCCCTTGCAAAGAAGCTCGACTTCGCCGCCGTCGATCGTTTCGTGATCGAGCAGAGCCTGCGAAAGACGATGGAGAAGATCGATATTGTCCGAGAGGATTTTCTTCGCTTTCTCGTAGCCACCGTTGACGAAGCGGAAGACTTCCGCGTCGATCTCTTCGGCTTTCGACTCCGAGTACTGTGGATTTCCGCTCGATTGCATACCCAAGAAGACCGGTCCTTCACGTTTTTCGTACGCCAGCGGCCCGAGTTTTTCGCTCATGCCCCATTCGCAGACCATGCGTCGTGCGATGTCGGTTGCACGCTCGATATCGTTACCTGCGCCCGTCGTGATGTCTTTAAAGACGATTTCTTCAGCCGCACGTCCACCGAAAAGGAAAGCGATCATATTTTCGGCTTTCACTTTCGAGAGGTTCAAAGCGTCTTTTTCGGGCAACGTTTGCGTCACGCCCAAAGCCATTCCGCGAGGAATGATCGTCACCTTATGAATCGGATCTGTTCCGGGGAGCATCTTACCAACGAGCGTGTGCCCTGCTTCGTGATAGGCCGTGATGCGTTTGTCTTCTTCCGAGATCACCATCGAGCGGCGCTCGGCACCCATCATGACCTTATCTTTGGCATGCTCAAAGTCGTCTTGCGTAAGCTTCGTCTTGTTCGTACGAGCTGCGTTCAACGCCGCTTCGTTCACGAGGTTTTCGAGATCCGCACCGGCAAAGCCGGGTGTTCCGCGCGCGACTTTCTCAATATCCACGTTCGAAGCCAAAGGCGTTTTCTTGACGTGAACTTGGAGGATCTTCAAACGGCCACCGAGATCAGGCTTGTTCACGACTACGCGACGGTCAAAGCGTCCCGGGCGCAAGAGTGCCGGATCGAGAACGTCAGGTCGGTTGGTCGCCGCAATCAAGATGACGCCGTCGTTAGATTCGAAGCCGTCCATCTCAACAAGCAACTGGTT
>SXGS01622446.1_pt1 | contig 18618 bp, 17 predicted proteins | sample 3174681 | NCBI WGS metagenome assembly SXGS01 (sample SAMN11356861, study PRJNA531348) | freshwater metagenome | isolation source: freshwater sample F1-80 | place: China: Fuxian Lake, Yuxi | collected 2017-12-25 | reverse complement strand
GCCCGCACCCTGCCCAATTTCGAGGAGAAGATCCTGCCCGTCATTAAAGCAGGACGCAACGTGCAAGTGGACGCGCACGGCAACAGTCTGCGTTCAATCGTCATGCATCTCGACCAACTCACGCGCGCACAAGTGCTGGATCTTAATCTCGGCACCGGCGTGCCGATCATGTACGAGATTGATGCCGAAGGGAAAGTGCTGAGTAAGCAGATTCTTTAGGCAATAGGGGAAAAAGGTGATCTACTGCGGCAACTTGAAATACTTGCCCCGGAAAAACAGCAGCGGGCGGTCGCCGAGCACCTTGGCGTTCTGGACTTCGCCCACATAGATCGTGTGGTCACCACCTTCGTAGGCATTGGCGACTTTGCACTCGATGTGCGCCGCTGCGCCATCGAGGAGTGCGACGCCCAGCTCGCCTAGCTGATAGGAAACGCCTTCGAATTTCTCGATGCCTTTGGTAGCGAAACGGTTGGAAAGCTGATCCTGATCGTCACTCAAAAAATTCACGCCAAAGACCTGGGATTCGTCAAAGCAGGCATAGCAATCGACCTTTTTATCCACGCAGATGAGCAGGAGCGGAGGATCGAGCGAGAGGGAGCTGAAGGCGTTCGCTGTCAGTCCAAAGGGTTTTCCGGCGGCGTTTTTGGTAGTGATGATCGTCACGCCGGTGGCGAAATTCCCCATGACGTTGCGCAGCTCGCGTTGATCGATGGCCATAGCTCCTCCTGGTGGTGGTCCGCGTGTTCAGACTGCTACCAGAGCGGTCACTGTTCTGTCAATGACGTTGAATGACCGTCCCCACATACACGTAGGGAAGATCAAGCGAAGTGATCGGACGATCCTGGGTGCGCACTTCTGCGTGCGCAATCGACGCGACAAAAAGCGTGTGGTCACCGGCAGGGTAGCTCGCAACCACGCGGCATTCCAACACTGCCAGCGCAAGGCGCAGGAGTGGCACTCCGGTCGTTCCTATGTCATAAGCAAACGCTTCGAGATTGTCCGGCGTGCGGGCAGCGGCGGAGAAAAAATAATCTTCCAGCGCTTTGCTATTCCCACCGACGACATTCAACCCGAATAGGCCTTGGCGGGCGAGGATGCCGTGGCTGAAGTGACGCTGATCAACGGCCGCCATAATCAGCGGCGGATCGCCGGAGACTTGCGTGACCCAGGACGAGGACATGCCGTGTCGCAGCGTCCCCTCGCTCACGGTCAGCACGTAGATGCCGGTGGTAATGGTGCTCAACGCCTCAGCGAGTGTGTGTTCCATTGATGTGACCTTTCGTCGGAGGGGCGGCTTGCTGATTTACGTTCTTTGTGCGCCACCATCTTGCTGCGCCCCTAACGTCTCGCGCGCCCCAAGTCCGAGCAGCGCCACGCCTGCCGTGCAAGCGGCGATAGTCAGAAACGCCAAAGTAAATCCGAAACGCTCCGCCGCCCACCCGATAAACACCGGACCAAGAAGCAACCCGAAATCTCCACTGACCCGGTACATCCCCATGACGGAACCGACTGCTCCTTTGGGGGCAATATCTGCGATGATCGCTGCCGGTGCCGGACCAAGATAGCCCACCACAATCCCAAAGACACTGCTGAGCAAAGCCAGCCGCACCAGGGTGGTCGCCCAGGGACACAGCAGCATGACCCCAACCAGCAGCCACACCATCGGGAGCGTCACGCGCAACCGCCCCGCGCGATCAAGCAAGCGCCCGGCATGCCAAAGAATCGCGAAATTGGCCAGCGAGCAGAGTGATTGCAAAATGCCGATACCGGTTTCTCCAATGCCAGTTTCTTGTTGTGCAAACAACGGAATCAGATTCTGCATCATCCCCGAGCGCACCGCAAAAATCAAAAACGTGAGAACGCAGACGAAGCGAAACGTGGCATCGCGCAGGAGTTGCGTCACGGCACCGTGCCCGAGCGTCGGCTTCTTTTCTAGGATGTCTCCTTTAGGAGAAGTCACAGCAGGGAATTCGCCGATCCAGCGCAGACACAGCAAGGTCACAATGAAAGACAGCACCGCCATGGCCCAAAACGGCGCTCGCAAACTGTGAAACAGGCTGGCCGAGAAGCCGCCGACGGTAGGGCCAAATGACACGCCCAGCAGCAGCATGCTTTGATAAAACCCCATCGCTCTGCCCATGTGCTGAGGTGCGACCGTATGCGCCAGAAACGCCATGGCGGTAATGATGAACAACGCCGACCCGACGCCGCCGAGCAGGCGAAACCAGAGCAACGCCTGGAAATCGGTGGCCCAGACGGAGAACACTGCTGACACCGTGACGATTGCCGCCCCGCCACTCGCGACTAAACGTGGACTCATCCGATCTACCATCGCTCCGCCGATAAAATCGAAAGGAATGCGTCCAACTGCGAATGCCGACACCAACGCTCCAGCTCCGGCATAGGAGACGCCAAATTCTTGCGCCAACAACGGCAATACCGGCGAGATGACGCTGGAGCCCAGCATAATCACGAGCGTCATGACAGAAATGACAATGACTTGCGGGTCAAGATCTGAGGCAAAGCGCTGGGAAAATGACACGTTGAAATGGATCTGCCTTCATGGTCACAGCGTCGCCACATGCGGCTGAGTCAGCATCCGCGCTACGTCCTTGTCGCATGCCGGCGCATGACCGAACACTTTTTCCCATACCGATGCAGTTTCCATGCACATGTACTGTGGCGTTTGTGGGGCAGCTTCTTTCAGCCAAGCAGAGATAGTGCGGTACATTTTCACGCGCAAAGCTTGGAAGGTGCGCCACTTGCCATCATCACAGAGGATCTGTTCGCCCGAGAGCAGCCGGGTTTGCGGAAAGCGCCGACGCGCAGTAGCACGCAACGCTGGTGTCATGCGTAAACTTCCCAAACTCACCCACGCAACCCGGCGCGGATCAACGGCGGAGAAGGCTTGCGCGATGGCGTCGCGATACCCCTCTTCCCATTGTGGATACTCGATCAAAGGATCGAAATGGAAGCCGACCTTGTAGCCAGCGGCTTGTACGCGTTGTGCTGCACGGAGCCGCTCGGCAAACGATGCCGTACCGTGCTCTTCGCTCTCAACAATAGCTGGCGGTGTAAGCGACCACGACACGACCACGCGCTCTTGAGGGTCATACTTGAGGAGGTCCTCAATGCAATCGCTCTTGGTCTTGAGTTCGAGCAGGACATTCTTACGGGTAGCGAAAAACGGCACGAGGTCGCCAGAAAACCCGAGTAGCGGGTCAAGCGCGAGGCTGTCAGAAAGCTCGCCGGTACCGATACGGAACTGGCGCCAGGGTTGACGATCTACGGCTTTGGCGACTTCGCTCGTGAGATCTTCAACGTTGGTAAAGACCTTCAGGAGCGGATTGTTCGCCAGATACTCTTGGAGAAAACAGTAGCTACAATCCATCGGGCAGTTGGAAATCAAACTCACGACTAAATAGTTGCAGCACACCAGACCAGCAGTGCCGGCAGGACAATGCTCAAGAAACGTTGACCGCTGACGGGTAAACAGCAAGCGACGTTTCCCTGCGGCGAACGAGTCGGCTTCGTTGCGTGGCGACAGCTCGCGTTCCCATCCCGGCTCGACGATACGCACCGGCGTTTCTGGCAAACGAGCACGTGCGCGAAGCACGACTGGGGCGTTTTCCTCTCCACGTTCGATCAGGATTTCTTCAGGCTGGTAGCGTTTCATATGTTCATTTCTTACGAGAAAAAGGTAGGGGCGAGGTCACCTCGCCCCTACAGACTCCGTCACACCTGATCCAACAGCGTGAACAAGCGCAGCACCGCGCCATCTTCTAACCGCTGGTGCAGTCGTGTGAGCTGCTCGCTCAGCTCTTTTGCATTACGCGCCTTGATCTCAATCGTTATGTCTTCGCCTTCCAACGATGGCGGGAATGATACCTGCACTCGTCCGCCGAGGTCCAGCGCCTTCACCGCAGCTCGTAACTCGTCCTCCAGCTGGGAAAGGCGTGGATAGCGGATTTTACGCAATCCTTCTTTGACAGCTTTCAGCTTGTCATTACGCCCGAGCTGGGCTGTCAGCGGGCGACGGAGTTCTGTACGTGCAAGCAATGCAGCAATGCTGCCGCCATCACGTAACATGATTTCTTCGCACCAATCGAGGAAATCGCGCAGATGATTTTCGCCCAGCTGTAGGACCTGGACCAACTCCCACAACGCAGCTTGATCCGGCACTGTCCACGCCTGCCAGCGGGCAACTGTCTGCGGACTCAGGCGTTTTTCCCGAGCGTAAGCCGTCACTTGGTCAGCAATGTCGTATCGTTCATCGTTCATCATTCATCATTTCTGCCCGATGCACTGCCGCCAACCGAGCATACTCCTCTCCACCACTCCCACGTTTCTGTGCCCCTTGCACTAAAATGGCGCATTTCGCCTGTAAGGTTGCGACGGCTTGGGCACGCTGCTCAAGCGAAAGCGTACCAGAATCTAGCAACTTGCTCAGAGCATGTACGCGAAACCGATCCATGCCCCAGAAGCGGTGGGAGAGTTGGTCAGCATGGCCGCCACGTTTAATCACGAGCGGCTCGTTGAGCAAATGCACAGGTTCTTGTACGGCGATGCGCAGCCACAGGTCATAGTCTTCACAAGCCGGTAAGTTTTCGTCAAACCCACCAAGCTGCTCGAAGAAGGTGCGACGCAGCATGACTGCTGAGGGACTGACCAGACACAGCTCCAGACTGCGAGCGAAAATGTCGCCGCTCGGCTTTCGATGCTTGCGATGAGGGTTGACCCGGATGCCGTTGCGCAGCCAGATTTCTTCGGTTTGGCAAATACGTGCTTCAGGATACGCTTGAAAAAAAGCGACTTGAGCGGCGAGCTTGCCGGGTTGCCAGAGATCATCCGAGTCAAGAAAAGCTAGCAAAGGACCGCAGCTCGCCGCCGCACCGGCATTACGCGCCGCCGACACCCCGCGATTTTCTTGCCACAGGTAACGGGCTTCGGAGAATTCATGCACGACAGCTTCCGTGTCGTCCGTCGAGCCGTCATCGACAACGATCAGCTCGAAGTCCAGAAACGTTTGTGCATACACCGAAGCCAGCGCCTCGCGCACGAACTCGCGACGATTATACGTCGGGATGATGACCGACACTTCAGGCATCAACCGGCTCCAGGGAAGAGGCTTGCGCAGGCAACGTGGTCAGGTCGAGGAGCGCCTGCCACAACTCAGCTTTACCGGCACCAGTCTCCGCAGAAAAAAGAAAAGGTGAGATGCTCCCGAGGCGCATGGAAATCATCTTGCGTTGCTGTTCAATTTGCCCACGCTTCAGCTTATCGCACTTTGTTGCCACGATGAGAAACGCTCGTTGGTGATGCATGAGGAAGTTACACAGTGCGGCTTCTTCCTCTTCCGGTCCGCGACGGATATCGACGATAATGACGACCCCGCACAAATTCTTCGCGGTGATGAGATAATCCTCGATCAAGTGCTGCCACTGCTGGCGATCCTGTTTCGAGACTTTGGCATAGCCGTAGCCGGGCAGATCCACAAACGTGAGCTTTTTATTGATCTCGAAGAAGTTGAGTTGCTGCGTGCGCCCTGGTGTCGAACTCGTGCGGGCGATCTTGCGACTCAGCAGCGAGTTAATCAGCGACGACTTGCCGACGTTCGAGCGACCGGCAAACGCGATCTCTGGATGCGTAAGTCGCGGATAGGTGCCAATCTTTGCGGCGGCACCGACAAAATCGACTGAGGAAATTTTCATGGGTATGGGAAGAATCTTTGAGTTGAGGGACTGGGTTGGGATTAACTGGCTTTCTCAGGTCAAGCAAGTGCAGAGCCGCTCCTTCTTGAGGGAGGCCCGCCATCGGCTCCCAGCGTCTACTGATCAGAACCGTGGTCAGCATGATCCCTCGTCGTTCGCGCAGCAGTGAGGTCCCGCTGGCCTTGACGCTCCGCCGCGAGTTCCCTAAACGTGCATGAGCAAGCGCTCAATCAACATCAATCCACATCAGGATGAGCTATGGGAATTCGTACAGGGGCGGAGTTTATTGCCGGATTACGTGACAGCCGCGAAGTGTGGCTCGGAAATGAGCGAGTCGCGGATGTCACCAGCCACCCCGCGTTTCGCGGTGCAATCGGCAGTCTTGCCGGCTTGTACGATATGCAGCATGAACCCGCTCACCGCGAAGCCCTCACTTATCCCTCACCGACCACAGGCAACCCTGTGGGCATGTCGTTCCTCATCCCGCGCACGCGCGAGGACCTCGTGCGTCGCCGTCAGATGGTCAAGATTTGGGCGGACGCGACTTGTGGCATGATGGGCCGCAGTGCGGATTTTCTGAATACGATGGTGATGGCGTGGGCAGCCAAGCAGGAGTATTTCGCCCAGCAAAGCCCCGAGTGCATGGAACGGGTGGGTCGGTATTATGAAGAATGCCGCGAGCGCGATCTGTTTCTCACGCATGCGTTGATTGACCCGCAAGTGGATCGCTCGAAGAATCGTGCCCAACAGGATGACCCCTATCAGTGCCTGCGCATCGTCGAAGAAACCCAGCACGGGCTGATCGTGCGCGGCGCGAAAATGGTCGCTACGGCGGCTCCTTTTGCCGATGAGATTTTGGTGTGGCCGTTTCCACCAACACTGACAGAGGCCGAGGCTCCGTACGCCATGGTGTTCATCATTCCGGTGGCGGCACCAGGGCTGAAAATTATCTGTCGTGAGTCATTCTCTCGCCCGGACCAGTTTGCCGATCACCCGCTCAGTGCGCGGTTCGACGAGATGGACGCCGTCGCTGTGTTTGACGACGTGCTGGTCCCCTGGGAGCGCGTGTTTCTCCATCGCGATATCAAGCTCGTAGCGCAGATGTACGCTGGCACGCGCATCCGCGAGATGACAGCGCACCAGACTAACACCCGACTCTTGTCAAAAATCGAGTTCGTCTATGGCTTGCTTTGTCTCATGGCTGAAGCCATCGGCACTCAAGACGTTCCCACCGTGCAGGAAATGCTGGGTGAGGCCGCTTCCTACGTCGAGATCATAAAGGCAACGCTCATCACCAGCGAACACGAAGCGCAGATAGACCCCAGCAATGGCGTCATGTATCCGTCGCTGCAACCGCTTCAGGTGGGCCGCACCTGGGGGCCGCGCATCTACCCGCGTCTCATGGAGATCGTCCGCCGGTTGGGTGCCGGCGGGTTGATGCAACTACCAGCGAGCAGTGCCATTTTCGACAGCCCCATCGGGCCAGAGATCGAAAAGTATTATCGCGGCGCACATATCGCGGCGCGGGAAAAAGTGTCGCTCTTCAAGCTGGCATGGGACCTCTTGGGGTCGGACTTCGGTGCCCGCCACACGTTGTACGAGCTGTATTACGCTGGTGATCCGAGCGCACTGATGGCGGGCTTTCATCGCGAGTTCAAGAAGGAAGAATCTCGCGCGCGGGTGCAAGCGTTTCTCCGAGAGGGAACGGAGTGAAGCTATGCCGCGCAAGATTCTCCGCGCTGCCAAGAAATCCAGCTCGCTGATTCGTGATCCAGAGCTGCTGGAGCAGAAGCGCGAAGCCGTGGCCGAAGCCGCCTTCGAGTTGTTTCTCAAGGAAGGCTTCCATCGCACCACCACCCGCGATATCGCGCGGCGAGCCGGCATGAGCGCTGGCGCACCGTTCACTTACTTCCGGGATAAAGAAGACATCCTTTTCTATATTGTGAGTCGAGAACAAGACCGCGCCGGGGCGCAGCTTCTGGATGCTTTGAGCCACCAGATCGCTGAGGCGACTCGTACCGGCGCTGATCCGGTGGTCGTGTTTAGCTCAGTGTTCGCTACGTTCTTGCGCTCGATCGATACCATGCGTCGCTTTATTTTGCTGGCGTACCAAGAAACCAAATCGCTCAATAGTGAAACTCGCCAAGCGTTGATTACCCGCGAGAAGCGGCTCCAAGCGCTGCTTGGTGAAGCCATCCATTATGGTGCGCAGCGTGGGCGGTTCGCTGCTGACAACATTGCCCTCAAAGCTCATAACATTATGGTGTTGGGACATGCGTGGGCGACGCGCCATTGGGCGTTTGCTGAAGAGGTGGAGTCGATTGAGGAGTATCTCGCCCTTCTCCAGCCTTTGGTGCTGGCCATGTTAGGGGTCACCACCGCCAAAGAGGGATTGCCCTTAACCTTAGGAACGCCGACAGGACTTCGAGAGCGGATCGTAGGAGCACAGGGCGAAATGCTCGCCAAGTAGCTGACAACAAGCCGGAGTAAATAAAGGAGGGGACCTTTATGGCAACGCACACTGGAGAATTTGCTGGACAACGCGCTGGGGGTCACTGGGCAACGCATCGGCAACCGACGCGTGCGCTGCATGAGTATATCGCTGACGCGCCGCAAGAAGGTGTGTTTACGGTTGATCGCGCGGTGTTTGCCGATCCGGTCCTCTTCGAGATGGAGATGAAATACATCTTCGAGGGGACGTGGGTGTATCTCGCGCATGAGAGCCAGCTCCCCAAGCCGCACGATTTTTACACGACGACGATTGGCCGCCAGCCGGTGCTCTTGGTGCGGAATCAAGCTGGTGAGATCGGCGGATTTCTCAATGCGTGTCCGCATCGTGGGGCGACGGTATGTCTCGGCAAGCGTGGCAATCAGAAGATTCTGACCTGCCCGTACCACGGCTGGTCCTTCAATACCAACGGTACACTGGTCGCGGTGAAGGGCTACGCCTCTGGGGCCTATCCTGAAGCGTTCGACCGGCTTGACCACGGCTTGACGCGGATTCCACGTTTTACCAACTATCGCGGGTTTCTCTTTGGTTGCCTCAATCCCGCAGTGGACGATCTCGAAACCCACCTGGGGGCAACGCGCACGTTCATCGACATGGTGGCCGACCAAGCCCCGCAGGGTTGGGAAGTAGTGAAAGGCAGTGCTGACTATACCTACGCCGGGAACTGGAAACTTCAGGTCGAGAATGGCGTAGACGGCTACCATTTTGACATCGTTCATCGCACGTTCGTGGGCGTGATTCAGCGCCGGGCGAAAGCGGGAACCGACGGAGTACGCGCACTTGATGTCGAGCGGCTCGGAACGACGACCATTGGTAACGGGTGTTACGACCTCGGCAACGGCCATACCGTATTGTGGACGGACTACCCAAACCCGCAAGACCGCCCGCTTTACGAACGTCGCGGTGAGATTGCCGCGCAACTCGGTGAGGTACGTGCCCGCTGGATGATGGATCGGCTGCGCAATCTACTGTTCTATCCCAACGTGTTTTTTATGGACCAGACCTCGACACAGCTCCGTGTGATTCACCCATTGGCGGTCGATAAGACTCGCGTTTCCACCTATTGCATCGCGCCGGTAGGCGAGAGCGCGGCGGCACGCACCCATCGGTTGCGCCAATATGAAGACTTCTTCAACGCTAGTGGCGTCGGCACGCCAGACGACCTCGCCGCGTTCGAAGCCTGCCAAAGCGGCTATCGCGGACACTTAGCGCGTTGGCAACAGGGCTACTCGCGCGGCATGCGGCGCATCCAACTCGGTGCCGATGCTGAAGCGCAAACGCTGGGCATTCAACCCTACTCCAGCAGTCCCGACTTCTGCGATGAGACGCTCTATCATGGCCAGTATCGTCAGTGGCTGAAACTCATGAGCCAGGGACAACGTGCTGACCAGGAGGCAAGTCATGGACGTTGAACTGCTCAGCCGTTGCGCCGAGCTGCTGTATCTGGAAGCCGCTTATCTTGACGAAAAGCGCTGGAGCGAGTGGCTGGCTCTGTATACAGAAGATGCCGAGTTTTGGGTGCCTGCCTGGGATGAGGACGGCCAGCCGACGGCAGACCCGCAATCGCAGTTGTCGTTGATCTATTACAGCAACCGCGCCGGGTTGGAAGATCGCGTCTGGCGCATCCAATCTGGCTTGTCGCCGGCCTCGAATCCGCCGCTGCGCACGTGTCACTTATTGACGAACATCCGGCTGACGGCGAGAGCGGACACACGCCTCAACGTGTCATCGCATTGGCAAGTGCAGATCCATCGCGCGGAGAAGCAGCAGACGTTTGCGTACTTTGGGTTTTACGAACATACCTTGCGTCGAGAAGGGCAAGCGTTGCGCATTGCTGGCAAGAAAGTCACTCTGCTGAATGACGTAGTAGAAAGCGTGTTAGACATCTACTTGGTTTAATTTCGCCTCGACGAGAACGCACGAAGGAAGACCGCACGATGAAACTTGGCATCTTTTCGGTGATGGACTTTCACCCCGAGCAGCAAAGGTCGGCAGCCGGGTTCTATCGCGAGATGATCGAGCTTGCGGTCAATGCCGAAGCCCTCGGCTACGACTCGGCATGGGTGGCGGAACATCACTTCGCGAACTATGGACTGTGCCCATCCCCAGCGGTGCTGCTTGCGGCTATTGCCCAAAGGACAGAAAAGATTCGCCTAGGTCCAGCGGTCTGCGTGCTGCCGTTTCACGATCCGGTGAAAGTCGCTGAAGAATATGCCGTGCTGGATGTCGTCAGCGATGGCCGGCTCGATTTCAGCGCCGGACGCGGCTATCTGGAGCACGAGTACGCCGGTCATTCGGTGGATCGCGAGGAGAGCCAAGCACGCTTCGACGAGGCGCTGGAGGTGATCGAACTCGCCTGGAAAGGCCAGCCGTTCGAGTATACCGGACGCTTCCATCGCTACCCGCGTCTCGCTATCAACACACTGCCACTGCAACGCCCGACGCCGCCCATTACACTCGCTGCACTCAGTCCAACGACCTACGCCCGTATCGGTGCGCAAGGCTACCACTTGGTTGCCGTGCCTTACATTCTCGAAGAGCTTTCTGTACTCAAAGGACTGTTGGCCGGTTACACGGAGCAAGCGCAAGATAATGGCCACACCAGCACTCACCCACGAGTGACAGTCGCTTTCCACATGCATGTTGCGGCCACGCAAGCCGAGGCGGAAGCGCGGGCGCGGCCTTACATCGCGCGCTACTGTGAGACCCGCGCGGTCGGCAACACCAAAACCTTCGACCAGCTCATGCAACGCCGGCTCATTGCCGTCGGCGACCCGCAGCATGTCGCCAGCATCCTGCAACAGTTGGCGAGTTTTGGCGTCGAGCGGGTGTTGTGTCTTATGAATTTCGGCGGTATGCCGTTTGCGTTGGTGCAAGACTCTCTAGCCTTGACGGCGCGCGAGGTCATGCCGCTGGTAGGAACCACCTAAAGCAATGATCGCAAAGGAGGGATTATGAAAAACGGTCACGCCAAACTGGACTATAACGACTTCGTCAAAGAAGACCGCGTACATGGCCGCATGTACACCGACTCGGATGTCTACCAAGAAGAACTCGACAAAATCTTTCATCGCGGCTGGGTGTATGTGGGGCATGCCAACGAAATCCCCAACCCGGGAGATTTCCGCGCCACCACCATCGGCACCCAGTCCATCATCATGGTGCGCGACGAAAGCGGTCAGGTGCAGTTGCTGATGAACCGCTGCACCCACCGCGCCAACGCCGTCTGCCAAGTCGAGCGCGGCAACACCAAGATGTTCCGCTGTGCTTATCACGGCTGGACGTTTCGCAATAATGGCGACCTGCAAGGCGTGACCTATCATGATCGCTACGGTGAGTGGTTCCGCAAAGAAGATTTCGGCTTGCGCAAAGTGCCGCGCATGGGCATGTATCGGGGGTTTGTCTTCGGTAGCCTCAGCCCAGTCGGCATCACGCTCGACGAGCATCTCGGCCAACCAGTCAAAGAGCAATTGGACCTGTTCATCGATCTGTCGCCCGAGGGAGAACTCGACGTGACGGCAGGAATCCATAAATACGGCTACCGTGCCAACTGGAAATTCCAGATAGAAAACAGCATGGACGGCTACCATCCAAACTTTGTCCATCAGACCTTCTTTACCAATATCCAGCACCGGACTGGTGCAAAGCTGACCGGCCTCTTCGCCAGCAGCTCCAACAATCTCACACGCGACCTCGGCAACGGCCATGTCATGCTGGATTACCGACCCTACAACCGCGAGAACAGCCGCCGCGTGCAGGAGCTGTTGCCCACGCGCCCGGGAGGCAAAGAGTATCTAGATGCAATGGTCGCCCGGCATGGCGAGAAACACGCAGAAGAGATTCTGACTGCTGGCGGGACGCACATGCTCATCTTCCCCAATCTGGTGCTGATCGGCGTGCATATTCGCGTCATTCGTCCGGTGACGGTGGACCAAACGGAAGTGTTCCTTTATCCCACGTTGTTGAAAGGCGTCCCAGCGGCAGTGAATGCCGCGCGGCTGCGCGGACACGAATCGTTCTATGGACCTGCTGGTGGCGGCGCGACCGACGATCTCGAGATGTTCGAGCGTAATCAAATTGGCTTGAGCGCCCGTGTCGATCCTTGGCTGGTTTTGGCACGCGGGTTTCAGCAAGAGCGCCTGGACGTGGATGGCACCGTCGTCGGGCAAGTGACTGATGAATTGACGCAACGCTCCATCTGGCGGCAATGGAAGAAAGTCATGTCGCAGGACGGCGACACCGCCGCGCGGCGCGGAAAGCCACGTCAGTTGACTGCCGCCGCTGGTGGAAGGGGGTAGACACCGATGGCGGTTGACCGTCACCACATCGAAAACTTCTTGTATCGCGAAGCCCGTCTCATGGACGAGAACGCGTATGACGACTGGCTAGCGCTGTGGGCAGATGAGGCGTTGTACTGGGTGCCAGCGAACGATGACGATATCGACCCACAACGCCATGTGTCGATTGTCTATGAGGACAAGACGCGACTGGAGGACCGCATTGCTCGTCTGAAAAGCGGTGCCGCGTATGCGCAAGACCCAAAGTCGCGGCTGCGTCGGGTCATCGCCAATATCGAGATCGAAGAAGGCGACAACGGCGAGGTGACCGTGTACTCTAACTTCAACCTCACCGAGCTGCGTCGCAGCCAACAGCGCACCTTCGCCGGGCGCACGATCCACAAGCTACGCCCGCACGATGCCAGTTTTCAGATCACCTATAAGAAAGTGTTGCTAGTTAACAACGACGAAGTCATCAGCAACATGACGTTTTTGATTTGAAGGGTTCGGGCCTGCTTTTCTCTCTCCCAGGAAGGGAGAGAGAACCACCAGCACACCTGCGTAACGAGTGCCGAACACTCGCAGAGGCGGCGTCCGCTGGTGGGCGTGTTAGGCCATCGGCCTCATATGTCCTGCGAAGTCTCTGTCACTTTCTCCATCAACCAGACATTGATGAGCGTCTCGGTCGAGACTCCCTGCTTGTGTGCGCATTCCGTGAGTTTCTTTGCTAATCCTGGCTCCAGCGCAGTCACAAACACCCGGCGCTGAATATCCACCTCAAAGCTCGCTTCGCGTGTTTGGTCCCAGTAGTCCGTCAAATCGTGACTATCCCAAAACTCTGCCGCTTCAGCCACACTCTGGAAGTGTTGCGGAATTGGCTCCCGCCTCTTGTTACTTCTTCGCATAGGCTCGTTTCTCTTTCTTGGTCATCTCCCTGGCACTGACAATCAAGACTTCCTTCGTGGTTTTGTAGATAAAGTAGATGAGGAGATAGCGCCCTGCCGTTGTCCGGCCCATTGCCGTATACAGATCTTCGCCCGCCACATCCCCCGTCTCTATGAAACGAAACCGGCGTGCAGCCGCCAGGGCTTCGTCGACTTCTTCCGCCGTGACTTGATGCTTCCACGCCAGCTTGTCAACGACTTCTCTCAGCCAGATGATTCCCGTTACTTTCATTTGCTATACAGTATGCCTGTCTGGCCCTCCGAAGCGCAACCCGCGTTCAACAGGAAATCTGCTTGACACTCGTCGTCACGCCCCCGCTGCAAGCTGCTTCTCGAACGCGGCGAGTTCGTCTTCAAGAATGCTGAAATACTTCGCTTGCGGATGGTGGAACACAAGTGCCGAAACCGAGGCTTCTGGCTCCATCATGAACCCTTCGGTCAGTTGCACGTCGATGCTCTCGGTCACGCGCAGTAGCTCGAAGAGTTTGCTTTGATCTTCGAGGCGGGGGCAGGCCGGATAGCCAAAGCTGACGCGCACGCCGCGATAGCGGGCCTTGAAACGTTCGCGCATGGTGATGTCCACCGCGTCCGGAAAGCCCCACATCTCGCGCAGCCGTTGATGCAGCAATTCAGCAAAGCCTTCCGCGCTCTCGATCGCTAGGGCTTGGAGAATGTGTGACTGAAGGTAGTGCCCAGCCTGCTTGTAGCGTTCGGACACTTCACGCACGCCAAGCCCGCACGTCACCGTGAACATAGCTACATAGTCCATACGTCCCGAATCACGCGGGGCCACGAAGTCGCTTAGGCACAAATGCTCACCGTGTGCTTGACGGGGAAAGAGGAAAGTTTCCAGCACTTCGCTGCCAGTCGAGTTGTAGAGCTGGATGGTGTCACCGTGCGACTGCGCGGGAAAGAATCGGTATACAGCACGGGCGCGAAGAAGGTGTTGGGCCAACACTTCTTCTTCGACTTTGCGGACCTGCCGATACAACTGCTCGGCTTTGTCGTCGCGCTGCTCTAGTAGCATTTCCAGATTGCCCTTCAAGCCGAGATGCTTACCGTAAAGCATCGTGGGGTTCACATAGGCGAAGATCGCTTCCAAGTCGTAGTTGTCGAGCACATGGGCGCGTAAATCCGGCGGCAGGGGAATGTCGTGATTGTGCATCACGCTAGACACGGGCGGTGCCACAGCCTCAACACTTGCGACGTTCACCACCGGCTTGCGCTCCTGGGCAGCGAGGCGCTCTCGGTCCTGAGTAATCTTTTCGATTAGCGCCGTGCGACGACCGGTATCCACGATTTGGTTCGCCAGATCGAGGCCTTGCATGGCGTCGTTGGCGTAGCAAACCAAGCCGTCATATTCAGGAGCAATCTTCATCGCAGTGAACCGCGAAGTCAGCGCCGCGCCACCGACCAGGATCGGGCATTCGATCCCACCATTCTTGAGATCTTGCGCCGTCACCACCATCTGTTGGGCGGATTTCACCAGCAAGCCGGACAGGCCGATGATGTCAGGCGTATGCGTGCGGTAAGCGTCAATCAGGGTCTCGGGCGGGACTTTGATGCCGAGGTTAATCACTCGATAGCCGTTGTTCCCCAAGATGATCTCGACCAGATTTTTGCCGATATCGTGTACGTCGCCTTTGACCGTCGCCAGCATCACCGTTCCTTTGAGAGCGTCGGAACTCTTCTCCATGAACGGTTCGAGATGCGACACTGCGGCTTTCATGGCTTCCGCGCTTTGCAACACTTCGGCGACGATCAGCTCGTTCGCGTTGAAGAGTCGTCCCACTTCGTCCATACCATTCATGAGCGGACCATTGACAATGGCGAGCGGACCTCGCTGCTGTAACGCTTCGTTGAGATCGTCGATCAGTCCGTCCTTCGAGCCTTCGACGATGCAGCGAGCCAGCCGTTCATCCAACGGCAAATCCTTGCGCGTGTCAGTTTTCTCTTTGGTCTTTTTCTGGCGAAAATGCGCGGCAAAGGCGGCAACCGGATCGTCGCCTCGCCAGTAAATTAGGTCTTCAGACAGCCGACGCTCCTCCTCGGGAATCGAGGCGTAGCGTTCGAGTTTTTCGCTGTTGACGATCGCCATATCCAAGCCGGCTTTGACGCAGTGATACAAGAACACCGAGTTCAATACTTCGCGCCCAGCCGGTGGCAAACCGAAGGACACGTTACTGATACCCAAGATCGTCTTGCATTCAGGGAACATGTCTTTGATCAGGCGTACCCCTTCAATGGTCTCTTCACCGGCACCGATATAATTCTGGTCCCCGGTCCCTAACGGAAACACGAGGGGATCAAAGATCAGGTCTTCCGGCGCAAGGTGATATTTCTTGGTCAGGAGTTCGTAACTGCGACGCGCGACTTCGAGTTTGCGTTGTCGCGTGACCGCCATGCCTTGCACAGGGTCTTCATCGATACAGCCGACCACGACAGCTGCACCGTAGCGACGAATCAAGGGAACGACTTTCTCGAAGCGCTCTTCGCCATCTTCTAAGTTGATCGAGTTGATGATGGCTTTGCCTTGCGACTGCTTCAGCGAGGCTTCGATCACTCGGGCATCGGTGGAGTCAATCATCAGCGGCACTTTGACCTTGCGCACGAGGATATCCAAGAACGTGTGCATGTCCTCCAATTCGTCGCGATCCGGGTCGGCCAGACAGACATCCACGACTTGCGCGCCGCCGCGCACTTGGCGACGACCGAGTTCTGCTCCTTCCTCAAAGGCCCCAGCAACGATGAGTTCCTTGAATTTGCGCGAGCCGATGACATTCGTCCGTTCTCCAACCAAGATTGGACGTTTATCTTCGTCAATCACCAACGGCTCCAGACCGGCCACTGCGCTGCGACGCGGCGCTTGGATCACGCGCGGTTTTTTCCCGACCAACATCTGCGACAAGAGCTGGAGATGCGCCGGTACGGTGCCGCAGCATCCGCCAAGCATGTTAACCCAACCTTGATCGACGAAGCGCTCTAGCTTAGTGGCGATCAGTTCTGGAGTCTCATTATACCGACCTTCCTCATCCGGCAGTCCGGCATTCGGCATGCACAGCACCGGGAAGCGGGAGAGCTGGGCAAGAGTGCGAAGATGATCTGTCATAAAGTCCGGCCCGGTAGCGCAATTCAGGCCGATGGCAAAAAGATCGTTATGCGCCAGCGAGACATACAGCGCTTCGACGCCTTGTCCGGCCAACATCGTGCCCATGGTCTCGATGGTGCCCGACACCAGCACTGGCACGCTGAGGCCGATTTTGCGCATGGCTTCGTCAACACCGATTAAGCCAGCCTTGAGATTCAACGTATCTTGCACGGTCTCAATGACGAGGAGGTCTACCCCGCCAAGCAGCAACCCTTCGGCTTGCTCGGCATAGCCATCACGCATCTGATCGAAATTCACGCCGCCGGTAACCGAAATCGTTTTGGTTGTCGGCCCCATAGAACCGGCAACAAAGCGCGGCTTCGTTGTCGTGCTGTGGCGGACAGCCACTTCTTTCGCGATGTACGCCGCGAGGCGATTGATCTCCAAGGTTTTATCTTGCAGACCATACTCGGCTAGGACAATGCTCGTTGCCCCAAAGGTGTTGGTCTCAATGATATCGCTACCTGCATTGAGAAAGCCTTCATGAATATCGGCAATGACCTGAGGTGCCGTGATGACGAGGTGCTCGTTGCAACCTTCATATTCAAGACCACCAAACGCAGCAGCATCGAGTTGGCGAGTTTGGATGGACGTACCCATCGCGCCATCGAATAGCAAAATGCGTTCGCGTAGCAGGGCTTGCAGTGCTTTGGCGGATTCGGAAGGCCGAGGAAGATCAGACGTATGTGCCATAGGCCGGGCATGATATCCGGCACTCAGGCAGGAATAAAGCGGCAAAAGGAACAAAGGAGCGGGGAAAAAGAAGGGAATAGCTTGAGTGGTTTGTCCGGCTGATCCAGAGAAATGTCATTCCGAAAGGCCCCTCGACTGCGCTCGGGGTGGACTCCGCGACGAGGAATCTTGCTGTATTCCAGAGCATTCAAAATTCTTCGCCTGCGCTTAGCTCCGGCTGCTCAGAAACAAAATACTCGACCCGCCGGACACCATGACAGCTCGTCATTCCGGGCGAGCGCAGCGCGACCCGGAATCTAGCCCCCGCCCCTGGATTCCAGCTTTCGCTGGAATGACGACGCTGCCGTTCTTGCAGTCACACACCGGCCCCGACAAAGAACCGACTCATGGCCCACACCGAACATCTGCCCATCTACAAAGCAGCCTACGACCTGTGTCTCTACCTGGAGCAGGTGGTGCACAATTTCTCGCGCTACCATAAGTACACGCTGGGGACGGACCTGCGGGACACGGCGCGGCGTGGCACGACTGGGAGGCGCTGTGGCAGGAGTATGCGTGGTTGACGGCAGTGTTCGTGCGCCGGGGGTGGCAATTGCAGGAGCGGTGGCCGCAGCCTCGCCTCGCGCGTTTGCGCACCTTCCTGACGCAGTACCGAGGACTGATGCGCGAGGCCGGTGCGCAGTGTCTGGTCTTCTGTCCGGTGGGGTAATTTATTGAGTTCTATGGTCCACAGCGTCTGCTGGCGACGATGGCCTTAGGGCTGCAGCCGGCGCGGCTGCCACGCGCCGGGTATGCGTTGACGGTGGGGTTTCCTGCGCATCTCTTCGGCATCTACCGGACCCGGGCGCTGCGGCAAGGGCTGACGGTGCTCGACGTGTGGCAAGGGCCGGAGATGTTGACGGCGCGTTGCCGAGAACGAGTAGCGGTGCGGTTGTGGCTGCCGGTCGCGGCGGAGTCTGTTCGTTGACACAGGTAGCTCATCGTCTGCCCATTTAATGCTGAGGAATAGATTTTCAGGATGCCCGCTCTTCGGCAAGCTCAGGATAAACTCCGGTGGGCATCCAGGAACCTCAAGCAAAGGCCGGGAGTTCATCTCCCTGGATTCCCTCGTTCGCGGCATGGCATTCCCACAGCTATTCATCAACACTTTCCTGACTGACTATTAGTAACGATCATCGGAACGGCGGTCATCATAACGGCGGTCGTCATAATCACGATCAGACGAGCCGTAGCGGTCGCGGCGGAGATTATCGAGGTCACGGCGTTGACGATCAAGTTCACGACGGTTTTCCTCGATCTCTTCGTCGTGGGCGCGTTGCCGCTGATCCTGGCCTTC
>SXGS01104005.1_pt1 | contig 18618 bp, 14 predicted proteins | sample 3174681 | NCBI WGS metagenome assembly SXGS01 (sample SAMN11356861, study PRJNA531348) | freshwater metagenome | isolation source: freshwater sample F1-80 | place: China: Fuxian Lake, Yuxi | collected 2017-12-25 | reverse complement strand
GGTGTGGTGACTATTCCCCGGGGGTGCTGCCGCCGCCCCGCTCACCGGCAAACTCGTGGATTACGAAAGGGAGTCAAATGAAACTGCCTGTCGTCGCCGCCCTATTTTTGGCGAGCCTCTCCAACTTGGCATTGGCTCAAACGGAACCGCCCAAGCCGCGTGAGTTTTCAACGCTAGTTGCTCACTGGGCAGAGTACGCCGATCCGGAGTACCTGCCGTTTCTCACGGAAGCCAAGCCGGACATCGCGCAAGTTGGCTTTTACGGAGCACACTTTTGGAGCTTGGCACACACGCCGCACGGCAAGGGATACCCAGCGCACTTCCCGCTCGTTGGATTCAATGAGAACCGCGAGTGGCTGGCGAATCTCAATCGCGAGATTCATCAGCGCGGCATCAAAGTCGTCGGGCATATCAACGTGAAGTTCCTCGTCGGCGATCCCGACAGTCCGCCAATTCCGGAAGCCAAGAACAAGCCGGCCGAACCGGGCGGGCCACGTGGGTTCTTCAAGTTCTATCGCGAACTCTGGGACGAGAAGTTGCTCGGCCCCAAGCCAGTCGCTGATCCGATGGAGTTGCTGGAGATCGACGCCGCGGGGAAGCCGATCACGAACAACAACTACAGCATCGGCGGCATGAAGGAGTATTGGGCCTGCCTCAACAACCCGCACTGGCGAACGGTCCTGAAGGCGTGGACCAAGCATGGCATCGAACAAGGCTGCGACGGATTCATGATCAACTACTTCTATCGGCACGACTGCCACTGCCAGCACTGCGTCGCCGAGTTCACGAAATACCTCGGCGAGCGATTTACTGCCGAGGATCTGAAATCCAAATTTGAAATCTCTGATCTGAAATCCCACCGCTTCACCGAGATCGTCAGTTGGCACAAGCCGGAAGAATCAACGCCGCTGCGGCGCGAGATGCTCCGGTTCTCGCAAGTCGCCAACAAACAGGCGTTCGATGAGGTCTTCGTGAAGTACGGCCGCTCGCTCAAGCCGGACTTATTGGTCGGGCAATGGAACCACCTCGGCAACTTCAATCAGCTCAATGGCGATGAACGATGTCTGCTCCCCGGTGATCTGTGGGGCCGCGACGAAAGCTATCTCTGGTACAGCACGGGAGGCTCGGCTCACTACACCGACTTGGCCGAAGGGATGTTAGGTGAAGGGACATTGCAGGCGCGGTACATCCGCGGCATGTTCGGCAACAAGCCGTTCACGCTCGGCAAGTACGAAAACACGCGCACCCGCGTCTCGATCTCCGAACTCGCCGCGAACTGCGGTGCTCCGATGGGCTTCTACACCCGCTTCAAAGATCCGCAGGCTCGGACAGAGATTGCTCGCTATTACCAATTCCTCAAGAAGCACGACGAACTGTTCCGCTGGCATCAGCCACAGCACGAAAGCCTGCTGCTGTTCCCACGCAAAGCTACGCACAACGGTGATCTCAAGCCGCTGGCTCGCTTCCGAGAAGTCGGCGGCCGGCTGCTCGACGATCACGTTCTGTTCGACATCAAACCGGATGACAGCGTCGCACCGGAACTCGCCGCGCGTTATCGGCAAGTGGTGTCTCTCGACGCTGAGACTCCGCTGCCGGACCAGCTCGCTGACCGCAGCCACATCGCTGCCCCCAAGACAGTTCGAGCGTCGCTGTCGAAGCATCCGCAACGCAACGAACTCGCGCTGCATCTCGTGAATTACAACCGCATCGAACCCAAAGAAAAGCACAGCGCCGGCGGAGGGATCAAAGACGAACAGCCCATTATCGTCGAGGAAGTTCGCGTCGATCTGCGTTTGCCGGAAGGTGTGACGATCAGCACGGCGGAATTCCTCACGCCTGAGGAGACTGAGCCGACCAAACTGACCTGCGAAGTTGCTGGCGGCCGCGTCCGTTTCGTCGTACCGAAGTTCCTGGTCTACGGCGTCGTGCGGTTGCGATAGCGCAGTTTCTCAAACGTAGGGCGGGTCGAGTCATCGAGACCCACCAGATCAATATTGGTTCGCGGTGGGTCTCGATGACTCGACCCACCCTACGGTTTTGGACTTATGCGACACATCTTTTTGGCGCTGCTCGTCAGCGCAAGCAGTTTCGCCGTTGCCGCCGACAAGCCGCTGGTCGTCATCAGCGACGAGGCTCGGCGAGTTCACTCGGCCGGCTTCGTGTTCGACGGTCACAACGACTTGCCGTGGGAAGTGCGGCAGAAGGCGGGCGGAACGTTCGACAAGGCGGACATCGCGGCCGGAGTGCCACGGTTTCAAACCGATATCCCGCGTCTGCGAGTCGGCAATGTCGGCGCGCAATACTGGGCGGCCTATGTCCCGGCCGAGTCCTCGAAAGAGAATCGTGCCTTCACGATGACGCTCGAACAAATCGCGATCATCCAGGCGCTGGTCAAGCGGTATCCCGAAGTCTTTGAGTTCGCCAAAACGGCGGACGATGTCACACGAATTCAGAAGGCCGGCAAGATCGCCTCGCTGATCGGCGTCGAGGGGGGCCATTCGATGGAAAACTCGCTCGACAAACTGCGGCGGCTGAGAGAACTCGGCGTTGGCTACATGACGCTGACGCATTCGGACACGCTGGCCTGGGCGGACTCGGCGACCGATGAAGCGAAGCACGGTGGGCTGACGAAATTCGGCGAGGAAGTTGTCCTCGAAATGAATCGCTTGGGCATGTTGGTTGATCTCTCACACGTCTCGCCCGACACGATGCGCGACGCGCTGGCCGTCAGCAAAGCGCCGATCATCTTCTCGCATTCCTCCGCACGTGCGGTTGCGGATCACCCTCGCAACGTGCCGGACGACATCCTGAAGTTGACCGCCAAGAACGGTGGCGTGGTAATGGTCAACTTTTATTCCGGCTTCATCCACCCGGAGTCGGCCAGGCGGCGGGCAAAGATGTTCGAAGTCTCGCGCGAACTGCATCGCAAGTTTCCCGCGGAGAAAGATTATCAATCCGCTCGCAAACGTTGGCTCGCCGACAATCCGATCGAATCCGGCGACATCTACGACGTGGCCGATCACATCGAGCACATCATCAAAGTCGCCGGCATCGACCACGTCGGCCTGGGCTCCGACTTCGACGGCATCGACAAAGTTCCCAAGCAATTGGAAGACGTCTCGAAGTACCCAGTCATCACGCAGGTGCTGCTGACGCGCGGCTACTCGGCGTCGCAGATTCATCAACTGATGAGCGGCAACATCCTGCGCGTGATGCGGCGGTCGGAAGAAGTGGCTCGCGATTTGGCGAAGAATTGAGGCCGCGTCGATGTTCGTCAAATCTCCTTCTGAATCCGGCTCGTGGCGTGAACGATTGCTGAACGCCAGCCCTGCTGTATTTGGCCTGCTGGTGTGGTCGCTGATCGTCCTCGTCCCCGACGGGCTGCTGTTGTTTCTGACGGCGAAGAACATCGCGGCTCAGTGGTATCCCAGCGTGCCGGGCGAAATCACTCACAGCGCCGAGCAGCGCGAGGTCAACGAGTCGTTCGATACGAAAGTCCGCTTTCGCTACACGGTCAACGGCCAGGAGTTCACGGGGCAGCGACTGCACTTCTTGAATCTGCGAGACGTCAGTCGGCCGTCGAAGGCGCAACTCACGTTGACACGCTATCCCGTCGGACAACAAGTGGATGTTATCTACAACCCGAACGATCCGAGCGACTCGGCACTGGATCGCACTCTCAATGGAATGCCGCTCTCCTTCGCATTGTTCTTGCTGCCGTTCAATCTCCTCATGCTGGGAGGCTGGAAGTGGATCTCACGGCGAGTACGCGGCCTGCGGTCATTACCCCTGCGACGCGAGGGAGACCGTTGGTTCGTCCTGCCAACGAATGGTCAGCCCTGGGTAGTGGCGTTGACCATTGCCAGTCTGCTGAGCTTTGTGGCAATCTTCGTTGTCGGTATCGGAGGCTGGTCCGACGACTTGACTGTGATGATCGCCGTTTGGATGGCGATCGTTGCCCTCAGCAGTTTGGCGTACTGGCACACACGATCGCTGGTACGGCGTGAGAAGCCGGTGCTGATCTTAGATGACGGACTGTCAATCGTGACGTGGCCACCGTCCGCCGAAATGCCGGAATTGTCCGTCGCACGTTCGCGTTTGCTGGCAATGGAAGTCAGTGATGATCGCCAAAGCGGCTGCGATGAGAGTTCTAGTCTGACCTTTTCGATTCTACTGCGATTCAACGTCAATGACGGCCAGTCCGCGCAGCGAGTGGTCTTCCAAACAACCAACAGCCTCGAAGCCACTTCGATGCTGGAATGGCTGGAGGAGTGGACGGGATTGCCCGGGCAACGTTGACACGCGAGACCTCGAACAAGACAGGCGAGCGGGGCGGCGTCAGCCCCCCGGTTCCGAATCGAACTCACCGGAGGGCTGAAGCCGTCCCGCTCGCCAAGAAGTTCTTTACGGCTTTGCCGCCGCTTGTTTGAGCTTCTCGACCTTCGCCAATGTCGCCTTAGGATCTTTGAGTGCCTCTTCCTCGCAACCGGCACAGCACAGGTAGACCGGCTGGCCTTCCACGAGAATTTTGTGCGGCTTGCCCATATAGCCGAGCCGGCTCTTGTCCTCGACGACACAGAATTTCTGAGCAATCGCGAGCGCACGTTCTTCTTCGGGAAGTTGGGCGATCGAGTGGACGATTCTCCCTTCCTCTGCCGGTCCGGCGACGAAGCCGGTTTGGGGCGCGGACTTCTCGCCACAGCCGAGGAGGAAGCTTGATCCCAACGTCAACACCGTCAGGAGTTCAAATCGCATCATGCACTCCTTCTGAGAATGAGATCCTGTGAAGCGACTGCCCATCGAGTTATACCTCGCGCATCCATCCGAGCGGCATTCTGGCGATGCGGAGTGGCGTCAGTCCCCCGGTCCAACCGTGAATGTACCGAGGGGCTGATGCCACCCCGCTCGCCTGTCATTGAGCTGACTCTGGTGGTTCGTAGGCGGGAACTGGCACAGGCCGAGTCGGGCTGAGCACGTCTTGACCAACCGCTCTGGAAAGCTCGGCTGTGCGGCGATGAAAGTCGGTGACGGCCATCTGATACTTCTCGCGCAGGTCGAGAAGTTGTCGTTGTGCTTCGATCAGTCGCAGGAAATCCACCGTTCCCGCTTCGTAGCCGGATTGAGCTGCGTGCAGATTGTCTTGCGCGGCCGGAAGGATTTTGGACTCGAAGACGGCGACCTTGCGACGGCTCCCCTGCACGCGAGCGTATGCTGACTGCACCTCGCCGCGAATCGTGTCGGCGGCTTGATCGTAGTTCGCCTGCATTTTGTGGACGCGCCACATCGCCTCTTGGACGGCGGCGTGACGCTTCGATTGATTCAGCGGCACGTTCATGTTCAGGCCGAGCTGCGGTCGCTGTTCGAGATCCGTCCAGAAGCGGTCATAGCGGGCCATGACCTCGAAGTCGGGATAGAACTCTTTGCAGGCGAGCGCAACAGCGGATTGCTCGGACTGAACACGAGCAGCCATCGCTTGCAGTTCTGGACGATTGCCGACGGCCCACTCGCGCAGTCCGGTGACGGGCGGAAGTTCTTCGACGACGGACAGCTTCCTCGGTGGCGCGGGCAACGGATGATCGGGGCGGCGGTGCAGCAGCGTGTTGATCCGCGCAATCGCGACGATCTGCTCTTGGGTCAGCTCGATTTGTCGTTGCTCGAACTGAGCCAGCTCGACATCCGCTTGCAGGACGTCTTGCTGCGAAACTTGATTGGCCTCGTACTTCGATCGCGCGACATCTCGGAATCGGCTGATCGCTTCGCGACTGCTGGCGTTCAGTTCGCGTTCGCGTTGATTGAGGTAGTAATCGAAGTAAGCCATCCGCGCCGCTTCGGTGAGTCGCAATTGAACTTCACCCGCATCGAACGAGGTCGCCGACGCCTCCCAGTTTGCTTGATTGCCGCGCAGTTCGCGCTTGCCCGACCAGGGAATCTTCTGAGCCACTCCGAGGTAGTACGACCCTTGTATGTTCGACGCCCCGTCCCAGGACTTCGGCGCGTACATTGACTGAAACATCGGATCGTCGAGCGCGATCGCCTGCGGATACTTGTTCGCCGCCGCGTTCCATGTTGCCAGCGCTGCCTGCAACGAGGGATTGCGCGCCTTCACGGCTGCCACCAACTCGTCGAGCGGCAACTCATTGCGTCCGGCAAACGGGTCATCGGCATCGTTGGTGAGAGGTCGTTCTGACGTCTCCTCAAACGATGCCGGTACAACGTGGGGCAGGATTTCAACCTGCCTGGCCATTTCGAATGTGACGTCCAAAACGTTCGTTGAGCGCGGCACTGGCGGGTTGGAAACCTGCCCCACGTTCGATGTGCGACAGCCGGCCGACACGAGGGTCAGCGCAACTCCCACATTCAGAACGCGAGTAAACCACATGACAGCCTCCGGGGCAGACGTTCGCTGACCTGACTCCGGTGGCATCGTGACGCGCTGGCGGGTTAGCGATTCGGCCAGTTCAGCTCGGTCGAGAACAACCTGTCGTCAACATCGGCGCCGCACCGTCGGACTTTTCAGCATTCCCGGATTTCGCGAAAGAGACAACCTAAATTGCCAAGCTCATCACGGGCTCGGCAACGACACTTGATCCGGCGACATCAGATAGCCAATTAAGTCACGGACTTGATCTTCGGTCAGGTTTTGGAACAGGCCATCGGGCATCAGCGACAGCGTTGAGACTTTTTGCTCTTCGATCTCCGCGCGTTGAATCGTGACGCGATCCGTTTGGGTTTGGACGGTCAACGTCTTCTCAGACTTCTCCACGACCACGCCGTTGATGACTCGGCCGTCCTTCATTCCGAAGACCGACATCCGGAAGTCGGCAGCAACGGTGGCACTAGGGTCGAGAATATTCTCAAGCAGATAGTCGAGATTTCGCCGGTTCCCGCCGGTCAGGTCCGGGCCAGCGGACTTGCCGCTGCCGAACAGCACGTGGCAGTTCCCGCAGCTCTTGTTGAACAACGCGCGGCCCTCGCTGAGCTTCGCGGTCTTCAGGCGTTCGGGCGTGAGAGACGCTTTCCACTTCGCGGCAAGCTGCTGCTTCTCGGCGCTGCTGGTTCGGACTTCTCCCCAAACTTTCGCGAGTTGCTTCGTGAGCTCATCGTCGCTGAAGCTCAAAATCTGCCGAGCATGAAACGCGGACACTTCTCGGCGCGAGATCTGTTCGGCGGCCACCGCGTTCAACAGCTCCTTCGAGTAACTGGGTCGGGAAACGAGTGTGCTGATCGCGATCATCTTTCCTTCCGGCGTGAGCCGGGCAAAACGGTCGAGCACTCGCTTGGGCGTCTCGGCATGATCGACCGTCGCCAGTCCGCGAATCGCCTCGACGATCAACTCGCGATCGTCGAGCAGCTTGTGCAGCAATGCCACCAGCCCCTCCGGCTTCGCCGTCACGAGCGTCCGCAGCGCCTGTTGCCGAGCGGACACGTCCGCTCCGCCGTTCGTAATCAAAGCCTTGAGTTCATCCATCGCTCGGCCGTCGCCAAACACGACCGACAGCTCGCGGGCCAGCGTTTTGAGTTCGACCGATTCGCTCTTCGCCGCCAATTCTGAGACAGCTGCCCATCCCTTCGGCGGCGCGACCTTCGTCCAACCGCTCATTGCCTGTGACATGCCGAGCAGGATGTCGTGACGAATCTCTTCGTTTTGACTGGCCGCCGCCAACTCCAACAGCGATTCGAGTCCGGCCGGTTGACGTTCCAATTCCAGAGTGATGCGTCGCGCGGTGAATTGCCGCACGCGATCCATCTTGCAGGACTCAATCAGCTTCACTGCCCGAACAGGATCGCGCCCCACGGATGGCTCGATGCCGTACCAGATCAACAGGGGCAGCATGTTGTCGTGCTCGAACTCATCGCGGCTGGCAAGCGACTCCGCCAACTTCCAGCGCTGAGCCACCGGGATGCGCGGCAAGGCCGACGCCAGATAGAGCTGCACCAGCCCCGAAGACTCACGGCTTGCCATGAATTCCAATTGGGAGACGCTCGATTCCGAGAGATCCCCTAGATCACACAACAGTCGCACGCTCCACGCACGTACTCGGTCATACTTGTGACTCAAATGAGTTTGCAGGAAATGCTCACTGGCCATTCCGCAGGCGTTGAGCGTCCAAAACGTGCGGAGAGTCGTCGTCTGATCGATCTCCCTTCCAAAATCCACCTGCAGCGTCACCAGAACCTTCTCGTTCAGACGCTTGTCCGCGGTTCGCTCCTGCAACACTCGGCGAGACTGTCGCGTCCACCAGTCATTTGCATGGGACTGCATGCGAATCAGCTCGATATCCGTTTTCCGCGACAGGTCGAGATTTGCGGGCGGCTTTGGAGTGCCGTATGTGATCTTGAAGATGCGTCCTGAGGTCCGATGCACGCCGTCGTTCTCGTGGCATTCGCCGATGTCGGACCAATCGGCGAGATAGACGCCGCCGTCCGGGCCGCTGATCAGGTCGATCGCGCGGAACCACGGATCGCCCGTGCTCAGGAGGTCGGGCTCATGCTTGGCGGTGAAGCCCGCTTCGTGACGCTCCAACCGATCGCAATTCAGCCGGCGACCGTGCAGATTCACCGTGAAGGCTTTGCCCTGATACTGCTTCGGCCAGTTGTCCCCTTGATAGATCATCAAGCCGGAGTGTGCGTGGCCACCGCCAGCCGCCGAGGTTGTGTCTGTCACGCCGAGCTTGCGGATGTCGCTCCAGGCTTCTTTCGTGTTCCAGTGGAAATGGTCCGCCGTCTGTTCCATGACACCGAACAGGTACGGATTGAAGTGCGTGCCATACATCCGTCGCCAATGCGAGTTCGGCACGACGTGCCACAGATGGCCGATGACCGTGTTGATCAAGAACATCTCGCCGTGCTGATCGAAGTCGAAGCCCCACGGGTTGGTCGTGCCGTGAGCGACCGCCTCGAACACCATACGAGTCGGGTGATATCGCCACACGCCGCAGTTGATCTTCGTCCGTTGCGATTCGCTCGCGCCGGGAGCACCGACGACCGACGTCGCGAGGATGCCGTGCCGGCCATACAGCCAGCCATCCGGTCCCCACTTCAGTCCGTTGACGATGTTGTGCCGGACAGCGTTCTCGTCCCAACCGTCGAGCACCACAACCGGGGGTCCATCCGGCTTGTCATCCCGATCCTTGTCGGGAAAGAACAACAGATGCGGAGCGGCCAACGCCCACACGCCGCCGAAGCCGACTTCAACGCTCGTCAGTTTGTTGATGCCGCTCGCGAACACTTTTCGCTTGTCGCTCTTCCCGTCGCCGTCCGAATCTTCCAAGACAACGATCCGATCGCGCTGGTCCGGATCGAAGTTCAGTTTGCTCTCGGCATAGGTGTAATTCTCCGCGACCCACAATCGCCCGCGCTCATCGGTCGTGATCGAGATCGGCTGCTGCACGTCCGGCTCATGCGCGAACAGTTCGACACGAAACCCCTCCGGCACCTTCATCTGCGCGAGCGCTTCTTGAGGAGTCAGCAACGGCGTCGTGATTTCCTGTGTGTTCTTCGGAGCGGGGATCTCGTCGCTTTGCCCGATCGCGTAAACTCCCAACACAACCACGGCGGCACACGCCACGCCTCTAATGACGCTCATCCTCTAACTCCTGTGGCAAGTGATTTCACGAGACCCAACACGAAAGCGGCGGATTGAATCGTCTGATTCTCCCTGAGGAAAGGGAGCCGCCGCGGTTGGCTTGTCGTGTGGAAATCCACAGCGACCACGATCCTTAATTGTGGTCGTGCCCCGTGAGTCGGTGTTCGACCTGGTCCGCTTGTGCGACGATTTCGAGAACGCTGCGGCGAATCTCTTCGGGGGCGACCGTCGATCGGGGATAAGCGTTGATCACCACAAACATTTTTTGCCCACCGATCTCGCGAATGGCGAGGCTGCCGTGCAGGACAATCGCGTTCTGCATCAGGGCTTGCTCGTAGAAACTTGGAGTCGCCGGGCAACAGACCGAATACAACATCAACACACGCTCTTCGACGGCGTGCGAGGTTGGTTCGAGGAATACCCGTTGCTTTCGATCGCCCGGCAGCAGCCGCGTGACGCAGTAGTTCTCGCCGTTGCGGACCCAGGTGACGGTCGTGTCATTGCCGAACGCTTCCAGCAGCAACGACTCGATGTCTCGCTCAAGCCCCAAGACCGCGTGCAGCACGCGCGAGGCGGCGGTCGCGTCCGCCGGGCGTTGATTCGGATCGGCCGAAGTCATTAGAGCGACGCACTCGGCCAGTGCGACCGACAGCTCTGGCCGTAGATCGCGGATGTTAGGGACCGCCTCCGTCCGGCCATTGAGAGTCAGATGGGCGAACGAGACCTCGCGCCACGGCAAGCGACCGATCAACATCTGAAAGAGGCATAGCCCCAGCGCATACACGTCGCTGGCCGTGGAGGCTGGATGCCCCTGGAAAAGTTCCGGAGCCATGTAATTGGGAGTCCCACAAATCGTCTGATCCATCGAAACTGCTTCGGAGGGGAGCCTCCGTTTGGCGAGTCCAAAATCGCCGAGCTTCGCGATCCCCGCGCGAGTGACCAGCACGTTGTCCGGCTTCACATCGCGATGCACGATCCCAGCTCGATGAGCGGCCGCGAGTCCGTCGGCCACCATCGCCGCCAATCGCAGTGCTCGGTCCGCCGGCAGCGGTCCTTCGCCGCGGATCAACTGCTGCAGCGAGCGACCCGGCACGTATTCCATTTCCAGAAAGTGCGTCCCTCCCAACTGACCGACCGCGTGCAGCGCGACAATGTTGGGATGCACTAACGCCGCCGCCGCTTGCCCCTCGTTCAGAAACTGAGCGATCAATTCCGAGTCACACTCACCACGCCGAGGCGACAGGATCTTCAACGCGCAGTGCCTTCGGAGATCGTCGTGCAGAGCCAAATAGACGCGACCCATCGCTCCTTCGCCAACCAGCGAGACGCACTGATAGACGTGAAGTTTGCGACCGATCAAAGCGTCTTCCCGGAGCCGCGAGCCGTCAAGAACCGCCGCAATTTGTTCGGCCGACAGTTCTGGAAAGCGCACCGCGTAGTCGCCAACCGTCGGCCGTTCACTGCGAGCGATCCGAAAATCAACCTCCAGCCCCAGCAGTTCCAAGAGCAGTGCCTGATGGACCTGCGGAGACAAACCGAAGAGAAACGACTCGATCGCCGGTGACAGCCCGGCGGCCAACGCCTGCTCGAACTCATCACAGCGAGCATCGACGCGGCGAGCGGCGGCCAATGACTCGGAAGCTTCATCACTCATCGCGGGCTCCCACCACGTCCTCGTCGGTTCGAGGAGTCACAATTCCAAGGGGCATGCTCGATCAATGATCGCAGCAGTTATCCAATGATCTCGGCGTGAGGCAGCGATTCTTTGAGGCGTTTGATGCCGTCTCGGCTGATCTTCGTATTGGAAAGATCCAAGACTCGGAGTTGACTCATGGATTCCAAGGACGCAATCGACTCATCCCCAATTCTTGTGCGACTGAGGTAAAGCTCATTGAGCCCCAGCGGAACCAGTTCCGGTAATTGGTCGCCAGAAATGGCGCTGCCTCGCCCGATTCCCACCGTGATTCCACGACCCTGAGAGTTGTTGACGAGAGCGACTCCCAACTCCTTGAACCGCTGCTTGGTGGCCGCACTGATCTTCGGAAAGAATGGAGGAGGACTGGATGGGTCAGAGGGATCGTGGATCGCCGTCGGCAAGTAGACCGCATCTCCAAACCCAAGGATTGGGTAAAAGACGAATCCGATGAATGCCAATCCGCACCCAAAGCCGGTTCCTTTGCCGAAGACTTTGGCGATGTCCACGGACACAACGATGGCGGCAATCACATTCACGCCGGGGATCAGAAACAGAATGAGCCACCACGCCGGCCTCTGAGCAACCTGGAGCATCAGGACCAGATTGTAGACGGGAACGAAGGCTCCCCACCGTGGCATGCCCGCCTTGGCAAAGGTCTGTGCCACACCAGCAAGACTCAAGAGGATGGCCAACAGATACAACAAAGCCACGTCGGAGTTGGCGGTTCCGTGACCAGCCTGCGCGAATGCCAGCGCGTTGTGAAATTCATTCATGCCGGATCGGGTTCCTTGAAGAAGCTTTGGTGGTTCGGACGGTCGCGTTATTTGTCCGTCAATTCAAAGTCGATCTTTTCAGTTTGGAGGGTGCCTTCGCGGATCTTCTTGTATTCGACGTAAAACGTGTACTTCCCCGCGGGATAAGCTTTGGTGGCGAGACGTTGTTGAAACGACAAGCTCTCGCCAGCGGCGATTGCGGTTTTGGTCGGAATGATGGTACCGCCCGCGGCATATTTTGAGCCTTCGTGCCGAATCAGCGGTGAGAGGCCAGCGATCGTCTGGTCGTTGCCCTGACGTTCAATCCAATGCTGTCGTGTGCCAACCAGATTGAGCGGCTGAGGGTACGACTCATCAACGGGAATCTGAAGCTCTGCGTCCGACGTATTCTTCAATTCATAGGCAATGATCACGACGTCGCCGGGAGAATAGGGGCCCCCGACGATTCGGGGTTGAGTCAGTTTCAGTGATTTGTAGACGACCGCCATTTGAGGATTTTCAGGGATCGCTTCATGTTCGACCGTGATGCCATTCACAACCAAACTGGGGACACCGGCACCCGGACCAATCGTCTTAATTGTCTTTCGTGACGTGTCGCGGATCGTGATTTCCGAAAGAGCGGTGGCCACCTTCTTGCGCCCCAGGTCGATGACCAGCATATCGAGGAATGCCGTGGACGCTTTCCCTCGGAACTGTGCCTCGGCAAGAACGTTGACGAGCTTTGCGTTCTCGTCGGAACCGGGCTCGATGATGTCTTCGTTGCCAGACCAAGTTTCTCGGATCGTCACTCCAGACTTGATCGGAACGATGACCTCCGATCCGTCGGCAAATCCGAGCGTGATCGCGCCCACTTCCTTTCCTTTGTGCTCGGGCGGCACATGGCCACCAGATAAGAGAACATAAACAGCTAACGGACGTTGAACGTTGACGTGGAAGCCGGCGCTCGTCGGATCGGTGCCATTGAGCGCTTCGGTTTGAAAACCTTTGTGCGGAGTGGGGAAATCAAACGGGATTTCGCCCAGCGTGACGCGTCCCGATGGTGGTCTCACCAAATGGTCGATTTTCGTCCGATTGGCAATGGGGGCCAAGCTGATCGGTTTGAACAATTTGGGTTCCGCGCTACGGCTGGAATGGGCAACAGCGTGGACGATGCTCAAGACCAAGATCAGCGCGAGAGTTCTGAGTTTCATGACTGGGAGTGCTCCTTGAAGACGGCTTGCGTTTCGACCCAAGCATGAAATGCCCAGACAGGCTCGAATCCCGACACGCGCGAGAAAGATTTGCTGATCCGCATGGTTGCGGACGTCGCATCGGGATTCACAAGGCACCATAATCGAACCGTTGCCAAATGCCCTCCGATCAAAACACTTTGAGGAACCCGTGATGCTTTCTGGCGAAGCTGCGGTCACCGAAGTCACGGCTTGGCTGAGAAAGCTCGAAGCGGGGCACGACCTCGCGGCCCAACAGCTTTGGGACGTGTTTTTTGAACGCTTGGTGCGACTCGCCCAAGAGCGAATGCGAACGAAAGATCGCCGAGTTGCCGACGCCGAAGATGTCGCGTTGAGTGCCTTCGCCAGTTTCTGTCGCGGCGTCGCAAATCAACGCTTTCCGGAACTGACCGACCGGCAAGGACTGTGGCGGCTGCTGGTCAGCATCACGATTCACAAGTTGCTGCATCTGCAACGGGACCAGAATCGGATCAAGCGCGGAGGAAGCTTCCGCGCGATTGAACCACCCGCCGATTCCGACGCTGACCGTTCCGCCGTGGACGAACTCATCAGCCGCGAACCGACTCCCGAATTCGCGGCCGAAGTGGCTGAGCAATACAACCGCTGGATGAAGGCGTTGGACAGCGACGAACTGACACGCTTGGCGGAATGGAAGCTCGAAGGATTTACCAACGACGAGATCGCCGTGAAGTCCGGCCGCACGACACGCACCGTCGAACGCAAGCTGAACCTGATCCGCAAGATTCTGGTTCACGAGCTGGCGGCCGACGACCGGGTGAGGTCAACGTGATCACGACTCGGTCACGGAGTTCATTCCCAGCAGATCATTCGCATGCACGGACGAGTCAATCTCGTCGAGCACCCAGCCGTGGTCCGCTCGCACGAACTTCCAAAGTTCTTTGAACGACTCGGACTTATTCTTCTTTCCTTGAACCACGTCACCGGTCTTGTCATTGATCGTGTAGTCGATCATGGAACCTTGGATGTGGACCCAGAACTGGTCCTTGGAATTGTCGTCGAAGTCCAAGACCTCCACGATTCTGGCTTGGGCCAAGTGAATGTCCTCCAGAATGTTCTTGGTGTGATTCATCAGCATCGCGTCCGTTTGCCGTTTGTGATCGTCGTACAGCCGCTGACTCAGGCAGTCCTTGGCGATGCGCTGGTCGCGGGCCATCCACGCTTCCTGAACTTTGAAATAAACAAACTTGATGCGGTCCTTGATCGAATCCGGATTCCAGAAGGCATCCACCTTTGCTCGTTCCAGCGTCTTTTGGCTGTCGCGATTCTTTTTGAAGACCAGGTAGCTGACCCACAACGAGTACGCGATGCACAACGGAAACAGAATGAGGTTGATGATCCCTCCCTTGCCGCTGCCACCACCTCCCGCCCTGGCCCAGGCTTCCGCAGGAAAGAACGCGAACGACGATGCGAAAATGCAGAACCAGACAGAACGCTTGAGCCAAGACTGACGCATGAGTTGCTCCCGTTGACGACAACTTCATTTGAATGAGCCACATTGCGCGTACCACGCAGTAAATGCCCGGAATGCGCTTTGGACCGACATCGATTTCGTGGGGCAACCAACGAAACCGGCCAAGCCGATCGCTAACTTGATTGAGTGGTCAAGTCGGTTGCCGAGTCCCCTCGGTTTTTGGATCGGGCCAGCGAACGAGTTGCCGTTCTCGCTCTTTCTGAAATTCTGCGAGCGGGTCGATGTTGGGATCGATCTCCTCCTCCATGACCTTGAAGAAGCTGGAACCCAGCACGCCGAGAATTCCGGCGAAGAGCGCGAGACCGGAGACGAAGGTGAACATCACAACGATCCGTCCCAGCGGCGTGACTGGACTGAGATCGCCGTAACCGACCGTGGCGACCGTGACCATCGTGAAGTAGGCCGCATCGAACAGGTTCGTGAACTTGTCGGGTTGAGCGGGGTGCTCGGTCTCAAAGACGGCCACGGAGCAGAACAGGCCGATCACCGTCATCGAAAAGACGAGCGGTTGCAGAGCGGGACCGGCTCGATAAAAGCCCAACGCGACGAGTTGCAGCGAGCGGGAGTATCGAAAGAACTTGAGCAGCCGAAACACTCGGAACGTGCGCACCAGATGCAGCCAGTCGGTCGGCAGGAAGAAGCCGATCCAGAAGGGAGCGATCGAAATCAAGTCGATGATCCCCAGCGCCGAGTGCGGGTAGTGCCAGCCGTGTTGATCCTGAGCGTCATCGATCCAACGCAGGACGTATTCGACGGTGAAACAGACGGCGATGAGACTTTGCACCCACCAGAAGAATGGATGCGCATGCTCGGTCGCGCTGGCTCCCGTGGAGATCTCGACGAGGTAGATGACCGTCCCGGCCAAGACCAGAAACTTGAGCCACGGATCGGCTGCTTTCAGGATGCTCGCGACTTTAGGCATGGGGGCACCGTTACTTTGGCGAGCGGCTGGGCGTTAGCCCACCGAGTTGCTTGAAATCGGTTTCGACCGGCAAACTCGGTGGGCTGACGCCCAGCCGCTCGCCTGCCACATTTGAATCCTCAGCCTCGGATGAGATGCGGAACGAAGCGGCTGGTATTGTGAGTGATTGGGTTTTCGTCTTCGCGAATTCCCATTCCGCAGGCGGCATCGCCGATGATCCAGCTTCCGAGGACGGCATGTCCGCGTCCCATGTTCGCCAGCGGTTGAAACGCCTGATAGACCACCGCTTCTTCGGAGTACGGACCTTCCGTTTCTTGAAGCACCTGTCCGCGTCGGACGAGCTGAATGTTGCTCCCCTCGCGAGACAGAATCGGCTTGCGAACGAAGTCTCCGGTCAGCGGCTCCCAAGAGGCCGGCAGCAAGTATTCGCAGTTGGGAAACAGCTCCCATAAGAGGACCAGCAGAGCCTTGTTGGACAGCAGCATCTTCCAAGGCGGCTCGATCCATTGCGTCTTCGCTGTCAGCAAGTGCGACGCGAACTCTTCAGCAATCATCCACTCCCACGGATAGAGCTTGAACAGGCAGTCGATCGGGAGGCCGTCGGTCCCCACGAATGTCTGGAGAGTTGAGTCGAAGCCGATGGAAGAAACATCGAGATAATCGGTGACGATGCCCCCCTGAGCCGCCGTGTCGCGCAGATAGGTGATGTTCCCGAAGTCTTCCTCGTGACCTTCCGTCGCCGCGAAGCCGAGCCGTGTCATTCCGTGTTCTCGCAGCCATTTCCAGGCGTCAATCAATTGCTCGTGCAGGCTGTTGAACTGATCCAGTTCGGGATGAACGGCCTCCAGCCATTGCCATTGCACGACCGCCGCCTCGAACAGCGCCGTCGGAGTGTCGGCGTTGTACTCCAGCAACTTCGGAGGCGTCCGGCCGTCGTAAGCCAGATCGAAGCGACCATAGACCGTCGGTTCGTCGTTGTCCCAGCTCGCGCGAATCCAGTCGCGAAACGCCGGAGGAATCCGAAACTCGTCGAAGCGGTCGTCGTCGAGCACGACTTGCACTGCTTGCAGACACATCTTGTGCAACGTGTTCGTGGCGGTCTCGATCTCTTCGATCTCCGCAAGCGAGAATTCGTACCAGCCACCTTCATCCCAATAGAGATCGCCGTCGATCGTGTGGTAGGTGAACCCCAGCTCTTCCACGTCGCGACGCCAATTCAATCGAGGCGGAGCAGTCACGCGATGCATTACGAGCCTCCCGAAAAGAACGAGCCGATCCGACCAAAGCCGCCGGACGGCACGGACGTCACTCGACTCGTGCCCGTCGCACCATGCGACGTTGAGGGCGCGGCGCTCCCAGAACGAGTTCCAACGAACGACGAACCGTAATGCGACCCGTGGCCAGTCGTCGCGGGTGAGCATTTCGGCTTCGCTGGCTCGCCCGGTTTGGCGGGCGTATCGCAGTCGCTGGCCGTCTGGTGAGTCCCCGGCGAATGGACCATCGTCGGCGACTGTCCGCAGCCAAACGCGGTCATCGCAGGGACGAGCAAGGTCAACGCAACTTTCGTACTTCGTTTCATGACGAGATTCCTCTTGCGGAAGTTCTGTTGGTCGCCGCGTTTCGCCAGAACGCGGGTTTTCGGCAACTCACCCACGTTCTGGCGAACGCGGCTACAGCATCGAGACGATCACGATGGCACTGACTCCCAGCAGCAACGCGGCCACGACAACGCCGACTGCGACGTTACCCCCTTCAAGCTGCTTCTCGATGTCTAGCCGCCGAGTGACCAGTTCAAAGGCTTTGAAGCCGACCAGCATCAGCGCAATCCCCACCATTCCAAATGCTGCAGTGGCCACGAGCGCATTGATCAGCGCCTGAGTTTCCACGGGAATTGACGCCAGAATGGGGCTCGGTGACATGCAAGAAGTCTCCAACAGCAAGAAGGTGACGGTTCGGACGTACGAAACTCAACGTGAGCCTCTCCCAAGATCACGAACCCGACCAACGATTCGATTCAAAAATCCTAATCCAAAAGACTTGGACGACACACCTGATGCCTAGATGCCCGAATCGCTCTCTGCCCCGACAGGATTTTTCGATTTCGTCGGGCGTTCCCGCGCGAGCTCGTCGCCGCACCCTCTGAACTTGTGTCGGGAACGGAGCGCGGACGGGCATCTACAAATCGTCTCGGCAGCGCACTTGGACACCGGACGGCGGTCTCATCAATCCTCGCTCGCCGCGAGCCTCGGCCCCCTCCCCACAACCAAAGGATGCTCGCTCATGTCGAAAACTGAACTCGGAAAGAAAAGCACGACAGGCTCTGACCAGGTGAAGTCGCTTCAGGTAACTCAAGTGCCACTTGGCATCTCGCTGGTCTACTACAGCCTCGTGTTGATGCTGCTCGCCATCATTGGCATCTTCTTGTCGGCATTTTTGCTGTCTGGCAATCCGCTGCTGGCCGTGCGTGCGATTGTCGGGCTGGGGGTCTTGATCATCGTGGCCAGCGTTCTGAGCCTCGTGGGTACGGGCCTCTGTTTGACGGCACCGAATGAGATGCCTGGCAAGAAAGCCATCTACTTCTCCGTGGCCCTCGATGCCGCGGCGATCCTCATCAATGTGGCCAGCTACTTCACGACTTTGCCTCGGCTGGTTGTCGCCCTACCAAATTTGCTCGGGATCGCGGGCTTCGTGAGTTTTCTGGTCTTCTTGTGGCATGTCGGCGGTTTCATGCGCAACAACGAACTCGTGAGCCAGGCCGAAGGGGCGCTTCATCTTGGGATCGCGCTCGTCGTCGTCATGATTCTCTCGGTCATCAGCGCCTTTGTGATGCCAATGGCCGGCGCGCTGCTCGGTCTGCTGGGGGCAATTCTCGGTTTGGTGGGCTTCCTCCGTTACGCGCGACTGCTGCATGACTTGAAGC
>SXGS01170270.1_pt1 | contig 18621 bp, 18 predicted proteins | sample 3174681 | NCBI WGS metagenome assembly SXGS01 (sample SAMN11356861, study PRJNA531348) | freshwater metagenome | isolation source: freshwater sample F1-80 | place: China: Fuxian Lake, Yuxi | collected 2017-12-25 | reverse complement strand
TAAAAAATGAGATGTGACCAAGAGCCAGCCGTAAGCGGGAGAGGCTATAAGAGCCGCATTCATGCTAACCACGTTGCGATTTTAAACCGACATAAAACAATCCAATGTTCGCTGCGAAATGGATCCCGCTTCCTACGAAAACAAGCGCAATGCAATCTTGCCATGATACTTCGATAAAGAATGGCAAGACGATGGCGCAGGCGATGGCAGAATCGGCCTGGTCGAGCCATAGAAAAAACAAGCCTCTTAAACCGCTCACGTTGCTCCCTGGCGCGATATTCAGCCGGCGTTTGATGAGACTGTTAGGAAGTTCGCCAAGCACGTAAGCGAGCCCCCAGGCGGCGCCAAAGAGAATTTGTGAAGGAAGTGTTTGTGGGAAAACAGAGTTATGTGTGATTGTGGCAATGAAAACCATCCACAGCGTGGTCCACCCGATCATGCCTGCAAAACCTTTCCAAGTTTTGTTTGTGCCAAACACACGCTTGCCATCATTGAAGCAAAGGCCTGCATCCATGGGTATACGCCATGATGCAAGGATGGACGATTTGACAAAAATCATGTTGCAGACACCTGCAAAAACAAGTGGCATACATAATATAATTTGCTGCGTCCACGTTAAACGCATGCCAAAATCCTTATCGTACCATTGTTGCCATCAAGTTCAATACGTGATCCTGTGGTGATATGATCCAAAAGTCCTTGAACACCAACGACGGTGGGAAGTCCTAATTCTCGGCCCACAATGGCACTATGGGATAAAATACTTCCACGTTCTACAGCCAATCCTGCGGCCTGTGTCATGAGAAAAACCCACCCAGGATCAGTTGAACGCGCAATCAAAATTTTCCCACGCACGTCGAGGTTGGCATGGGGATGGGTGATGACCATGGCTTCACCCTGAACGATGCCTGATGACGAGGCGGTACCGTGCAATATCTCACCGAACGTGGTGGTTTTATTTTTCTCGGGATCCACAGCGATAATTTGTCCATTGCGGATCCTAAATCGATGGGGAAGATCTTGATCGCCGTAGGAGGCATAGACCTCTTTCGCCTTTTGAACCGATTTTCTAAATACGTCATCCTCGCGAATGCGGGGACCCATTATTGTCGTACTAATCTGTTCAATCGTAAGCCAAAAGACATCACGCTGCGTATCAATGTGTCCTTCTTCGAAAAGTCGATTTCCCATGGCTAAAAAGATCTCACGAACCCAGCCAAATGCTCGGGTCCTGTCGAGTCGTGAACTTTCGCGCCATTGGATTGAACGGCGTGCCATTTTGGTGCAAAGATGAAGGGCGGAATATGCGATTGGACTTTTTTTCATGCGCAGCATGACTTCTGTTCGCAACGATGCCGAACCATGAAGACTATGCGTTGGGGTTGATTCCGTGCCGGCCATGGATTGAACAAGAGAAAATAATGCACCTGGGTCGTCACGCCATGTGGTCGTTTCTAGTTTTAGTTCTTCAAGGCACCGATCGCCGTAATGTTCGATGTAGCGTTGCATCGAGGCATCAAAATGGTGGATCGATTTGCGATAGTCCTGAACCAGTTCGTGCAGTGCCTTAACGGGCTCCATGCTTGCCAGTGTTTTGCCGTCGGCGAGCCATGCAGAGAGGTGGGCTTGGGTGAGGCCATGGTGTTGTATTAACCACTGGCACAGTGCTGTTCCAATAAACGCATAGGCATCGTTTAACAGCGTAACATGCCACACAGGGAGAAGACGTTCACTGAGTGCATCGTATGTTGCGATGAGCTCTGTTGGATTTTTGTTCTTCAGTTGCAGGCTTTTCATCCAGATGGCGGCCGATGCCATGTGTTGTTCTAATTCACGCATGTCGCGTGAGAGTGTTGCAAAATGAATGGTGAAATGCGTGATGATCTTCAGAAAACTCCCCCACGGGGGGATTCGTTCACGCAGTGAACGGTGATGGTGTTCAGATTTTTCGATTCCAAGCATTGATTCCCAGGCCGTCAAATAGGGTGCGCAGCCAGGTATCATCGCAAACATACGATACCAGCTTGTCAGGTTGTAATATACGCGTCCATGCACCGATTCGACCAACGTTGAAAACGCTTCGTGATTTTCTTGAAGTTGATGTTCTTCAATGCCAAGCGATCGAAGTGTTTGTGCAAAAGTCGTGGCGTAAGCGTGGGTGATATGGCTCACCGTAAGGGGCAGTGTTATCCCAGGATAGCTTTCGATAACATTGCTGTTGTCGTAAAGTGAATTCACATGGTGCAATGGATTTGTTATATCTCTGCTTTGTAGTATCCAAAATTGTCCATTTTTATCCAAAGACCATTCTATGTCTTGGGGCTTGCCGAAGCATTGTTCTATTTTTCGACCGAGTTTTTGCAGCGTTTTACGTTGGTTTGATGTGAGTATATTACTTTTTTCAGCGGGTGTTACCTTTCGATAGGTCTCGGTTTGAACACGATCGGACACAATGCCTTCACCCAGCCCAAGCCCCGCAACAATAATAATTTCGCGTTTAAACGTTTGTGGATCATGGGTAAACATCACGCCGGAAGCATGGGCATCGACCATTTCCTGCACGATCACCGCCATGCGTGCATCGTGCATGGCAATGCCACGGCTTTGCGCATAGGCAAGACATCTTTCATGGGTGAGTGACTTCCAGCATCGCCGTACTTCTCTGATCACACGTTCACGCGGAACGTTAAGATATGTATCCAGTTGTCCTGCAAAGGCGGCGCGGGATGAATCTTCCACTGAGGCTGAAGAACGCACCGCAAACAAATCACCGTGCAGTGTGTTCATCGCGTTGCTGATGTGTTGCCGTACGTTCTTAGGCAATGTTTTTTTATGATGATTTTTTTCCCAGAGTTCACATGGGATCACAATGAACTTGGGAATGTTAAATCCGTGTTTTGAAAGTTGTTCAAGATTGTATGCTTTGCCGCCAACACGGGTATGCTCAGTCATGACGACGCTCCGGGATCACATGCAATAATGCAGGCGTGAGAAGAAGATCCGTAAGAAGTGCCATGATAAGGGCAGCGCCCGTGAGCAAGCCAAGCATGGCTGTTGCTAAAAATGACGATGCCAGCATCACCGAAAATCCCGATGCGATGATAATGGTGGTCATGACCATGGCGTGCCCGCATTCTTGATAGGCCCGTCGTGAACTTTCTGCCCATGTGTAGCCTAGTTTACGCTCGTGCATAGCGGCCCCTAAAAAATGAATGGTGTCGTCAACCGCGATCCCAAAGGCAATTGAAAAGACGAGAACGATGGCGGGTGTGAGAGGGATATGAAACAGCGCGAGGCCTGCCAACAAGGCAGCAAGCGGCAAAAGATTGGGAAGAAGTGCAAGAAATGCCATGGGAATTGAACGCAATTGGATCCAGAAAATTATAACCATCACGGCAATGGCCCACAGAAGGCTTTTAGCGAAACCTGAGACAAGTCTATCAAACGTAAGTTGCGAAAGAACGACCGTACCTGTGAGTTCGGGGAACCCCGATGGAGGAGGGTGATCATGCATATAGTTTTTGAGACGCGCGATGAATGGCGTGGTTATTTTGGACCCGGCATCCCGAACGTAAATAGCGACTTGTGTTGTGTTGCTTATTGGATCATAGAGCTCACGCACAAATTTTTGCGCGCGAGGATCTTCACGCAATGCCCGCAAAAGTTCGATGTCGGTTTGTTCTCCTGCCATGCCTGGCGTGAGCTGCAATGTTTCGTCGTTCAGTTGTCGTTTGCTGAGATCGATAATGCTGTGCAATCCAACGGTTTTTAATACCAATGGGTCTTTTTGAATAAAGGCATCAAGATCGCGCATCCAACGTATTGTGGGAAGGCGCACAAGATCTGGTCCCCGAAGAAAAACATTGACCGTAAAAAGACCAAACCCATGTTGTTCTGCAAATGTGATGTCTTGCACAAGCGGATGGTGATCTTTCTCATCGATCAGCTTGCTGTTGACACCGAGATTTTGTATTGGGATCACACAAAGTGCCATGCATGCAAGGGTTCCAATCACGATAGACCATCGGTGACGCTCTGTCACTCTTTGCAGAGCGGCAAGTGGTGCAAGAGGCCATTGAGGAAGAACGACGATGGGCTTTTCTTTGCCAGCCATAAGAAATGCTGGAACAAAAAGCATCATTGAAACATAGGTTAGCATGATCGCTATGGATGTGACCGCCGCGAAATCGATGACAATATCGATCCCTGTAGAAAGCAAACAAAGAAACCCAGCCGCCGTGGTAAATGATGTAAAAAAACACGAGAGCCAAAGCTTGCTGAATGCGAAAATAATCGATTCATCCCGCGCAACACCTTGGGCGCGCTGCTGGCGGTAGCACGTTAAAAGATGAATGCTGTCTGAAAGGCCCACGATCAAAAGAATGAGTGGAACAATGGCGGTGAGTGCGGTCAGTGGACGATCCATTTGTGCCAGTGCTGCGAGCGTTGCGAGATAGGCAGGCATGATCGCGAGAAGCGATGTCACCACCTGAACCATGCTTTTAAAAAATAAAAACATGAGCAGAAAGCACAACAAGAGACCACCCGCCAAATAGATTGCTTGGTCTTTTGCCATCAATTTTAAATACCGGGCACGAAGAATAGGCAGGCCATTGATGAAGACATGGGCATGCTCTGTTTCTAGCGCTTCAAGTCGCTCAGTCAGTGTGTTCTCGATGCGACGCCGATCAATGTCGTTGTTGTATTGAGGGGGCAATTGCCCACGGATCACCAAAACACGTTGTTCTCTGTCCCAAAACAATCCTTGATAAAAAGGTTCGTTTTTATACTTTTTTAAATAACTTAAAGGATCTTCATTGCCAGGGAATAATGGAAGTACGTCGATATTTTCGCCATCTTTGGATAAACGTTCGGCTGTGCCAAACCACGAGATATCGGTGAACTCGGACTTGTTGAGTATGTTTTCCGTATCGCGCATGCGTTCAACGTCGGCCTGTTCCACCGCATGGTCGTGTTGCCACAAAACAACGATTTGACCATCTTCTTGGGGGTAGATTTTTTTGAATGCTTCGTAAACATGACGCGCAGGATCTTTGTGCGGGAAGTAACTCTCGACGCTGAAATCTTGGTGTATGCCTGCCCCAAGGCCTGCAAAGATCACTATGAGCGCAAGCCATAGATAACGGAGAGAACGATGATAACGGTTCACACCACGAAAAAATCCGACTTCAAGCATTGTACATCCCCACCACTTTCTAGCTAACGAAAAAATGGAATGACCTCAATGGAAAATGTTTCTATTGACATGACTCGGCATTACGACTGATTGTGATTATGGGGTAGACCCCGGTGTCTGCCCTTGTTGTACGTTGTTGGATATGGGGGAGTAAAATGGCAACGCCGTCGCGGCATGCGCTGGATGTTCTCACCCGAATGTTAAAAGACACATCAATCACAACACTCGCGAAGAGATTACGCCCGCGTATTCCCAATGAACACGATCCACTTCCTCACGGTATTCCCGGTAAAGGCGATTATTCATCTGAAGCGATGCATGCACGGTACAAGGCACTTTCCGAACATGGTATTGCGACGTGTGAACTTGCACGCCATCTTGTAGACCCTGCATCATTGCAAGGAAATATAGAACATTTTATTGGCATGATTCAAATTCCGGTGGGTGTGATCGGGCCTCTACGGATCAACGGGATAGCGGCTCACGGTGATTTTTTTATTCCCATGGCAACGTCTGAAGGTGCGCTTGTGGCATCCTATGACCGTGGTGCAAAAGCGGTAAGCCTTGCAGGTGGTGTTACGGTTGCATGTATTCGGGAAGTTGTAACGCGTGCACCATGCTTTGTTTTCACCTCGATGATTGATGCAGGGATCTTTCTGGCCGAAGCGATCCCACTGTTTGATGTGCTTGCCGATGTGGTCCGACGAACATCGCGTTACTGTGTTCTAAAAGACATCAGGACAACACTTGCAGGCAAAGAACTTTTTTTGCATTTCGATTTTTCAACAGGCGATGCCGCAGGGCAAAACATGGTGACACTTGCGACAGAAGCGGTGTGTCGTGCATTGCTTTCCAAAACATCGATCACGCCTGAACGATGGTACATTGAAGGCAATATGTCGGGTGATAAAAAAGCAACGGGTTTGGCTTTTACGTCGGTGCGTGGAAAAAAAGTGGTGGCTGACATCACAGTACCTAAAGATATTGTGCGTGAAGTGTTGCTTGCAACGCCTGAAGAAATTCATCGCTATTGGGAAGTGGCGGTGGTGGGAGGATTGCAAAGCGCCAGTACGGGTATGCAAGGTCATTACGCCAATGCTTTGGCAGCACTGTTTATGGCGTGTGGCCAAGATGTTGCGTGCATCGGTGAAGCGGCGGTGGGTGTTACGCGTATGGATGTGACACGCGAGGGGGATTTGTACACCTCGGTGACGCTTCCCAATTTGATTGTGGGCACGGTGGGGGGGGGGACGCATTTACCAACAGCCCGCGAATGTTTGGGTATGCTTGGTTGTGTAGGCGAGGGGACTGCATCCAAATTTGCGGAGATCTGTGCTGCGGTAACGCTTGCCGGCGAATTGTCGATATGCGCGGCGCTGGCCAAAGGTCATTTTTCTCAGGCTCATGCGACGCTTGGGCGTAAAGGTGGAATAACGTTGCAATGATGATGCACGATGGGCCCTGGGTGATGATTTTGGCGTGTGGTTTTTCAATGCTGATTTTCATCGCAGAGTTGTGGCGAAAATTGGGCTCGCCCAGTGCAGAAGCAACACGCAAAGTGGTGCACATCGGAAGCGGTTTTGGCTGTGGCATGATGCCTTTTGTACTCAATTCTGCCTGGAGTGTGTTTTTTTTAGCGCTTGTGTTTGTGTCTGTTTTTGCAATCACCCGTCAAATGGGTTTGTTGCCTTCATTGCATGGCGTGCAGCGTAAAACCCAGGGAAGTTTGTACTATCCCATCGCGGTATTGATTGTTTTTATTTTGTCTTCTCATACGCCTGCTATTTATCTCGCGAGTATTTTGGTTTTGGCTTTGGCTGATGGAGCGGCGGCGATGATTGGAACACACTATGGCGTGCATCGTTATCGGTGTGGACCGGGTGTGCGCAGTGTGGAAGGATCGGTGGCTTTTTGCGTGGTGTCGTATCTCGCAATAAGCACGACGCTTCTTTTGCTTACAGAAATTGCACCATCGCACGTGTGCGCTGTTTCTCTGGGCGTGGCATTGGTATTGACGATGGTTGAAAGCATGAGCTTTTACGGAACGGATAATCTATCGGTTCCTGTGGGCGCATCGCTTTTGCTAGGTTACTTCTTGCCCTGACCATTTGCGGTACGGGTGGGGAAGTGTCTTATAATGCATTATTTCGCCCAATTCCCATTGAAATCACAGGGTTATTGGGTGTTTTACCTCGTTTTGCGCTGAAATGCGCTGGAGGCAGGGTATGCTTTTAGTATGTCAACAGTGAACGAACAGCAGGCCATTGCGGCTAGGTTGGCCGCTGAAGCTGCTGCGAAACAGGCAGGGAAGCCTCCTGTTCCGAAGCCTCGGTCTCCTCCTATCCCTGCTTCTAATCCGGGTTCTACAGTGGTGCTTCCTGTTGCTGTGAAGGACACATATAGACCGATAGTTCCTCAACGGATGCCTTCTTCTCCTCCCGTAGGCAGCAGTTCTGCCCCCGCGTTAAGGACTGCTACGCTTCACGAACCTGGCTCTCCACCAGCTTCGTTATCATCTCCGGGCCTTCGTCCTCCCCGACCACCACCTCCTGACTCCTCTCTTCTTAGGGCAAGAAAATCAGAACAAAAAGCGATGTGTTCTGGTGCTGTTGTTAATTTTCTTGAAGATGCAGGGAAAATATTAGACCCAGCAGCTGCGGCATTGTTTCAAACTGCATTGGCGAAGCCCAAGGCATCCAGAGACCAAGCGGCATCGGATGCCTTAAATGAAACGTCCATGAATGCCATTGCAGTGGCTTACTTGCTACAAAAACTTGGATATCCTTTTTCTGAAAATGAGACACGCAATCCGTTTTATGCAGAGGCAAAAGATACAAGGCTTTGGAAACTTGTGGGGGGTGCAATTGCTGATGGGAAAGATGACACAGCAATTCTCCCACAGACAAGCCGTGGTGCAAACATCAATGATCGTAAAAAAATATTGGTTGCCCTCGAACCTCTTATTGCAAAGCATTATGGCCTCCCCGGAGAAACGACAGCAAAGGCCAAAAACTGGTGGTTAACATCCGTGATCGAACGTATGCCCACTGAAACACGTTTAGCGAATGTCACTGTTATACAGCAACCTGGTGGGAATCATTGGTCGCGCAATGCTGCAGGAGAAATTCAAATATCAGCGTTATCTGATGGTGCTTCACCCAACCAAGAATCATTGAAACCAGCATTAAAGAAGACTAGGAAGGGTATGTATGCTGGAAGAGATTCACCCTCTTCTTCACCCCCAGGCCCTTGGATAGATTTTTCAGCCCATCACGCTGCCAATGTGGCTGTTTTGCAGCTTAAAGATGAATCAGGACGATTGCTTGATGGTTGTATGCGCTCAGCGCGTACCGAAACGTCAGAACAACAAATCGATCTTTGTGTGAAATACATAGGCGCGAATATTGAAGATCTTGTGCGTTTGCCAGAGGCACAATGGCCAACAGGTTTTTATCGTGGAGATGATGGGAAAGTACATTTTCAGTTGTGCATTGCAAGCGCCATGGATGGTACACAGGCCCAGAATACCAGTGAAGCAGTGGCATTGAATGCGTTGAAGCTGCATTCCAAAGCCAATGGAGATATGAGCACAGGAACTCTACGTGGCAAACCTTTAGCGGCGTTGGCAGAGAGCAAAGCAGGCCATGAAGGAGAGCAATTTGCAGCAGTACGTGATAGTTCTGAACGGGTTGCAGGGACTGTTTGCAATGTGGGTGCATTGCTTGGCATGGGTGGTGATAATGCTGCATTGCTAAGCCAAGGTATTGTGCTCGATAAACCGATTGTTGTGAATGTTCCAGCCTCATCGACGGCGGGTCCTGGCGCCACGTTGCTTACGCGTGCAGCCAATTGGGATAGCCAGGGCGCAGTGTTGAGTGAGCGCTTGGCCCAAGCGATGCCAAAAGATACAGAAGGCCAACAAGTGGCGCGTTGGTTGCGTTGGGCGGGACATCCCGACAATAAACTTGCAGTTGCTGATACCCTTTATGGAAGGGAAGCAGGCACCGAAGGCGTACGTTTTCTTGCTGAGCTCCGTGCTTGTGTGGCCGCTCACCCGGAGTTGGGGCCGGCACTCGACGAGTGGGTGCGCATGTTGTCCAGCTCTCTGCAACTCTCGATGGCGCGTAGCTCTGCAGGTCCAAAACAGAATTGGGACAAAGCTGTTACCGAAATTAACGTCTTGTCTCTCCAGCCCACGCCGAGTTTTCAAGAGACGCTTGCAGCATCTGGGCGTAAGGGTGATTCGTCCGAAATGGTGATTTCTTCTGTATCGCAAGCACTTGGATACATTCGGTTGTGTAAAGCAGCAAATATTCCGATCGCATTTCAGTGCAAGAGTGGTCAAGATCGAACACTTTTTTTATTGTCGCTTAAGGCTGCTGATGAAGCGTATCAAGCAGCACACCATGGTGAGTTTTTTGATGCTGAAAGGCTGATGCGTTTGGCACAAAAGGGTGATCCGGCGGCAACCCAAAAAGTTATGGAATTTCGGCAAATGTTTACCATGGCTGCAGTGCAAAATGCACAGGAAATGGTGGGACTTGGACGTGGTCGTGGTGAAGATGATGCATGCGTGAAATGGAATGAGGAAGTGAATGTTGCTGGAAAAATTGGAATGAAGCTGGTTGGGATTGACTCTGATGTTCGTCAGCCAGGCTTGTACATGTTTTCTGGCGATGCATACAGAGAGGCTCGCTTACCCCAACTTTTAGAGACGATGGATCGTGCTGCTGCGGAAAAGGTCATCGGGTCCGAACTTTCACTGATGGGTCTAGGAGATACGGCCCAAGAAGAGAGTTTATTTGGTGTATTCTCTCCCAAAAAATAATAGGTTCATTGCACTTCACACCTCCGCTCATTCTCCACCAGCCCATCCCAGCATGGCGTGATTGACGCACAAGATCGCTGTCCAATGCGACCGCAGTCTTCACATGCGCCATCATAGCCCAGAGGCGCATTGACACTGGGTATGCATTCTTGCCACGTGGGCATCCACGATTGCTTACGGGGGCGATACGGCACCAACCTGCAATATTCGAATGAAAATCAGAAGCGTTTGGAATGCATGTGCCGGTGTTGAGATCGCATGCGCGACCGCTGTGTGCTTGCCACAAAGGACATCGCTGTACATACGGCAGTCGTTGGCATCTGAGAGACCCCTGCATGTTGCACGTGTTGATCCCCAGAGTTCCAACATGGCGTCGGCTGCGGTGGTATGATCGATAAAAATGCCCATGTCGTTGCGAACGCGCACGGGTTCTGCCCAAAAACGTTGCATGGTGGGTTGTGTATTTGGCATTGAAAATGTGCCGCATATCCAGTCGGTCATGGGCTTGGTGCGGAATGTGTCCCACGAAGAAAACCGCGCAACAACGGGCACTGTTTTTCCGTCGAGGGTTTTTCATGGGCACTGTGACAGGTCGCGCAATAGGGTTTTACGATGGTGCGATAGAAATCCTGTGAACGTGGGGTGTTGCGCCATCCTGCGGGTACGAATGTTTCATCGTACGGTAGGCTACAAGATTCAGGATCCTCTTGGTATGCGCCTTTGAGTGCTTCACGTTGTGCATAGGCAAGCGGGTTTCGTAAGGCCGCAGCATTGATGGCACGGATGCCCGGATCCTGTTCTTTGATCGAACAGGGACCCGATGATTCAAAAACAAGAAGTTCGGGGTACATGGGCAAGAATCGCGCGTAGCGCGCGAGATGTTGATTGCTATCGTAAGTTTCACCATGGGCGCGGCAAGTGACCGATGTCCATCGCTTCATGCTGTTCCGTAGTTGCTCACGAAGCAAGCATCACCATAAATGGGCATGCCATCGATCCAACCCTCAATGAACGTGCACAACCGAGTTCGCGTCCGAGAGCAAGCTCGGTGCGATTGTAGTAAACGACGATATTCGTGCGACGACGGTATGCTTCAATGGATTCATTTGGATAAACTGTTGTGTTTCTTGGATTGCCGGATCGTCAGGGAACGGGAGATCCGTATTCGGATCGATGTTGAGCAATCCATTGATAAGCCCTGGCATCGACTTTTGATTCAGATATCGTCCCGTGATGGGAGGAGGTGGCTTAATTTCTTCGATGGGTGTTTTTTGTGATGTACATCCAGTAAGTACGAGTGCAGTTGTTAATAGACTGGTCCCAAGCGTGCAGAGTACACAACGCTTGGTCTGAAAAAATGTTTTAGTCCCCATGGTTTTGTATATCGGTGGAATATCGATATTGGCATGTTAAAATGAGAATATTTTATTTATTAAAGCGAGGTCTCAATGATTACAATACGACGTTCCGATGTACGTGGCCATGTCAATCATGGTTGGCTTGATACCTACCATGCGTTTTCTTTCGCAAGTTATCACGACCCTGCACATATGGGCTTTGGTGTCCTTCGTGTGATCAATGAAGATCGTATTGCACCATCCACGGGATTTCCTACCCACGGCCACGAGAACATGGAAATTATTTCGTATGTTGTCGAAGGTGCGCTTTCACATAAAGACAGCATGGGGAATGAGTCGACGATTCGGCCGGGTGAAGTTCAGCGGATGTCCGCTGGAACAGGTGTTCGTCATTCGGAATACAATCATGAAAAAAATACTGCAACCCATTTGCTCCAAATATGGTTCCTTCCATCGGTAGAAGGGATTGCACCAAGCTACGAACAAAAATCGTTCGACTCGGATTTTGCGCAAGGCAATTTTGTGCTTGTGGCATCGGAAAGTGGGCGCGATGGTTCAGTGACCATGCATCAGGATGTCGACATGTACGTCGTTAAGTCGAACGTTGCGGGTGAGAAGCATTATGCAATTCGTCGGGACAGAAATATATGGGTTCAGGTGATTCGTGGAGAAGTCGAGATGGAGGGTGAACTGTTGCAAGCGGGCGATGGGGCTGCAATCACGCAAGTATTGCATCTCGATTTGAAATGGAAAGCGAACACTGAGTTTTTATTGTTCGATCTGCCCTAATTTCTCATCAACACCGAAGCGAATCGATCGCGATACGACCATGCCAAAAATATTTCAATCGCTACGATAACGAACGCGATAGCCATGCCGTCTGGTGCCAGTAGGGTATGAAATAACGCAATGTTAACGATAATAGGGGCCAAAAGAATAAGCGCCAAAGGTGCCCACATGTTGGTAAGCAGCATGAGTCCGGCCACCACTTCGGTACCTTTGATAAGTTGGATCATATAGCCGGTGTCGACGAGCGCAGTCATGAAGGCTGAAGCGGGTTCGGGCATGGATGGTATGGGCATTAAATGAAAAAATCCATTGAGACCGAATACAAAAAAGAAAAGGCCAAAGAGCACTCTTGTAATCAATACAGGCTTTTGTTTCATGGCGAGATGTTAAATATTTTACGAGAAATTTTCAAAAACTAGGCAGATCAACGCTGATTCTCTTGTGTCGATACATCCCAGCGTAGGTCAATGGGGCGAATGTCGTCATGGTAGCGTGGTTCGATGTGCAATCCGAATCCTTTTGACAGATCGATATGGCCCTCAAAGCACAGCGTTCCGTCCCACCAAGTGCCTATGCGATAATTACCATAGGATGCATAATACGGAAACGATGGGTAGTTATTAAACATGCCATAGTTATTAAACGATCGATAATAGCCCATGGGTGGGTAATTGTTAAACATGGGGGAATAATACCCCATCGACATGTTGTTGTTGATGACGCGCTTATTGATAAACGCAAACGTGCCTTTTTGCGACGCTTCGCCATTTCCCTGTTGTAGCCACCCATGCCAATGATTTGGATTCGTCGTATTGTCGCTGGTGTTATCAAGCTTTGGCGTTGGGACAGCGGGATAACCATAGGGCGCGCCATCGTCGATAAAAATCAAGGCAAAGCAAAATTTTGTTTCATTCTCACGCACCGCTTCTTCTACTTTTTTCTCGTATTCTTCCTTGGGCCACATGCTCTTGTAGGCTTCAAGACGGAGCCCTGCGACTTTCCAAGGCAATGTGATGGGTGAAATCAACAGCCTGCCGTAGTACACGCCATATTGTCCTTGCTCGATGATGTCAGATCGTCGGAGCTGAAGAAATTCATGCTCGGTCGGCAATTCTCCGTTGATATTCGCAACGGACAACACGTTTGGACTGACTGTACCCGATATACGGGAAGTGGCGCAGGAGATACACAAAGGCAATGTGAGGAGTGCAATCGCAAATCGCATGGCGACTATTGTAGCATAAATGGAATTTGATTTTTTTATTTTTGTGTTTCAACGATCGTTTTTAACTGGGTGATCCCTTGGTCAAAATCTTTGGCCATCATTTTCTCACAATCGATAAAGACTGAAATCAGTTTTCCCATGAATCCGTTGTCTCCAGACATGGCCCAAGTAAATCGCGTGCCTGTGCCTTCTGGCGTCAGCTTGTAGAGAATGATGTTGTTGGCATGAATAGGTTTTGTCATGGTGAGTTTTATTTCAACGGACGCATTGGGCACGATTTTTAGGATCTCTAATTTCCCTGAACCGGCTTCTGTGTTGCCTTCAAATTCCATCACAGATCCCACTTGGCCATCCGTACCCATGATGTTTCTTTTCATGTTGGGATCTTTATTATCGTAGGGATTCCACATCTTGCACATTTGAAAACTGCTGATGTACGGAAAGATCTTTTCTGCGGGTGCATTGATGACACCACTTCGTTCAAACGCAAACGTACTTTCTCGCGTTGAAACATAGCCTAAAAATGCAAGTAGGGCGAAAAGAACGGCAAGCACTATGGTTTTAAACATCATGATCTCTTGGAATGTGTGGTGCATGCGAAACAAAATGGGAGTATGGCAAGGAGATACGTTCGTTTCATTTCATCAATAATATATCCGTCTTCATCGAAAGACGAATATCGTTATTGGTGAACTGGGATCCTCTTCATTTCTTTCTTGGCATCGGGAGATTTTGGCATCGTCACTGTCAGTACGCCATCTCTGACCGTTGCGTCGATCTTGTCCCTGATGATTTCGGCTGGCAGCCGAATCGTTCTTTCAAAGGATCCATACGTGCGCTCGCAGAAATAACCATTTTTTCCATTTTCTTCTCGATCGCGCTTTTTTTCTCCTTTAACGGTCAAATAATCTTTGCTGACTTCGACTTGCACGTCTTTGTCAGTCAGCCCCGGCAGTTCTGCAGTGAGCAGCATCTTGTCGTCTTTATCTTCGAGCTCCAGTTTCGGCGTAAAACTTTGCAGAGACTGGCTCCAATTTGCAGGTGTGAGTCCCTCAAATTCACCGTTGAAGTTGTCAAACAGGCGGTCCATCGCCTTACGAAAATTGATGATAGGGTCGCTCTCGAAGCGAGAGAGGGGGCGTTGCGTTGATGGTACCAGATCTCGAAGCATGTGAATCTCCATTTGATTTTTGTTGATTTTTTAAGAAATATTGAAGAAACCAATTTCACCGCACATGTAGTCTTTAGTCCCACATGCGATCGGCATGCTCAAAAAAATGGCAAAATTTAATGTATTAAATTTATGAATAATAACTATAGGTTATGGATATGGTGATTTTATGTGGTCCATGGATTGATCAGATCCAAACCCAAATCGACAAAATCTCGAATATTGTGGGTGACTTAACTGAGCCCATGATGGGAGGCGGTTGCTGCAATGTTAGATGGAAATCAAATATCGGGTGATGGTGCGCTCGAAGTTCGGCAAGTCGAACCCGAAACTACAAATCGACCTGAACTGCAGGGTACTCTTCGTGGTAGCTGTCGCCTTCGCAGCCAAGATATGTAACGATCCTCTTCACGAAATCGACTTCATAACTCACAACGCCAGCTTTCCATGTGGCAGCCAAAAATTCAGGAAAGGTACTATTGCCATTCTGATCTACTCGCAGTGCTTGGATCAACGCCTCTTTGTCAAAAATTGGTACGTCGACGACCCCATTTACCAGCGGTTCTCCCTGCATCATAACAGGGCCTTCTTTCGTTAAAAATAAACTCTGACAAGAAGGAAGTGACCAAAAATTATGGGTCACACCGGCTTGGCGTAATACTTCTGCAAAGTGCGGAAATCCACCGACTTTAGGTCGATTTTTCATTGCCGTCTTTTGGGCCTGCAACAAGTTTTCAGTCGCTTTACTCATATCTTTTCCTTACATCAAATGCGGGAAATCCGGGCGACGCGCCGGTTCTCAAACTCTGAAATTGGTGGAGGCGCCGGGAATCGAACCCGGGTCCGAAAACCTTTGGTGGAGGGCACTACGTGTGTAGTCGATCATTTGATTTAGCCGGATGCATCGCCGGTCGACAGGCTATGCACAAAGCGAACTCTGCTTTATCTCGGCATCAGGCCACAGAGTCATGCCTAACGCCCAGCCCGTGTTGTTTCACCCTTACCCCTGCCACGGGCCCGGCAGGGAAGGATGGCTACCGCCAATTAAGGGGTAACTTAGGCTGCGCAGGCAACCATGCCCATGTCGCCATTGGCAACACGAACAGTGGTCAAGTCTACGTAGCTAGCAGTGTCATTGTTGGCACTTGCATAACGTCAAAATTGAATTTACGTGGTACTTTGACACCCACGACACGCTCCCAGCGCACCTTAGTGCTCCCGTCGAAACCTTTCGCCCCCGTGAATAAATAAACCTTACATAAATATATGGTTAACAATAAATTGTCAATCGAGACGTGATGTATGCAAAAATACGACCTATGGTCATTGAACGCGATGCGCCCCGTGGCATGGTTCCCTCGGATCATTCAAATTCCAAATTGGAAAACACTGGTACGTTTACGTATATGGAGGGCTTGAAACAAAACAAAAGCGGTACTCGTTTTTTGGGACTGACCCTTTTTGTTGTATTTGTGGTGGTCGTGGCCGTGCTTGTGTGGAATTTGGTGAAGTAAGTTTGGCATTGTGCTAGATATGTTCTCGCAATGGCTTTTTCCGAGGGTTACCACGTTGCCTATGTCGATGACTGATTCGCCAGTGTTTGCGGTGCTGGTATCCCTGGTGGATATCGGCGTGGTGGCCTACCTCGTCTATCGCGTGTTGCTTTTGATACGCGGTACCCGGGCCCAGCAAATGCTGGTGGGCTTAGGGCTTATGGCCGCCTCGTTTTTTCTCGCCCGTGTTTTTGATCTCAAAACATTGTCATGGATCCTCGAAAATTTCATTAGCTCATTTTTGTTGGTCGTGATTGTTGTGTTCCAGCATGACATACGACGCGGTCTTTCGCGTGTGGGTCGCAGGCCTTTGTTTCGCGTCATGGGGCTCGATCAGGCAGAAGATCTGATTGAGGAAGTGACGACGGCTGCCGAAGTGATGGCTGCAGGCCGCATGGGTGCATTGATCATCATTGAACGTGAAGGCGATTTGGGTGAATGGGCGGAAACGGGCATCGTTGTCGATGCCAAAATATCAACGCCATTGCTTAAGCAAATATTTACGCCGCCTGGTCCATTGCATGATGGTGCAGTGCTGATCCAACAAGGACGCATTTCGGCTGCCAGTGTCTTTTTGCCGCTTACGCAAGTTGCCATGGAACAGACGCTTGGAACACGTCACCGCGCAGCGGTGGGGATCACCGAAGAACTTGATGCGTTGGCAGTGGTGGTGAGTGAAGAGCGTGGTCAGATTGCATTTGTCGAAGGTGGAAATTTAACGCACGGTCTTGATGGCGCGATGCTTCGGCAATTGTTGATCCATCACTTGGGACACCGTCCTAAGCGCAAGCGAACGGAGGTACCCTCATGACCGCAGAGCGAAATCGACTCACGCGCAATGTGCAATTGAAGATGTTTTCGTTGCTTCTGGCTACCATGCTGTTTCTTGTTGTGAATGGCGATAACCAAACCGCTATCACGCTTGATTTTCCTGTGCAGTATACGTTGCGCGATGACATCATGATGCATGGCGATGTTCCCCACGTACTGCATGTCGATCTTAAAGGCCCGTGGGCCGGTTTTCGTAAATTTTCTAATCATCCGCTTGTGCCTGTACATGTTGATTTGCACAGCGCAGGGCCCGGTTTTTCGAAAATACGTCTCGCGGTTGAAGATGTCACGCCTCCTGCCGGTTTGCATGTGGTCGCCATTCGCCCCTCTGAAATTGAAATCGAACTGGTGATGCAAGGGAGATAGATCATGGGCAAACCCCCGTACGACAAACGAAAATTATTTGGCACCGATGGGATCCGTGGTGTGGCCAATCAGTATCCCATGACATGCGAAGTGGCATTGGCATTGGGGCGTGCGGTGGCCATGCGTGCACGCCAAGGGGAACACCGTCATCGTGTCGTGATTGGAAAAGATACCCGATTGTCATGTTACATGCTGGAGATGGCCATCGCCAGCGGCGTATGTTCCATGGGCGTTGATGTTGTGTTTGTGGGGCCTTTGCCAACACCAGCCGTTGCATTTCTGACGCGCAGTATGCGCGCCGATGCGGGCGTGATGATCAGCGCAAGTCACAATCCATACGAAGACAATGGTATTAAATTATTTGCCCGTGATGGTTTTAAACTTCCCGATACCGAAGAAGAGGCACTCGAAGCATTGATGGGCGAAGATGCTTACCATCAGCCACGGCCCACATGCGATGCCGTCGGCAAAGCGCACCGTCTCGACGATGCAGTGGGGCGCTATATCGAATTTGTTAAAAATGGTTATCCCGTCGATGACGACCTCTCGGGTTTAAAAATTGTGATCGATTGCGCGCATGGTGCGGCGTACAAAATTGCACCGACCATTTTGCGTGAATTGGGTGCCGAAGTGGTGGCTATTGGTGTGACACCCGATGGACGCAATATCAACGCAGGATGCGGGGCGTTGCATCCCGAATTTATGGCGAAGGTCGTGCGTGAAACAGGTGCAGATGTTGGTCTCGCGCTTGATGGCGATGCCGACCGTTTGATCGTGGTCGATGAACATGGCGATGTGATCGATGGGGATTGTTTGCTTGCAATTGCTGCACGCGACATGCTTACCCAAGGAACGCTTACCCACAAGACCGTCGTGGCCACGGTGATGAGCAATTTGGGTCTTGATCGCGCTGTGGAATCGTGGGGCGGCAAAGTGGTTCGCACCCAAGTGGGTGACCGTTACGTGGTCGAAAAAATGCGTGCAGAAGGTTTTATCTTGGGCGGTGAATCATCGGGGCATGTCTTATATCTTGATCATGCGACCACCGGGGATGGACTTCTTGCAGGATTGCGATTGCTCGCATCGTTGCGTCGCACCCAACAACCCCTTTCCGAATTGCGTAAAATTTATCAACCGATGCCCCATTCACTGGTGAATATTCCCGTGAAGATCAAACGTCCTATCCATGAATTGAAAACCCTTCAGGATGCGATAGCCATTGCTGAAGGACAACTGGGGCGTCATGGTCGCGTGATGGTTCGTTATTCGGGCACCGAAAACAAGGCCCGTGTGTTGGTTGAAG
>SXGS01069707.1_pt1 | contig 18621 bp, 12 predicted proteins | sample 3174681 | NCBI WGS metagenome assembly SXGS01 (sample SAMN11356861, study PRJNA531348) | freshwater metagenome | isolation source: freshwater sample F1-80 | place: China: Fuxian Lake, Yuxi | collected 2017-12-25 | reverse complement strand
ACGTGCCGCCGCCGAACTCGCCGGACGAGGTCGAACGCAACGATTTAAAGGACTTCCTAAGAAGGTCCTTTGCGGCCGCGTCGTTGTTGATCTCCGCTTCCTTCGACGCCAAGTAGTACTGGTAGAAGGTCGCCTCCCACCAATCCTCGCTCCCCTGTTCCGCCGCGACTTTGATCTTCGACTTCCAGACGTCGAAAGCCTTGGCGTAGTCGCCTAGCGCCGTGAAGTAAGTAAGGTTCGCGCCCTTCTTGTACAAGAATCCGCCCCAAGTGCGCGCGGCGATCCGCCAGACGTCGCGGGCGTTCTTGTACTTGCTGTCTTCTTTCATCAAGTGGTCGGCCATCAACTGGCCGGTCTCGGCAAGGAGTCGCGAGGCGTCTTTCGACTCCAAGATCATCTGCTCGGCCGACCGGTCGTTGGCCCGCGCCAAGAAGTAACGGCAACGGTTGAGGTCGTCCGCTTTCGCGGACGCAAGATTGCCGAACTTCTCAAGAACTTCGCGATAGATCTCGGCGGCGGCCGCATGGCCGCCCGCATCGAAATACATGCGAGCGACGGCTTCCCAATTAGAAAGGACGTTCTGCGCCTTCGAGTTGCCCGCCTGGATCAACCACGCCTTGTAGTAACCGGCGGCCTCGAGCGCTTCGGGGTGAAGTCGTTCGATCTCCGCGGCCTGCTTCGTCGGGTCGAGAGCTTTCTTCTTCTCGTCGTAGGAGGTCTTGATCACCTTGCCGAGCTTGTTCGCGACCTCGCCCATTTTGAGGTTCGCGCCGCCGATCTTCTCCAACGCAGGGTAGGCCGCCTTAGCGGCCGCGATTTCGCCCGCGTAGATATGCGCTTCGACGCGGTTCGCCGCGGCGAAGATCGCGAGGTTCTGTTGCTCGGGATGCAACTGCTCGAAATTGACGAGGAGCGTGACCACTTCCCGGCAGATCTGCTTCTTCTTGACTTCGTCGGTCGAGACGAGCGCCAAGTCGAGCTTAAGATCGCTGAGCAACCACTTCGCCTCCGCTTGGGCGTCCTTCCGGGCCTGAAGCTTCGTGGGATCCGTTTCCACTCGGGTCGGATCCGTTGCGAGCTTCAAGTACGCTTCGAAACCCGTCACCGCGGCCTCGATCAAAGCCGGGGCTTCCGGCTTCTTCTTCTCCAAAGCCTTCTTCGCGAGCTTCGACGCGCAGCCGTTGGCTTTGACGATCGCCTTCTCTACGAAGCGGCCGCCCAATCCGTCCTTGTATTCCGGCGGCTTACCGCTCACCTCTTGATAAGCGGCCATCGCCTCGGTCAACTTGCCTTCGCGCTCAAGCTTTGCAGCCTCGTCGAACTTGAGATCGCCGGGGCTGAACACGCTGTCAGGAGGCGCGTTCTTCGCGAGCAGGTCGTTGAATTCGGCCGTAAGCTTCGCACCCTCCGCGGACTTGGTCTCGCGGGTGAACTCTTCCGAGATGCGCTTGATCTTCGTGAAGAGCTTGTTGACCTCGGCCTTCGCGTCGTCCGCTTGGAGCAGGTCCTTCTTGACGACCCAAGTCGAGCGGTAGCCCTCGATGCAGGCGTGCGCGGCTTCAAGCAGAAGTCCGTCCGACTGCAAGCTGTCGGCGTAGCGCAACCAGGCGGAAACGGCGGTTTCGTACCGCAGCTTCTCGTTCGTGATGCGATCGAGGAGGGGGATCGCCATGCGGTAATAGGCGATGGCATCGGCGCGCTTCGTCGGATCCGAGAGCGACTCCTGATAGGCGCCCTTGGCGGCGTTCAACAGGACTTCCGGATCGAACTGACGCTTGTCCGGCGCCGAAGCGATGATCTGAGAGATCAGTTTGGCGGCCCGAAGCGCGGACGGATCGTTGCGCCCGGCGCGCGAGACTTCGCCCGCGACCACGAGCGCGCGACCGAAGTCGCCCGATTCGAAGCAAGCACGGGCGAATTCGACGCGAGCGGCACGCCCGCGGACACCGACGTCGATCTTCTTGACGACGATGCGCCGTTCCATCTCCTCGCCCTTGGTCCGGGAGTCTTCGAAACGGCGGTCTCCGTTCAGACCGCTGAGCATTTCGAGGTAGGCCAATTCGACGAGTTGCTGGACCGAGCCGTCGATCGCGCCGGCGGCGTCCCACTTTACGTAGCCGAGAACCGATTCGTACGAAGCGATGGCTTTGTCCATCTCCTTGCGGAGGCGGGCGACCTTCCCGGAATAGATCTGTCCGAAAAGCGCGTAGACCATCGACTGGATATCGTCGCCGGACTCGTGCTCGAGCACGAAGTCGTCCAGTTCGCGGGCAGCCTCGGCCAACGCCGTGCCCTGCTGCACAGATCCGTCCTTCGCGGCTTCGGCCTCGGCGATCAACATCGTGTTGTACGTCAGCCACGCTTGGGCGCGTGTGTGCCAATTCTCGCGGTCCGTCTCCGGACTTGCGTTCTTGAACTGTTGACGGACTGAATCAAGGTCGGTTTTCGCTTCAGTGAAGTCTCCCGAGGCCTTATTCTTCAGTTCATCGGACTTGGTCTCCGGGGTCGCCGGATCCAAAGCCGCTTCCATCGCGGTCTCGCCGCGCTGTTGAAGAAACTCCGCGACCTTGAAGATGACGTCGAAGTACTCGTGGGAGGCCTTATTCGGCCATTCCTTCTTGACGGCCCGGATCGATCCGATGGCTTCGTCAAGGAGTTTGAGCTTCGCATCCAAACCCGGGGCCGTGCGCGACTGCTTCCGCTTGAGATCGGCGATCCCGGTGCGGCCGAGGAGTTTTTCCTCGACCTTCGGTGATTCCGACATCCGCAAGAAGACCGTTTCGGCCATGTCGTCGAACCCGTAAGGGGCCGCCGACAACGCCGAAGCCCACTTGTAGTCCGAGTACGGAGACGGAGTCCCCTGCCCGAAAACAGCGGCCGAGAACAGGACCATGGCCGACAGACGGCCGAACAGGGGCCGAGTCGTACGCATAAGGATTCCGTCGCGCAGGTCCGGTCGACGAAGGAGGGAGGCCGACCGGCACGTCAATAGATAGCACTGTGAACGCGGGCTGGGTGATCGGGGTTCACTCCGACGCCCGCCCGATCCTGCGGCGCCGCCCGAAGCGGCGCCCGAAGGAAAGGAGCCCAAGATGAGGGCCCCTCTGGGAACTCTTAGCGGGCCGCCGGGCTGCCCGGTTCGAGTTCCTGCGCAACCAAGATTTGCACCTTGAGAAGGACGATGAGGTCCTTCAACGCGGTGTACTTGCCTTTGCGCGAGAACAGCAGGCTGATGATCGGGATGTCCTTCAAGATCGGGATTCCCGAGACGTAATCCTGCTCGTCATAGAACTTCATGCCGCCGAGCAAGAGCGTCGCGCCGTCCGGCATGATGACCGTCGTCTTGATGCTCTCCTTCTTCAGCTCAGGCACCTCGAAGGTGACCGCGCTGCCGACGCCGAGCGTCGTGGTGAAGGTGCGGAGCGGGCGGACCAGCGTCGCGACGCTCGGGCGAAGCTCGAGCGTGACGAAGCGACGGTCGTTCGACACGGTCGGACGAACGTCGAGGACGACGCCTTCCTTGACGACGTCGACGATCGGGTCGGCGATGACCGCGCCTTGCGCGATTTCAACGTCGAAGTCCTTGATGTACGAGACGTGGTTGATCACCTGCAGGTGCGCACGCTGGGTGTTCGCGACGACAAGCTTGGGGGCCGTGACGGTGTTCACGCGTTCGTACTTCTGCGTCGCGCGCAGGATCGCTTCGACCTGCGTGTCTTCGATGAACGCGTATTGCAGCGAGAACCCGCCCGAGTTGGTCAGCGTATCGGGCGAGCCGAGAGCGTTGTTGAACACGTTCTCAGCGCGGCCGCGGACGTCGCCGTCCGCACCACGGGAATAGAAGAGGCCGGCAGAGTTGTCGCTGCCGATCGGAAGCTGGCCGGTGCCCGGGACGCCGAAATCGTCGAACGGCGCGTTCGTGCCGCGGCCCGGAACGCCGGTGCCGCCGGAGTTGTCGCCCAAGCCGCGGAAGTCTACGCCGATGTCCTGCAGGAAGTTGTTCTCGACCGAGATGAAGCGGCTTTCGATGGCGACTTGCAGACCGGTCGTCTTCCGGACCTCGGACAAGAGCTTGCGGATCGCACGGTGATTCTCGGCCGTTTGACGGACGACGAGCGTCCCCGACTTGTCGATGATGGTGTTGCCCGAACCGTCGTCCCAAGAGGGCTTATCGACGGACGAACGAACCATCTCGATCAAGCGTTCGGCTTCGATCTGGCGATTTTCTTCCGTGTCTTCTTCGAGCGCGGGCGCCGCGGCTCCGGAGACGCTGAGGTTCAGTTCTTGGGAAAGGAAGTTCGGGATCTTGCCGGTGAGATCGCGGACTTCATAGAAGTTCGTGATCTTCCGCTTGCCGAGTTCTTCCGGGGTCGTGATTTTCACCACGCCGCCTTCGACCAAGTACTTGAGCTTCAGCGACTCGACCGCGAGCTTCAGGGCCGATGCGGCGGAGATGTTTTCGAAAGTGAGCGCGAGGACGCGGTCAGCCTCCGGCACCTTCTCGTCGACGGCCTTCTCGACGTAAACGTTGATGTTGGTCGTGTTGCGGATGAACGCGAGAGCGTCCTTCAAAGGCTTACCCGACCAATCGATCGAACGAAGCATCGTGCCTTCCAGACGGCGGATCACTTCTTCGTCGGCCTCCGAGGGCTTCGCAGCCGTCGGGTTCAGATCGATCGGACCGGCGGCCGTGATTTCCTTCCACTTGTCGAGCGGCGGGAACTTCACGATGTCCGTCTGCGGAACGCGGATCTCGGTGGTCTCTTCGATGAAACGCAGCCACTGTTCACGGTGCATGGCGATGTTCTCGCCGCGCGCCATGTCGATTTCGGCGCGACGGGCGGTTTCCATCAAACCCTTGGCGTCGACGTGGGCGTAGTCGAGATTCAACACCTCTTGGCAGAGGCGCTGGCACTCCGAGAACTTCTCGCGCTTAAAGAGATCGACCGCTTGACGGTAGTTCTCTTCGACTTGGCGACGGACGCGGGCGCGCTCGTCGTCTTCGCGCTTACGTTCGATTTCGGCGACCGTGCGGCTGCGATCGGCGCTCGCGGTGCGGGCGGCGGCTTCGCCGTCGGCCTTCGCGGCATCGAGCGCGGCGCGGACGCCCTTCTCGTTGAAGTCGGCGTCGATCGAGGGGTTCACCTTCAGGATGGTGAGCGCCTTCTGGAAGTTCTCGACCGCGGCGGCGTAGTTGCCTTCCGTGCGGGACTTCACGCCGAGGTTGAAGAAGTAGCGGGCTTGCGTTTGAGCCTGCTCTTGGCGGGCTTGTTGCGATTGGAACGCGTCGCGCGCCTGCGGGGTCGCGCCCATCGTCTCGCGGCCGAGGATGGTGTTGACGTTGTCGAGTTCCCGCGCGGCTTCGGCGTTGTTGACGTCGAGCATGTACGCGTCGAGAAGCGTTTTGCGCGCTTCTTCGAAACGTCCGCTGTTCATCAACGCACGGCCTTGAGCCAAGAGTTCGGCCGAAGCGGCGCGGCGCTTCGAGTCGATCTGCCGGGCTTTGTCGGCGACGTCTTGGGTGTTACCCGCCGATCCTGCGGCGATTTCCACCGTCTCACTGGACGCGACGGATTGCGGCGGAGTCGTCTCGGCGGCGTCGCCGCTCGAAGACGAGCAGCCCGCCGCGAAGAAGAGCATTCCGGCAACGAAAGGAACGCTCCGGATAAAGGTGCTGCGGTGCATCAGCTGTTCTCGCATCTCAACGGCCGGGGGAAAGCCCCCCGGAAAGCTCGGCGTACGGATATCTGCGGCGACCTCAAGGGCAGGTCGAGTCGCCACGGCGAACGCCTCGGACGACGAGCCTCGTTCCAACGATGAGTCTAGGTTCGCGCTGGTCACGAAACACACGATTCGGCTAGGTGAACGTGCGCTTCGACCGTCTTTTTTCCAAACGGAGGGCCGGATTATAGGGATACCCCCTCCCCTGACAACCCAGGTCTCGGAATCCTTTGGAAGATCGGACGAGGGGCCGTTCAACGACGACCCCAAATCAGCGTGTCGGCGGGCATCGACCCGCCTTCGACGGTCGCGGTAGCGACCTTGTAGGTTTCTTCGCCTTGAACGACGATCCGGCGCGGTAAGGCCCCGTCCAAGAGGACCCGGCCGTCCGCGTCGAACACGACTTCTTGCCGTGAGATCACGGCTTTCGGGGTCACGATGACCAATTGCGTGACGCGGCGGCCGGTCGAGAAATCGACCCCTAAGGAGTCGTCCTTGCCGCCGATCGCGTCGCCTTGCCTGACCTCGTAAATGCGGTCCCGCCAGTTGCCGGACGACCATTTCGAGACTTTGACGATCAAGGCGTCGCCCTTCAGGCCCGTCGCTTCGACTTTGAAATCCGCGATCGCTTTGACCAGAACCGGGTCCGAAGGAGTCGATTTGGCGGATCCTCCGGACGCCGCTGCGGCATCGGCGGCTACGGCTCGGATGCGGTACGAATAGCCGACTCCGGCCTTCGCGGTCGTGTCGCGCGTCGCGAACCCGTCCCCGGGCACGGTCTTGACGACGGTCTCCGGACCGTCGCCTTCCGCCCGGAGGACTTCGAACTCCTTGATTCGGACGTTGTTTCCCGCCGGGTCCGCCCAAACCAGATCGACGCCGCCGACTTCCGCCGTCGCACGGACGCCCGTGGGCGCCGCGAAACGGACTTCGTTGGAGGCTCCGGTCTTCAGCGTCTCCAGATAGTCGGCCGGATACGTCAATCCGCGCGCCAGGACTTCGAGATTCGGCGTGGCCGAAACCCCGATGGAAGCCGCGAGTCCGGCCATCGTGGCATCGACGGACTTCAACCTTTCGTCCGCCGGAAACGACGCGAGATTCGCCGCGTCGTCGAAGCGCACATAGGCGGCACGGACGTCCTCGATGCCCGTTTCGGTGTAGCTGGGTTCGAGCCAGAGTTTCGCCGCTTGCGCGCAGACGGCGGCGATCACGACCCAAGCGACCACCCAATGTAAGGAGTCGAGCAGGCGATCGCCCCATCCGCGACGGGCCTGCCGCTTGACTTCGAGACGTTCCTCCTTCATCGAGGTGCTCCGAGCGAGGAGGACGACGGGAACCCGAATCCGATGGAAACCGCGATCAGCATCGGGGGATCGTCGTCGGCGGCACGCGCCAAATCGGGCGTACCCGGCTCGATCGTGAAGCCGTCGAGCCGGGCGATCCCGCCGGCTTCGTCACCGGCTCGAATCAAGGAATCGAGCAAGGCCGGGATTCGGTGCGTCGGGTTCGCGAAGACCCCGCGCACGCGGTAACGGGCATACTTGACGTCGGCGTCGGAAAACCCGCTGCGGTCGGTCTCGACTTCGAGGGCGCGAACAGCGAATGCGCCGGTCTTCGCTGCGGCTTCGAGAAAGAGGCGCTCGACGTTCGCCAACTGCTGCCAGCGCGGCATGTCCTCTTCCTTCGGAGGCGGCCCGCCGAGAAAGGCGGGCTTCATGATCGGCGTCTCGCCGACGTCCGGTCCGCCCGCCTTACGAATGAGGTCGCGGACCGAATTCCCGAGGCGGTCGCGGTGAAAGGCGTACCCGCGTTGGAATTCGTCGCGCGGCGGCTTGGTCGCCCCTTCGGGCACGATGCCGGGGAACCAAGCGGAGAGTTTTCCGGCGGCTCGAATGCGCTCGGATTCGAATCTCTCGCCGCGAGCGGAACGCTCGGAAGCGAACCGTTCGACACCGGCTTTCCAATTCGGACCCGCGGCCGTCGCACGGAGGTTCTCCGCCTCGGCGACGGCTTCGGCGGCGTCGGCGGCGGCGGCGGCGAGAGCCGACGAAGCAGGGCGAACCTTCAAGAAATAGATCGCGGCGGCGACGGCGGCCAACACGCCGAACACCACGAAGAACGCCGCCGGGTGTTTCAAATACCTCATGGCGCGTCTCCGAAAGCGAGTTCGTAAGCGCGATGCCTGAATCGCACGCGCAGCACGCGATCGTCGTCCGCAGGAGGCTTCTGGTTGCGCGGTTCGCCCGCGGACCAGGATTCCAACGGTGTCGCCGCCTTAAGCCCGTGCTTGCCGCAGAGCCCGGCCATGAACGCGTCGAGTTCGGCGTCGATCGCTTCGCGCGGGCCGTCCTCGATGCGCGCCAGCACCAATCGTCCGGTTCCCGGGCGGAGCGCACGACCGGGCGCGTCCCCTGCTTCCAGTCCGACGAAGAGCGGGGCTTTCGGCCCGCGCCCGGAAGCCGCGATCGCGGTGAAGAGACCGTTGACGAACGGAGCCCGTCCTTCCCGCCCTTCGGCGCGCGGCGTCCACTTGGCGACGATGGGTAGCAGCGGGTCTTCGACGAGGCGGCTTTCGATCCGCGTGCGGTCGAATTCGCGCGCCGTCGTCATGCGGGTCTTGAGGTCGGCCGTCGCGGCGGCGTAGCGACCGGTCAGCGCGTCGCGGCGCATCCATCCGACCACGCATGCGACGACGATGGCGAGCGCCGCCACGGCATATCCAAGCCGGCCGTGGTTGAAGGTGCGGGGGATCGCCTCGGGATAAAGTCGGACGGCCGTATCGGCGATGCCGAGGCCGTGCAGCGCCAAACCTGCGGCGCGCGCGAGGCCCCCGAAATTGTCCTGCAAACCGGCGGCGACGACGTCGTCTTCGAAAGCGATCGATTTGAAGCCGCGCGGCGCGCCGACTTTCAAGCCGGTCTCGGAGGCGAGCGCCGATGCGATATCGGGGCAGGCCGCGTGCGGCGTGAAGAGCAGGATGCGATTCGGCTTCGCCGTCGGATTGAGCGACAGGTAGTAGCGGATCTGCGCACCGACTTCGGCGGCGACGTCGCGGACTGCGGCCTGTCGGAGATCCTCGAACTGCTTCGCCATGCCGGGACGAGGTTTCACGGCCCCGGACGCGAGCCTCACGGCCTCGGCGTGCCCGATGCGGAGCCGCATCGCGAGCTTCTCGACGAAATCGCATCCGCCGGTCGGTAGGCAGCGGAACCAGACGCGATCTTCATGGACGACGAGAATCTGCAGCCCCGAGAAGTCGTAGTCGACGACGATGGTTCCGTCTTCGAGCAACTTCTCGGCGGCGCAGTAGTTCTGGAGCGCGAGCGGCCGGAGTTGCAATGCATCGACCGGAAGGCCCATCGAACCGAGCTTGCGCAAGCGATCGTCCACCTGCGCCCGGCGGATCGCGTAGAGCGAGAACACGACGTCGCCGCCGTCGCGGATCGCGAGCACCCGGCGGTCCCAATAGACCTCCGGAAGCGGAAAGGGAATCTGCTGCTGGGCCTCGTACGCGAGGATCTTCTCGAGGCTTTCGCCTCCGAGTTGCGGCACCGACACCGTCCTCATGAACGCCGTCTCGCCGCGGATCGAAGCGACGACCTTCGCGTTGCGCAGATCCTGATGCTTGGCGAAGCGCCTGACGGCGCGCGTCATCGCGACGTATCGGCCGACGCCGCGGACGTCTTCGACGTCTTCCGCGAAGTCGATGACGTCCCATGCGACGGCGTGCGGCCGCCCGTCCTCGCCCATGGCGAGTTTGACGGCACGGAGCGACGACGCGGTGACGTCGATTCCCCAGACGGGCAGTTGGCTCATCGTTCCTATTCCACGGACGCGGTCGTTCGGAGGGTGAACGGCCTGCGAAGTGTCGGCGGCGGGTGCATCCTATTAGCCCGCAGGAACCTCCGTCAAGCGGCCGGCCCTTGCGCGGACGTCGTCGGACGCGCCGGAGGCTCTTTTCCGAGCAACTTCAGCATGAACTTCAGGTCTTCCCAGGCCTTGGATTTTTCACTCGGGGTCCGCAGGAGGTGGGCCGGATGAAAGGTGACGACCACCGGAGTCCCTCGAAAACGGTGTTCCACGCCCCTGAGTCGGCCGATCGGCTCGTCCGTTTCGAGCAGGGCCGCCGCCGCATGGCCGCCGAGCGCGCAGATCACTCTCGGACGGACCAGTGCGATCTGACGAAACAGATGCTCGCGACAACCGTCGATTTCGTCCGGTCCGGGCTCGCGGGCCCCCGGCGGCCGGCACTTGAGGACGTCCGCGACGAAGACGTCCTCGCGGGAATGGCCGGTCGCCTCGATCATCTTGGTCAAAAGCCGCCCGGCTTCGCCGACGAATGCAAGCCCGGAAAGATCCTCTTCGGCGCCCGGAGCTTCGCCGACGAAAAAGATCTCGGCGCGGGGATTTCCCTGCCCCGGAACCGCGTGGGCGCGCAGTCCGCCGAGGGGACAGCGGCGGCAGGATTCGATCTCGTCGGCGAGCAGCAGGAGCCCCGCCGCAGGATCGTCCGAACCGGGAGGTTGCGCTTCTCGGGACTCCGCCGCCGTCCGGGTTGCATCCGTTCGGGGCGCCGCACGGACCGGCTCGCCGACGCCCTTCTGCGGCGTCCTCTGAGCATCCGTCGACGGCGGAACGGCGCCCGGTACGGCGTGCGGAACAGTTGCAGGAACGGCCGCTGTCGCCGCAGGAAGCGGCGATTCTGCGCCGAAGCCGAGCACGCCGAACGTCGCGGCGTCGTCAAGCAGGGCGCGTAAGGCGTCTTCGAGCCGCGCGCTGCGCGGCGCCGGTGCCGGATCCGACATGGCGAGAGCGTACCAAGCGGCGCCGGTCAGGCATCGAATCGGCGACCGACAGGGCGAAGCCGCGGGCGCGGCTACGATCGCCGCCTCATGTTCGTCTCCGTCCTCATCCCGTGCTTCAATGAGATCGAAGCTCTCCCCGCCTTGTTCGAGGAACTCCGCAGACTGCCGGCGATCCTCGCCCCGCACTTTCCCGATCTCGTCTTCGTCGACGACGGATCGAGCGACGCGACGATCGAACGGCTTTACGAGTTCGCGGAAAGCGTCCCGTTCCCTTGCCGGGTCTTGGGGCTTTCGCCGAACCGCGGCATCGGCGCCGCGATCCGCGAGGGCGGGCGGCTCGTCGCCGGCGAGGCGATCGTCACCTACGACGCGGACCGCGCCTACCCGTTAGAGGACGCACGCCGCCTTCTCGCCGCGATCGAATCCGGAGCCGACGTCGCGACGGCGACGCCGTTCGGCGCGGGCGCCGCCTTCGAGGAGGACGCGCCGCAGCGGAAGTTCTTCTCCGTAGCAGCCTCGCTCGCCTATCGGCTTAGAACGGCGTTCCGGAACCAAGGCGTCCGCTGTTTCACCTGCGGCTTCCGTGCTTGGCGGCGCGAGACCTTCCTGCATTGCCTGCCGTCACGGGACGGATTCCCGGCGACGGCCGAGATGCTGCTCGCGGCGCTGAAACGCGGCGCGCGCGCGGTCGAGCTCCCTTCGCGACTCCGCAAACGCGAAGCGGGAGTCTCCAAGATGAAGCTCGCGGAAACCGTCGCCGGACACTTGGGGCTCCTCATCGGAGGACCGCACCCCGCACCTCCGGACGACGGGAGCGGCGAAACGCCGGCTCCCGCCCGAACGTAGTTCAGCGCCTTACGAGAGGCTCGAGTCGGAGCGAGAACGGATCGGGCGAGCCTTCCGGCACCGTCGCCTCGACGATGAGGATCACGCCGTCCGGAACGGCCGTCGCGAACGTCGCCACGGCGCCCGCGCCGTCGACCGAATAAGTCGCGGAAGGGACCCCTTCGCCGCCGACGACGATCGTCGGCGCCGCCGGGCCCGGTTTGCCGTCGACGCCCGTCACGATCACGCGCAGCGCCTCGAGCGAGGCCCCCCCGAGTTTCACGCGGGCCTCTACGACGACCGTGCGGCCCCAAGTCTCGACATGGTAGACCGAGGATCGGACGGGCGCGGATAAGTCGACGAAATCGCGGGCCCCGGGCGGATCGGAGGCGCAGCCTGCCGCCAGCAAGGCGCCCAACAAGGCCGCCGCGGATGCGCGGCGCATCACGACTTACCCCCGAGATCGGCGCGCATCAGGCGCTCTTTCAGCGAGGCGATGATCCGGTGCGCGACCGTCACGGCGATAAGGCCGTGCTCGCCCGTCACCGACGGGGCGCGGCGCTCGCGTACGGCGGCGATGAATTCGGCGTCTTCACGTTTCAAGGATTCCTCCTCCTTCACCGGGGGTCTCTCGATCCTCAAGAGGTCGCGCGTCATGAGCTGGAGAGGCGTCAGCACTCCGAGCTTGAGCTTTCCCTCGGCGAGTGCGCGCGGCAGGTCTTCGCCGGGACGGACGACCTGCGCTTCGCGCTTCGCGAAATCGATCACGGCGTAGGCCCCGGGGGCGAACATGCGGAGCTTTCGTTCCGTCTTAAGCGCGAGCCGCGAAGCCGTGAGGTTGGCGACGGCGCCGTTTTCGAATTCCAAGCGGGCGTTCGCGAGATCCTCGTGGACGCCCGTGACGGCGACGCCGACCGCATCCACTCGCGAGACCGGGGCGCCGGCGAGGAAAGTCACGAGGTCGAGATCGTGGATCATCATGTCGAGTACGACGCCCACGTCCGTCGAGCGGAAGCTGAACGGCGACACGCGTTGGGCTTCGAAATAGCGCGGCTTGAAGCCGCCCGCCAGAATGGTCGTCACCGCGGGGTTGAAGCGCTCGACGTGCCCCGCCATGAGCGTCGCGCCCGAGCGCTTCGCCCGGGCGACCAAATCCTCAGCTTCGGCGGGCGTCGCCGCCATCGGCTTCTCGACGAGGCACGCCGTGCCGCGGTCGAGGAGCGGCCCGGCGACGTCGCGATGCGTCACCGTCGGCGTGGCGACGACGACGGCGCGGACGGAACTCGGCAGGTCCCGGCAATCCGTGAACGCCGCACAGCGCCGCTCCTTCGCGACCTCTTCCGCGCGCTTCCGGTCGACGTCGACCACCGCCGCGAGGCGCACGCCCGGAAGCTCGGAGAGGATGCGGGCGTGTATGCGGCCGAGATGGCCCGTGCCGGCCACGGCGACGTCGATCACGTCGGTCACTTGCGCTCCCGCGCGCGACCGTTGGCGCCGTCCTCGACGCGACGGAGGAACGCGACGAGCTCCAACACCTCGGGCTCGAGATCGGCGCGGCCTTCGAGCGCCTCAAGGATCTCCGCCTGCGGCTGTTTGCTGCGGAACAGATTGCGATGAGCTTCGCGGATCGCGGCGATGCGCGCTTCGGGGATTCCCGCGCGCTGCAGCCCGACGATGTTCGGCTTACGCACCTTCGAAGGGTTGCCTTCGACGATCATGAACGGGGGGACGTCGTGGACGATGCGGGTCAGTCCGCCGACATACGCGAGCCGGCCGATGGTCGCGAACTGCTGCACGCCGGCCGCGCCGTTCAGGATCGCGCCGTCCTCGACGTGGACGTGGCCCGCCAAGAGCACGTTGTTGGCGAGCACGCAGCCGTCCCCCACCGTACAGTCGTGCGCGACGTGGGAGCAGGCCATCAAGAGGTTGCGGTGACCGACGCGGGTCACGCCTTCGCTCTTCATGGTGCCGCGGTTCAGCGTCGCGAATTCGCGGACGTGGTTGCCGTCGCCGAGGATGAGCCAGGTCTCTTCGCCCTTCCAGCCCTTGTCTTGTGGATCGCCGCCGACCGCCGCGTGGGCGTGGATGACGTTGTCGGATCCCGTGACGACGTTCGGCCCGACGCCGGCCCAGGCGCCGACCTTCGTACCGGCTCCGAGTCGGACGCGGGCATGAATGACCGCGTAGGGGCCGATCTCGACCCCGGGTCCCAATTCGGCCGTCCGATCGACGACGGCGGTGGGATGAACGACGACCGGCGCGGATTCGCCCATCTCAAACGTCCATCAACATGAATTTCATCACTGCTTCGCACGTCAAGTCGTTCGCGACCGACGCCCGACCGAGCACCTTCGCGGAGCTGGCGCGGATCGACAACGTCTCGCATTCGAGGCGCAGTTGATCGCCGGGCTTCACGGCGCGGCGGAACTTGATCTTGTCGATGGCGAGCATCACCGCGACTTTCTGCGTGTTCGAGAGCCGCCTCAAGAGCAGGACGCCGGCCAACTGCGCGAGCGCCTCCACTTGCAGGACCCCGGGAAGGATCGGCTGCCCCGGCCAGTGCCCGGCGAAGTACGGCTCGTTGATCGAGACGTTCTTGATCCCGACGGCCCGCTGGTAGCCTTCGAGCGAAAGCACTCGGTCGACGAAGAGGAACGGATAGCGGTGAGGGATGATCTTCATGATCTCCTTCACGTCGAGCGAGGTGTCCGCGCCCGCGGTTCCCGCCGCCTCCGTCTCCCGCAACCGTTCGGCCAACTTGTTGACCAAAGCAAGGTTCGCTTTGTGGCCGGTCTTCACGGCGACGACATGCGCCTCGAGATCGGCGCCGAGCATCGTCAGATCGCCGAGAAGATCAAGCACCTTGTGGCGCGCAGGCTCCTCCGGGAACGCATAGGCGTTCTCGATCGGACCGGATTCGCCGATGACCAAAGTGTTCTTCGTGTTGGCGCCCTTGCCGAAGCCCATCTCCTGCAGCTTCCGCGCTTCGGCCTCCATGACGAAGGTGCGGGCGGGCGCCACTTCGCGGAAGAAGCTCTCTTCGGTCACTTCGAGAGAGAAGAATTGCGGCCTTAAAGGCGCACCGACGCCGTGGTCCAACGTGTAGGAGACTTTGAGTCCGCCCGGGTGCGGGAAAGCCGTGATGACGCCGTCGCCTTCGGCCACGGCGATCGGGCTGTCGAGCACGAGCGTCTTGCGCTGCGGTTTTTGGTCGACGCGGCCCGCCTCGCGCAGCGCGTCCGCATAATTCATCGCCGAGCCGTCCAGACCGGGAAGCTCTTCGCCGTCGATCTCGACGATCACGTTGTCGAGCCCGAGCACGAACAGCCCGGCCGCGAAGTGCTCGATGGTGCCGACCTCGACCTGTCCGTCGCCCACCGCCGATTGACGGTCGCGCCGGATGGCCGCCTCGCGCCGAAGCGCGATCCGCGGTCGGTTCGGAAGATCCGTACGGACGAACACGACGCCCGTGTCCGGCTCGGCCGGTTTGGCGACGACGTTGATCTCACGACCGGAATGCAGTCCGGCGCCCCGCCATGCGACGGCGGTCTTGAGCGTCCGTTGGCTCCTCACGCGTCCGGCCCTTCCGCTTCGGCGGCCGGGTCGAGCTCCGCCAAACGGGCTTCGGCGGCCTTCAATCGCTCCATGATCTCGGGGAGTTTCTGCGTGAGCATGCGGATCTTCAACCCCTCGCGATAGGGACGCGCCGGCACGCCGAGATATCCCTGTCCGCCGTCGAGATCCTTGCTGACGCCGCTCATCGCGGAGATCTGCGCGAAATCTCCGACCTCGACGTGGCCGGTGACGCCCGACATGGCGCCGATCACGACGTTTCGACCGAGCTTCGACGAACCCGCGACGCCGGAGTGCGCCACCAAGAGGCAGCCGGGTCCGAGTTCGACGTTGTGTCCGATTTGGACCAAGTTGTCGATTTTGGAGCCGCGGCCGATCCGCGTGACGTCGAAGCGCGCACGGTCGACGCAAGCGTTGGCGCCGATCTCGACGTCGTCTTCGATCACGACCGTCCCGACCTGCGGCACCTTGTGATGGACGCCCGCCTTGTCGGTGGCGAATCCGAAGCCGTCCGCACCGAGTACGGCGCCCGCATGGATGATGCAGCGATCGCCCACCTGCACGTCGTCGAGCACCGTGCAATTCGGATGCAGCGTGCAATCGGCGCCGATCACGGCGCGCGGTCCGACGTAGGCGCCTGAAGAAAGACGGGTCCGCGGACCGACGACGGCTTTCGCGGCCACGACGGCGCCGGGCATCACGCACGCCGTCGGATCGACGGACGCCGTCGGATCCACGTGCGCTCCCGGGCGCGTCCCCGCCGAATCCAAGGCGTCACGCCGTTGCAGATCCCCGACGACGAGCGCAAACGCCAGATTGGCGTCCGCGACGACGATCTGAACCGCCGGACAGGACGGAACGGGGTCCTGCACGAGGACGGCCGCGGCCGCGGTCGTCGCAAGGAGCGGTTGCCACTTCGGAAGCGCGACGAAGGTCACCTGCCCCGGGTTGGCGCGGTCGATGCCCGCGAATCCCGTGACCGCGACGTCCGGGTCGCCTACGACCCGGCCGCCGACCAACGCCGCGATCTCGCGGACGGAGGTCTTCATCGAGGGCTACTTGTTGAGCCGCGCGAGGAGTTCGTTGGTCAGATCGGCCGAAGGATCGAAGTAGAGTACGGGACGAACGAGGATGTTGTTCATCACATCGTCCTTCGTACGCGCCTTGATCTCGGCCGCCTGATACATGAGCACGAGCTTCAGGCCCTTTTCTTCGGCCGCGGCTTTCACTTCGCGCTGGATCTCGGCGTAGATCTTGCGGAGGGATTCGGCCCAACGCACTTGGAGGTCGAGCTTGACGACTTGCTCGTTCAACTCGATCTCGACTTCGGCGAGGCGGATCTTCTTGACTTGATCCAAGTACTCTTTGGTGCCCGGGACGTAGATGTCGAGGCCTTCTTTGAGGGCCGCGACCTTGTCCCGTTGCAAGCGTTGGGCGTTCTGCGCCTGTTCGAAGTCCTTGGAGAGCTGATCCTGAAGTTCTTTGGCCTTCTTGTAGTCGGCGAAGACTTTCTGCACGTCGACGAAGCCGACGGCGAAGTTTTGGGCGGGCGCGGCCTCGACGGTCAAGAGCAGCGCTACGGCGGCGATCAGGATGCGACGCATCGCTTTTCCTTCGTGGAAATGGGAAAGGCTCGGCCGAAGCCGGGGCCTTTTCAGAAGTTGGATCCGAAACTGAACGACAAGACGCGTGTCTCGTCCCCGTCGAATTGACTGATCGGGAAGCCGAAGTCGATGGCGATCGGGCGCGGTCCGAGGAACGGTACCACGATGCGCAAACCGAACCCAAAGGACGCGCGGACGTCCGTAATGCCGTCGTCCCCCCATGAGGAGGCGAGGGAGCCGGTGTCGACGAACACGACGCCGCGAAGACTCGGCGAGCCGGGGACGGGCTCGCCGAAAAGCGGATAGGCGTACTCGAGACCGGCGGTCCAAAGGGCCTTGCCGCCCGTCGGAGTCCCCTTCTCGTGAGGGCCGGCGCCTCGGAAGCGGAAGCCGCGGAGCGACCCGGTGCCGCCGAGGAAGAACCGTTCGAAGACCGGTACGTCCTCGGAGTCGCCGAACTCCTCCATCCAACCCAAACGCGCGTCGATGCGCAGCACGTGCGGACGCTCCTGCGCGTCTTCGCCGAGGTTGATGTAGTACTCCGCGTTCGCCAGCACTTGGTTGAAGTCCACGTCGCCGAAAAGGCCCGCGTGTTCGAATTGCGCGCTGACGATGAATCCTTCCGTCGGATCGAGGAAGTCGTCGACCCGGGACAGACGCCAATCGACTTGGGCGGCCGAGACGAAGTTCGAACCTTCGTAATCGAAGACGATCTGCGGGGCGTTGACGGAGATCGACTCGACGTCGACGACTTCGTTCCGCCACGACAGGCCGACCGACATGTCTTCACCGAGGCGCCGGCCGATGCCCGTCCGGCCGCCGAGCCGTTCTTCCCGCCATTCCTCGCGACGGAAGAACGTCTTGTACAAGTCCTCACGGAAGGAGAACGGCCCGTCGCCGACGCGCGGGTTGATGTACGTCGCCGTCAACCGCGTGTAACGCGAGCCCGGCGCGGCCGAGAGGATGAGCGTGTCGCCGCCGCCCGTGAAGGCGTCGAAGAGATCGCCGAGGTTCTCCGGGAAGTCCGTGGGATCGAAGTTGTCCTTCTGGTACGTGACGTCGCCGACGACGCCTTGGTTCGAGCCGACGCCGACCGCAAAGCGGACGCTGCCGGTGTCCTTCTCCTGCACTTCGACCACGACGTCTTTCACGTTGTCGCGCGCCGTGTCGCGGAGCGTGACGTAGGCCTCGCGATAGGCGTCGAAGGATCGCGTCGGGATGGTCTGATCCTCGACGGCGAAGCCCTCCGGCCCGACTTCCCAGTAGCGGAGCGCTTGGATGCGGCGTCGTGCGCGATCCAGCTTTTTCTTGTTGAGCGGCTCGCCGGTGAAGAGTTCGATCTCGCGGCGGATCACGTTGTCGCGCGTTTCGATGTTGCCGAGGATGCGGATCTCGCCGACGTACGTCTTCTCACCCTCGACGATGCGCAGCACGAAGTCGACCTGATTCGACTCGAGATCGACGACCGAAGCGTCGCGGACGTCGGCGTCGAGGAAAGCCAGCTCTTGATAGAGATCGAGGATGCGTCGGACGTCCTTCGCGCCTTCGCCGTTCGGCCGATAGCGGGCGCCGGGGATCGTCTCGAATTCGGCGAGGGTCGCTTCGGGATCGAGGAGCTTCATGCCTTCGAGCCGCACGCTGCGGACGACGTAGGGACGGCCCTCGTCGATGTCGATGCGGACCACGACCTCTTCGAAGTCGGGCGTCGGCTCGATCGACGTCAGGGTGACGCGGGCGTCCAAATAGCCTTCGCCCTGATAGAAGCGGTTCAGCGCGACCACGTCGCGGCGGAGCTCTTCTTCGACGAAGGTGGCGTCCGACAGAAACCCGTTCTCGTTCGTCTTCGGCATCGCCTTCAGGAGCTTCGATTTCGCGAAGGCGTGGTTGCCCGTGAAGATCACTTCGGCGATCTCGACTTCGGGACCTTCCGTGATGTTGAAATAGACGATCACGCCTTCGACGCCTTCGAGTTTCCCTCGGCTCGTCGCCACTTGCGCGGAGCGATAGCCCTTGGCGAGATACCAATCGAGGATCTTCCGGCGATCGACTTCGATCGTGAACGGGTCGGCCAGCCCCCCGGAGCGCGTCTCGGT
>SXGS01734488.1_pt1 | contig 18622 bp, 10 predicted proteins | sample 3174681 | NCBI WGS metagenome assembly SXGS01 (sample SAMN11356861, study PRJNA531348) | freshwater metagenome | isolation source: freshwater sample F1-80 | place: China: Fuxian Lake, Yuxi | collected 2017-12-25 | reverse complement strand
CGGACCGGAGGAGGAGAGGCACTACCTGATGGGCGAGACAGGTGCTCCAAATCGGGGGAAGAGGGGTGCGTTGATGGGCCCTGAGATTGGGGGCGCGCCTCAGCGCCGCAGTTGAAACCGATGCAGATGCGTCAGCCACGACCCATCTGCACCGGTTTGGTTTGTCCGTTTCTCCGTTGGTCCGGAGGACCCGATGTCAGCGAGGGATTTCAATCCCTCGCTGACTCGCTGGCACTGGCGGCTACCGGCGGCGGCTCTCGGCGGTACCGACATCTTCATGAGGGCCGAAGCGTGCGGCCCCACGCGTGGAGATACGGCCGAGGGTGAAGCGACTCGGCGAGCAGTGCGGCATCTGTGTAACGCCCGGCGGCAGCGGGAACTGCGGAGGAACCGGTGCTGTGGCTACGAGGGTTACTGCCGGTGCACAGATCGGGAAGGCCGGGCCGCCCGCCGTTCCCATCACTCCGCTCATACGTTGGAAGTCAGGCCAGGTCCACCCGGGCTGCGGAGTAGCGTAGCTGAGCTGTACCGGATCGGCGCCGGGCGCCGGAAGCTCTCTCGCGTCCGGCCCCATCGTCGCCGGCGTGGTGCTCTGCTGCACGCTCTCCAGGATCGGCGAGACCGGGTTGGAGCACCGCACATTGACCAGCGGGATCCCGTTGGTCAGGCAGTAGGCCGCGGTCTTGTAGCCGAGTCTCGACCCGAGCCACTTCGGATTCGTCGCACGACGGCTCTGCGGTGCGACGGTCCACTGCGTGGTCCCAATCGGGAGCACATGCGCCTCGGGCAGCGTGTTCTCGCGCAGAAACGCAAGGAGATCTGCCCCACTGTCGAAGCGCTTCGCTCGGAGACCGTTCCCGACGCGATTTCCCGCCAGCGTCACGCTTGACCCCCGATTGAACCAGTGCACCATCAGTTGGAGCGCTTCCGGATCGCGGCCCAGTTTCTCCAGCCACATGTCCCGGTTCGGGGTCACGGGTGCCGTCGCGCGTAGAATGCTCATGCGATCCCCGGCGGGGATGGGGCGCCCCCGATAGGGGCCCGCCACGGCCGCCTGCAGGGCCGCCGGGTAGGCGCTTGCATCGGCGACGTTCGTGGAACTCGTGCGCGATCCGGGCGTGGCCTGGCGGGAGCGCGCTGCGTAGTCGCGGGCCATCGTCAACTCGTCCGGCGTCCCGCCCTGCGCCGCCACCAACCCGTCCCACGCTGTTGCGGTATCGCTCCAGGCGCGTCGGAAACCGGCGGCGTCGCCAGCACCCACGCCACGGGCCGAACGAGTGGTCGCGACTGCCTGGTTCCAACGCTGCACAAACTCGCGCCGAGCGCGAGTGGCGGGCGAGTCGGGACCTCCGCTCTGGAGTGCCTGAATGTCCGCCCGCAAGCGAGCGGCGAGCGGCGTGTTCGTGCCGGCGAGGCCCGCCGCCTGCTGCAACAGGCGCAGCGCCTCCGCGGAGTTGCCGGTGGCGGCGGCACGGGAAGCTACGTACAGGGGCGCGTACTGAGTCCGGCGCAGGAAGCCATTCATGTACTGGTCTTGCTGCCCGGTCTCAAAGACGCGCTTCGCCAGATACTCTGAGAACGCCTGTACTGCCGAGCCGGCGGGCATACCCGGCATTCGGCCACGGATACCCTGTTCTGTGGTTGCGGCTGCCTGGAGTACCGTCTCCACCCGCGGGGCCTGCCGCCCGGCAACCAGCGCCTCTGCCAGACGGAGTTGCATCATCAGCCGCAATTCCTGGCGGTAGCGAGCCGCCGGCACGGTCTCTTGCTGCACGTCGAGCAAAGCGAGGCCGCGCTGCCATACCGCAGGATCCGAGCTGGGGGTGCGGGTGCTGACCAGCATCGCCGCCAGGTTCCACTTCGCCAGCGCCCGGTAGGGCGCCACGCCGGCGCCATTCATCCCGGCCAGTCGCTCGAGCAGGGTCTGCGCCTGGGGGACACGCCCCGCCGCCGCCAGCCGGTCCGCCAGGCGGAACAGTTCGGACCCGTAGAGCGGATCATTCTGCGCACCCGGGCCGCCCACCAGACGGGTCGCCTCGTCCAGATTCGGATTCCCCTCCAGCGCTATCCAGATCCGGTGCTGGCGCACGAAGGTCCCTGCTTCGGTGATTCCCGCCAGCCGGTCCAGGATCGCCGCAGCGCCGGTGAAGTTCCGCTGTCCCTCCATGCGGTAGAGGCTTTTCACCAACCCCATCATCAGATTGCGCCGATCCTGTGTACCTAGACCGGCCACCGCGACCTGCGGGGGGTCGACTCCCAGGCGGCCGGAGGCCCAGATGCGACCGGCCTCGGCAAACCTCTCCACCGAGACCGGCTCCACGCCCGAGGGCGGGGTTGCGCCGCCCCCGAGCGTCCAGTCGGCTCGCGCCGACGGGAACACCGGGACGGAAAGTTGGCGGGGGCGCGGATGCTCACGCTCCGGGAAGCGCCACAGCGCCGCTCCGGTCCCATCCAGGCCGCCGCTCATCCCTTCCAGCGTCTGGAGGGCGGTCCGGTAGGAGGCGTCGCTCGGCGCCGGATCGGCCGGATCCACGGCCTGATAGTAGGCAGCGATGGAACTGCCGACGCGGCGGACCGCGGCCAGCCGCTCGGCCCGCGCCTGGAATTCCCGTGTGGGTCCGGGCGCTGAGAGTCGTGTGGCAGCGATGTTGGCCCCATTGGCCGCGTCGAAGGTCTGGCGGGCCATCGCCCAGTGACGGCAGTGAAGTGCCAGCACTCCGAGGTAGGTCTGCGCTTCCGCGCGGACTGCGCCGGACCCATGCTCCCCCGCGTGCTTCAGATGGCGTTCGGCCCGGTAGGCGTCGGGGTCGTATCGCTCGCCCTTGCCGCTGCGATTGAAGTACAGCAGGCCGAGGGCGAGGTGTGCTTCCGGGAATTCTCCGCCCTTCAGGGCGTCGGAAAGGTGGCCCTCGGCGCAGGCGGCGCTGGCCATTTTGTCCGTGGGGCGAGTGGCCCGCAGAGCGGCGTTCCACGCGGAGCGCCCCTGATGGTAATGCGTGAGTTGCTCGGGCGTCGGCCCGGCCGATTGGCTCTGGAGCCCGCTTAGCGGTACCAACAGCAGTAACAACAGCGTCAGCAATAGGACCGTAGATCCCTGGCTGCGTCGTTTCGGTGACATCACGTTCGGTTTCCGTCCCTTCTCCGATGGCATGGACGCCGGGATTTCCCGGCTTCTGGCGCACCCCGCTCGGTTCGGCCAGGAGTGAGATACACGCATCTGCTTTCAGACTTGGCCGTCCAGGCCCTGGTTCCTCACGTTTGGAACCCTGTCACTGCACATGCCGTATCAGTCTACGTTGAGAACCGCGATCTGGGGTGCAGTGCGACCGTCGGGTCGGGGTGTGGGGCTCATCATCGAAGGCCGCTGACACCCGGCGCCCGTGCCGCTCGTGTCGGGGCCGCGCCACGAACTTTGGGAGGCATGAAGCATCCGCCGCGTAGAACCTGATTGCGGGCTATGCAGATTTCCCCCCGGCCCTCGTGAGGTTCTGATGAATCGCCGTTCGCTCGTGTCCAGCACCCTGGTCGCACTCGCACTTCCCACATTCCGGAGCGCGTCCGGGAATCAGGATAAGCCCGGGATATCCCATTCCTTCCTGGCGACGGGACCGGAAACCCGAATAATCACCGGCGATGGTCGGGTTCTCTGGCAGTATCCGAAGAGCACCCGCGACGGCTGGGTACTCCCGAACGGCAACGTGCTGCTGGCTCTGGCCGGCAAGCCGGGAGGAGTTGTCGAGGTCACTCGCGACAACGCGGTCGTGTTTGAGTGGACCGGGACCCAGGATGAAGTGGACACGGTGCAGCGGCTTCCCGACGGGCACACACTTGCTTCGGAAGCCGGTCCTGCGCCGCGCCTCGTGGAGTTGGACCAGAAGGCCCAGATCGTCCGTCAGTTGCCGCTCTCCTCACAGCGGGAGAACACGCATATGCAGCAGCGCATGTCGCGGCGTCTGGAAAACGGGCACTACCTCGTGCCGCAACTGTGGGACCGTGTTGTCAAGGAGTACTCGCGGGACGGGAAAGTGGTCTGGGAGGTGAAGACGCCGCACATGCCGTTCACCGCGATCCGCCTGGAGAATGGGAACACCCTCATCGGGTGCACCTGGGGCAACCTGGTAATCGAAGTGGATCCGAAAGGCTCTGTTGTGTGGCAGGCCGACAACGACAACGTCCCTGGGAAGCTCCTCAATGACTGCTGCGGCGTGCAGCGCCTCCCCAACGGAAACACGGTCATCACCAGCTACCGGGCCGGACCGAACAAGGTCCGCCTCACCGAGGTGACGCGCGATCACCGGGTAGTCTGGACCTACACGGATGATCGTCCCGGCGGCATCCACCATTTTCAGATCCTGGATACCAGAGGCGAGCCTCTGGCCGGCCGCCCGCTGAAGTAGCTGCACGGTCACACGCCTCGTATGCCAGCATTGCGGCCCGACTCCGTTTCTCCCGGACCCAGCCCTTCCGGCGCGGGAGCGCCAGCGGGCGAGCCCCCACCGCTTGCGGCTGCGCCATCAGCGCCGGCAGGGGCTCCTCCCGAGGGGACTGCCCTTCCGGGCGCTCGCGCCCGTCCACGCGGTGACCGATCCGGGCGGGCGGCGGGGCCGGCAGGGCCCGCCGTCACGTGGCGCTCGGTCGGGTTGTCGCTGCTCCTGATCCCCGCCAACGCGTACTGGCTGGTGCAGATGGAGCGGGTGCGGTACTCGGCCCACCCGACCACCGTTTCGCTGTTCTTCAACGCCGTCTTCATTTTGCTGGTAGTGACGCTCTGCAACGCGCTGGTGGGACGGGCGTTTCCACGGGTAGTGCTGCGGCGCGGCGAGTTGTACTTCGTCTACCTGGCGATGGCGCTTACTTCGACGCTGCCTGCCCACGATCTGCTGCAGATCCTGGTGCCGTCGTTGATGTGGCCGTTCAAGTACAAGGACAGGGCGGGGTGGGGTCGGTTCATCCCGGATCTGCCTCACGAGTGGATGGTGAGCGATCCGGATGTGTTCAACCCGTTCTTTCAGGGCAACGACACGATCTATCGCTGGAAATACCTCCAGGCGTGGGCGACGCCGGTGCTCGTTTGGTCGCTGTTTCTCACCGTCCTCTACTTCGTGATGCAGTGCGTCAACGTGCTGCTCCGCAAGCAGTGGACGGACCGAGAGCGCCTGGCCTACCCGATCATCCAACTGCCGATGGAGATCGCCGCCGTCGGACCGGGAGGGGAGTTACCCCCGCTCTTCCGGAACCGGCTCTTCTGGGGCGGTTTCACGTTGGCTGCCCTCGTGGATGTGGTGAACAGCCTCAACCTGTACTACCCATCGGTGCCTACAATCCTGACGCCCGGCCGGGGAGAGAGCTTCCTGAACCTGTTGCAGTTCGTTCCCGACAAACCGTGGAACGCAATCGGGTGGACGCCCATTTCCTGGTATCCGTTCCTCATCGGCCTCGGGATGCTGATGCCGGTGGACTTTCTCTTTTCAGCCTGGTTTTTCTACCTCTTCTGGAAGGCGCAACTGGTGGTCACCGCGGCCCTCGCGCTCGACCAGGATCCACGGTTTCCGTACCCCAACGCGCAGGCGTTCGGCGCCTACATGGCATTTCTCGTGTATACGCTCTGGCTGAGCCGCGGTTACCTCGCGCAGGTGCTGAAGCGGGCTGCCACCGGCCGTGGAGAACTTGATGACGCCGCTGAGCCGCTCACGTACCGGCAGGCCATCTGCGGCATCGCCGCCGGGCTCGCGTTCCTGGCCTGGTTCAGTGCACGCCTGGGAATGCCCGCCTGGCTGGCGCTCATCTTCTTCGGTATCTATCTGGCACTTGCGCTCGCGATCACCCGGATGCGCGCGGAATTGGGGACGCCGATCCACGACCTCCACTTCACCGGGCCCGATTGGACCCTCGCCGAGGTCGTGGGCACCCGTGACCTGGGCTCCCGCACCTTGGGCGCATTCACGATGTACTTCTGGTTCAACCGGGCGTACCGGGGGCACCCGGCGCCCCATCAACTGGAGGGCTTCAAGCTGGCGGAGCAGAGCGGCGGCGAGTACCGGAAATGGTTCTGGTGGATGGTCGGCCTCACTGCGGTCGGGTGCCTGGCGGGCTTCTGGGCCATGCTCCAGACACATTACGAGTACGGCGCCCTCGCGCGCGTCCGCAACAGCTTCGGGAACGAGGCATACGCGCGTCTCGCAAGCTGGCTCAGCGCGCCGAAGCCGTCGAACCCTACCGTCATCACCGCCACCGGGATCGGGTTTGTCTTCGCGCTGTTCCTTCAGTTTATGAGGGTGCGTTTTCCCTGGTGGCCGTTCCACCCGCTCGGCTATGCCGTGACGTCGAGTTGGGAGATCAACCTCGTCTGGATGCCGCTGTTCGTTGCCTGGGTGTTGAAGGTGGTGCTCCTCAGATACACCGGCCTGCCGGGGTACCGCCGCGCTCTGCCGTTCTTCTTCGGGCTCATGCTGGGCCAGTTCGTCGTCGGCAGCCTGCTGAACTTCTACGGCATCGCGATGGAGATCCCCACGTACCAGTTCTGGCAGTAGTCAAGCAGGAACATGCAGCAGTGACGAGCGAAAGTGGGAGAAACGTTCGCCGCCCGTCCCGATCTGCGGCAGCGGAACGAACCGGTTGGAACCATCCGGCCCATCGCTTCGCAACGCCGGTAAACAGTCGGGCGCTTCATCCATCGAGATCCTTCCATGCCCATCCTTCTGGAAACCATCGTCTCCTCCCTTGATGACGCTCGCGCGGCGGCGGGCGGCGGGGCGGACCGGTTCGAGCTCTGCAGCGCGCTGGCGGTGGGCGGGCTGACGCCCAGCCTGGGTACGCTGATCGCCATCAAGGCGGAGCTTGCCGTGCCGGTGATGTTCATGGTCCGCCCACGCGAAGGCGGGATGGCGTACTCTACGGGAGAGTATGCGGTGATGCAGCGGGATGCGGATCTCGCACTGGATGCAGGTGCGGACGGCCTCGTCTTCGGGTTCCTGACCGGCGACGGCGACGTGGATGTGGCCCGGTGCCGCCGGTTCCTGGAGGGGCGGCGGCGGCCGGGCGTGCAACTCGTTTTCCACCGGGCTTACGACGTGGTGCGCGATCCGCATGTTGCTTTGGAGCAACTCGTGGATCTCGGTTTCACTCGTGTCCTTACTTCGGGGCGCGCGGGCAGCGCGGTAGGCGGGTTAGACGAGATCCGGCGCACGCGCGAACAGGCCGCCGGGCGGATCGAAGTCCTGCCCGGCGGCGGCATCCGGATCAGCAACGTGAATGAAGTCGTCCGGCGGACGGGAGTGGACCAGGTGCATCTGTCCATCACTTACGGTGCTCTCGATCGTTCGGCACACTCCAACCTCGCAGTCCAGTTCGGCGTGGAAACGCCGGCGACGGAACTGGAGTACAGGGCCGTCAATGGGGTTGGCGTGCGCGTGGTGCGCGCTGCTCTGGATCAGATCGGGTAGCGGGCGCACAAGGGGCGTCCGGAGTGCACGGCTCATGCGGTGGTGGACGGGGAAGACCCTCGCGGACGCTGCGCGAACCGATTCTGCCCACCGGAGCCCGGTTCTCACAAAAACAACCTCTCCACAGAGCGGAATTCCGACTAAACTAGAGTTAAGCCAGCGGAATTGTCCCGGCGGAGTCCTATCGCATGAAGCTTGCTGCGTTCGCTCTCTGTATCACCGTGGCCGTCGGCGCTTTCGCCGTGCAGGCCTACACGCAGGCCCGGAAGCCGGGTGCGTTCCTGGACGGGGTCCCCCTCGTCTCAGTCGCGCCCGGCGGTGCGGGCGGCGCTCGGGCCGCAGGAGCGGCACGGGCCGCGGGAGCGAACCCGTCAGGGGTCCTCACGCCCGGTCCGGAAGATCCGCTCATCGCCCAAACCGTGGCCGGACTCCTCTCCCGCGGGCATTACAGCCGGATGGCGTTTGACGATGCTGTGTCGTCCCGATTCCTCGATCGCTACCTGGAGAACCTGGATCCCCAGAGGATGTACTTCCTCGAGTCGGATGTGCGCGAGATGGAAAAGTACCGCACCACCCTCGACGATTTGATCCAGAAGAAGGGCGACGTCAGTCCCGGGGTCGAGATTTTTTCACGCTGGTTCGAACGAGTGAAGCAAGAGCACAAGTATGTGCACGAGCTGGTGACCAAAGAGAAGTTCACCTTCGATGGGCCGGAGGCGTTTCGGCTGGACCGCAAGGGCCTTCCCCGCCCGCAGACCCTGGAAGAAGCGCGCACACTCTGGCGAGACCGCCTGCGCTATGAGTACCTTCAGGAGAAACTCGGCAAGCAAAAGCCGGAAGCGATCGTCTCGATCCTGGAGCGGCGCCATGACCGCTTCCTGAAAACGTTCCAGCAGTACGACGCCGACGATGTCCTGCAGGTCTTCCTCACCTCCCTCACGCACGTCTACGACCCGCACTCCGATTACTTGAGCGGGTCCCTGTATGAGGACTTCGACATCAGTATGAAGCTGTCGCTCTTCGGCATCGGAGCCCTGCTCGGCCAGGAGGACGGCTACTGCAAAGTGGTGGAACTCACCCCCGGCGGCCCGGCCGAGCGCGGAAAGGAACTGAAGCCGGGAGACCGGATTGTAGGAGTGGCTCAGGGGCCCGGCGAGTTCGTGGACGTGGTGGATACCAAGCTCAGTAAGGTAGTGGACCTGATCCGCGGACCGAAGGGCACGGTTGTGCGCCTGAAGGTGATTCCCGCTGATGCAGCCGACACCTCAATGCGTAAGGTCGTGCAGATCACCCGGGATGAGGTGCGCCTGGAGGAGCAGGAAGCCAAGGCGAAAGTCATTGACACCACCGGTGCGGATGGCCAAGCCCAACGGATCGGTGTGATTGAACTGCCCTCGTTCTACGAGTCGCAGGCCGAGGGCGGTCGCCTCGCCAAGAGCGCCACACAGGATGTGCGCCGGCTGGTCCGCAAGTTGAAGGCGGAGAAGGTGCAGGGCCTCGTGCTCGATCTGCGGCGCAACGGAGGCGGTTCGCTCGCGGAGGCAATCCGTCTCACCGGCCTGTTCATCAAGGGCGGCCCGGTGGTGCTCACGCAGAACTCACTGGGTGACACCACTGCGGACGACGATCCGGACGCCGGGATCGAGTACGACGGTCCGATGGTCGTTCTCACGAGCCGGATGAGTGCGTCTGCCTCCGAAATCCTCGCGGGTGCTCTTCAGGACTATGACCGAGCCGCCATTGTCGGCGATGTTTCGACCCACGGCAACGGCACGGTGCAAACACTGCCCGGACTCCGGCAGGTGATGGAGCGGGCGGGCACTCGCCTGCGACGCGACCCGGGCGCGGTCAAATTCACCATCCAGAAATTCTACCGGCCGAGTGGATCCTCTACCCAACTGGAAGGGGTAAAGTCGGATATCGCGCTGCCGTCTCTGAATACGCATCTGGACATCGGCGAAAAGGCCCTCGATAATCCACTCAAGTGGGACACCATCAACCCCGCTCGCTTCGAGCCGTTCCGGGTCGTCAAGCCCCACCTGGCGGAACTTCGGGTTCGTTCAGACCGTCGTGTGGCGGCGGACCCCGACTTCAAGTGGGTGCGAGCGGAAGCAGAGCGCCTGCAAAAGATGCGGGCCAGCAAGACAATCTCGCTGAACGAAAGCGAGCGGCTGAAAGAGAAGCAGGCCGCGACCGATCGCCTCGTCGCCCGCCGCGCGGATCTGAAAGGCCGCCCTGCCTCAAAGGATCAGGTGCGGTTGGTGACCCTGCGCGTGGTGGATCAGCCCGGTCTTCCCGCGCCGATCAAGCCCGGAGCGGCGACAGCCGCCGTCCCCTCTCGACGCACTCCCGTGGCGCAGCCTGCGGATGAAGACGGTGCGGATGACGAACCCCGGGTGAACGCCCCGGACTACACCCTGGAAGAGTCCAAGCACGTGTTGCTGGATCTCATCTCGCTCACGAAACCGTAGTCCGTACGAAGCCGGGATTCCCAGCGAAAGACGAAGGGCGAAGCGACGCGCTCCCTTCGTCTTTCGCTTTCCTTCGTTCCTTCGCTGCTTGTTCCTCGCCTCTTTCGTGCGGGGATGGCCTTTCTTCCTCGAACGACACGGGAACCAATGCGTACCTGGGACGAACTGGTGAGCGCTGACGAGGCACGCCGGCGGTTCGCGGCGGCCTGGATGCCGAGAGTGCGGCACGAGGAGGTTCGTACCCACGAGGCTCTGAACCGTGTACTGGCTCTGGCGGTCCACTCTCCGGAAGATCTTCCTCCGTTCCGTCGCTCGTTGATGGACGGCTTTGCGTGCCGGGCCGCCGATATTGCCGCCGCCCCCACAAGCCTGCGCCTCGTGGATGACATCGCGATGGGAGCGGCGGCGCTGGTGCCGGTCGGCGCGGGAGAAGCAGCGCGCATCCCCACCGGAGGCATGCTCCCCGAGGGTGCCGATGTAGTCGTGCCAATCGAGCAGGCGGACGCTTCAGCCGTTGAGGTTCGGATCCTGGTTGCGTTGACCTCGGGGCGGCACCTGATCGAGCGTGGAGAGGACGTACGGGCCGGCAGCGAACTCCTGCCCGCCGGCCGTCTACTCCGCTCGCCCGATGTGGGCGCGCTGATGGGCCTGGGCGTGCTTCGGGTCGTCGTGTACGCTCTGCCCGTGGTAGGCATCGTGGCGACCGGTGATGAGGTCGTACCTGCCGACAGCACTCCGGGTCCGGGCCAGGTGCGAGATTTGAACTCGTATTCCCTGGCAGCTGCGGCCCAGAGCCTGGGTGCGGTGCCCCGTCGCTGGGGGATCGTCCCCGATGACGCGGAGGCCATCCATGCCATTGCCCGGCGCGCGCTCGACGCCTGCGACTTGCTCGTCTTCAGCGCCGGGTCCTCAGTCGGTGCGAAGGACCTCGTCGCGGGAGTCATCCAGCGGTTGGGTTCTCCCGGCGTGCTCGTGCATGGGGTGGACATTCGACCCGGGAAGCCGACAGTATTTGCTGTGTGCGACGGGAAGCCGGTGTTCGGCCTGCCCGGCCAGCCGGTCTCCGTGTTGAACACCTTCGACCAGTTCGTGGCCCCTGTGATTCGCCGTCTCCTTCACTTGCCGGATCACGTTGACACGGTGACGGCACGACTGGTGCAATCCGTACGTTCAGCGGACGGCCGCGAGGACCACGTTCGCGTCGCGCTGGAGTCGCGAGACGGCGAGTTATGGGCCACGCCGATCCTGGGAGTATCTGCAATGATTACCACCATGACCCGAGCCGACGGCATTCTCGTCATTCCGGCGCGAGCGCCGGGATTCGAGATCGGTGACCCCGTGCCGGTCCGCCGGATTCATTGAGGCCGCCCCGGAATGCCTGCACCATCGCCCCCCACCGCGGCCGACGGAAAGCCGCAGTTTCTGCGCGCACTGGGTCCCCTGGAAGGGGTTGCCATTGTCGTCGGCACCACCATCGGGTCCGGCATCTTTGTCACGCCCTCAAAAATCGCCGAGAAGCTGGGTCCGTTTGGTTTCGGCGCCATCCTGGGCGTCTGGATCCTGTGCGGGCTGCTTTCCCTGGCGGGCGCTCTCGCGTACGCTGAACTGGGTGCACTGTTCCCCCGCGCTGGGGGCCAGTACGTCTATCTGCGCGAAGCGTTTGGACCTTTCTGGGGCTATCTGTTCGGCTGGATGGAGTTCTGGGTGGCCCGTGCGGGTGGGATCGCTGCCGTCTCGGTCGTATTTGCTCAGTATTCGGTGCTTTTCACCCATCAGGAGGGAGAGTGGGCCGAACGCTGGACTGCCTTCCTCGTGATCCTCGTCCTCACCACCGTGAACTACCTGGGGGTGCGGTGGGGCGGGGCCGTCCAGACCCTGTTCACCGCCACCAAAGTCGGGGCGCTTCTGGCGCTGGTGGTTTGCGCGTTCGGGATGCCTGCCGGAAACGCGGGCAACTGGCAGCCGCTGTTCTCCTCCGGGGACGGCTCGATGACATTGCTTGCGGCGGTCGGCTTCACCATGGTACGGTGCCTGTTTGCCTACGATGGGTGGACCAACGGTGCAGCAGTGGCCGAAGAGATGAAGAACCCCCAGCGTGATGTGCCCCGCGCCTTGCTCGGTGGAACACTGGTGATTGCGGCGCTCTACATTTCCGCCAACGTGGCCTATCACTACCTCTTGCCGATGCATCAGGTGGCAGGTTCCAGCCGCGTCGCTGCCGACGCTGCCGGCAAGCTCTTCGGGTCAGAGATCGGCTCCCGGTTGCTCGCCGCCGCCGTCATGATGTCAACGTTCGGCGCCGTGAACGGTTCGCTGCTGACTGGTACGCGCATCTTCTATGCGATGGCGCGAGACGGGCTCTTCTTCCGCGAAATGGGAGAACTCCACCTCCGCTTCCGCTCCCCCCACTGGTCCATTCTCTTCCAGGGACTGTGGGCGGCCGCACTTGTCATCATCCCCTTTGACGGCATGATCCACAGGGTGTTCGGTTGGAAGTCGGAGGCCCCCCTTTATGACCAGCTCATCACCTACGTGATCTTCGCATCCTGGGGCTTCTACGGTCTGACGGTCGCGGGCCTGTTCCGTCTCCGCCGTCTGCACCCGGACATGCCGCGTCCGTACCGTGCGTGGGGATATCCGGTCATCCCGGCCCTGTTTGTGCTGACAAGTGGCGCCTTCGTCCTGCATACCCTCATCAGCCAGCCTGCCGAGGCAGCCGCGGGCGTCGGACTTCTGCTCCTCGGAGTTCCGGCCTATCTTGCCTGGAAGAGGAGCGCCGCTCGTGAATGAGGGGGGGCGCTATCTCGCGCCCGTCGCTCGGAGGCGGCCGATCTGCAGCGTGGCAGGGTGCCAGAGGCGGGATCCCCCCTCACCTCCGAGCGAGTAGAGCCGATCGCCGTTGAGGACGAGCATCGGCCAGGAAGTGGCGTCCAGCAAGGGATCAGTGGCGCAGACGGTGCGCCCACGGGAGTCAAACACGAGCACGGTCCGCTCGAAGAACGTCCGCCAGTCACGCGCCTTTTCCTCCGGCGTGTAAATCTCGGAGGGCGTCCCGTCCGGATTCCAGGTATGGCCGTACTTGTAGCCTGCCACCAGCAAGATGTAGCGATCGCGCCACGATATCGCGCGGCGGTTGGCGCCGTGGGGCATGTCCGGGAGGCGCGTCCAGGTTCCGGTAGTTGGGTCGCAGACCCATGCGTCTCGGGCGTTGTAGTACTGTCGCGTGCGGGTCCGCGCGGGAGCGAAGATCCCCCCAGGACGTACACTTTCCCGCCGGCTCCCGCGACGGCGAGGTCGAACATCGCGGTCCCCGGGCGGTCGGTCAGGCGCCTCCAGCCGCTCTTTAAGTCCGTCGTGTCCAATTCGAGAATCGCACTGCCTACCGGGGCGCCGGTGCGGCCCTTCTCGGAGTGGAAGTCCGCGCCCGGGGCGCCGCCTGTGGCGTAGTAGTCCGCGCCGCCCACCAGGTAGATCTTCTTTCCGACGACTGCGGTTCCTGCCTCGCACACCGGCCAGGGAAGCTCACACGGGAGGGTTTCCCAGACCCACTGTCTGCCGCTGCGGCGCAGGCGCAGTACATCGCGATAGGTGTACGGCTCCGAATAGCTGAACCCCCCGAATGCGTACAGCACATCACCAACCACCGCCATCGCGGCGCCCTGACGCGGAGGTCCGGGCATGTCCGGGATGCGTGTCCAGGAGGGAGCCTTCGCCTGCAAGTCAAGTGCGAACCCGATGCGGGTGAACCCACTCGGCGCTCCGCCAAAGGCATCTGGGTAGTGCCGGACTACTTCCTTCGGGTGACGTGTGAAGCCGCCGGCTGAGATGAGTTGCCCGTGCAGCACGCCCAATACGGAATCTTGAATCCCGAGCGGGTATTCGGGTCCCTCTTCCCACGTGATCCGAACGGGAGCGGCTTCCACCTGGGGCGCTTGCGCCCTTGCATGCAGCACACCGATGGCAATGCCGATGAAGGTGAGGCCCAAAGTAAGACTGTGGATGCTGGCTCGCATCGGTGATCACCTGGTTGTCCGTGATGACCGTCGCCCAACGCGGCCGGGATGGGCAGAAGATCAGCCCGCGACCTTCCGCCCAAGTTGAAGCGCTATCGGGACAGGTTCTTGATGGCGACCCGCTCGGACACTTCAAACGGGAACGCCCCGCCGCGGCGTTGGGCGTACTGTACCACTCCCAGATTGACCGACGCGAGCGTCGCAGTGGAGTAACTGACCTTCACCACGTCCGAAGCCCGATTCGTCTGGAAGTCGTACTTGGCCAGCAAGTGCTGGCTGAACCCGGCCGCCGCCGGACCCACGATCGCCCAGATACCGGGGCGCCGGTCCGAGAGGGTGATGAGGCCCGTCTGGTAGTCAATGGAGTACTCATCCACAGCCAGGTCGCTCTGCGCGATCGGGTGATCGTACCGTCCGAGGCCGGTCCACCCGGCGCGGCGCATTTGTTGAGTCTGGAGAGTGATTCCCGTCGTGTCCGCCAGCAGGACGCTGTCACTGCCGGGGACGATGGCGGAGAAATCCTCGCGGTTTGTCGAAGCGGCCTCCAACTGCAACTGTCGCACCCGAGCCGACCCGAGCGCAGTCGGCATGTTCGTAGTGGTATCCGCCTCCTGATCGCCTTCGACCGGTGCCGTGAACGGATTGTCCGCCAGTGTCGCGGTGAATGTATCTGTATCCACCGTGGCAGAGAAATAGTCGCGGTACAGAGAGCCGATCTGAGCGCCGAGACGAGCGGTCTCGCTCTGCTCTGCGGAGTCAAGTTGGCGAGTGCGGGCGCGCGGAATCCCCAGCGAAACGTGTCCGGTGACGGGATCGAAGGCGACCAGGCGGGTGCGCGGCATGGCGGCCGCCGAATCGAACACTACGCCCAGAGTGGACGGTTGGGTGGCGACCTTAGGCACCGAGTATCCGAACACCTGAATGCGAGGGCCCAGAACCGTGCCCGCTTGAACGTTGTTGGACATGCGAATCGCGTCCGGGATGGGCGCGCGGCCGTTCGCAGTGAAGCCCATCGGCAGGGGCACCCCCATCAACCAGTTGCCGTACTGCGTTTCGTACTCATCCGGCGGCAGATCCGACGGGAGACTACTACCGAACAGACTGAATTGTCCTGCCGCTCGGTTCGGTTGTGCCACGTCGTCTTCAAACGGCGTGGGGTTGAAACTCACCATCGTGTGCGGGATGTACTTGGTGGTGCTGGCCGTCTCCACCCACCGCACCAGGTCCACTGTGTCGCCGGTGATCACCCGGGTTGCGGCCAGACGCCACCACTGCGAGTAGGAGCGGGTGAGGCCGGAAACCGGATCCGTGACCGTGCGCCGGTCATAGAAGAAATCCGGATTGGCGAAGTTGCTGTAGATGGGGTTCCGCGGATCAAACTCCACTCGCCACAGGATGTAGGTGTTGAGAAACCTGGTCGACGTGGTTCGGAACAGCAGCGCGTTTTGATACAACGGTGCATTAGCGGGCGTGCGCACGTCTGGGTCCTTGAGGCCCACGAAATAGACCGTGATCAGATCGCTCGGCTCCAGCGGTTGCTTGGGCTGGAATTCCACCGGGGCGCCCTGATGTGTGGGTCTCGGGCAGGTATCCACGGACACATCGTCTTCCTGATCCACCACCTGGCCGGGCATCACGAGGCCCAACTCATCCGGGTTGATGTAGTGATCCTGAAGCGCGGGGTTCATTTCGGATGCCTGGCAGAAATACCGGTACTTCGGCAGGCGAAACGCGATGAGCCCATTGCGCACCAGGTAAGGCTCGGGCACCGCCCCCGGGGCGGGCACCGGGCGATTCTTCGGGTTGACCCACTGGTCGAAACCCCAGACCTGAAGCTCCCGGGGCGGATAGACCACCATCGCGTTTTGCAGGTCCCGCGTGATACGCCGCACTGCTCCCCGGACCGTGTCCTGGGCACTCACTCGTCCCTCGGCCCGCGCCGCAAGATCGAGCGCGCGCGACAGCGGGATGAACAGCAGGAACAGGAGCACCGTTGTGATCCCGATGACCACCAGCAGCTCAGTCAGGCTGAAACCTCGCCGTCCTTGACGGGGCATGTCGCCTCGGTAGACCATCGTATACTCCCCTGCTCTCCGCTCTCTCATCCGCCGTCCGCCGTACTACCGGGAGAATTCCCGGCTCAACATCGTCGCCCGCTCCCGGCTCTTCCACCTGTTGGCTTCGCGCCACACGACACGGTTGTGGAATGACACCCCGCGAATGGACTGGATTTGCACGCTCTGCGGCAGGACATCCGGATCCGCGCCGGCGTCAGCCGGCGCCTTGGACGAATCCGGGTCAGCGTGCCCCACACGGATCCACCACCGCGCACCTGGGTCCACCCCTCCCACTCCCCCAAAACCGGGTGTGGGACCGAAAGGCGACTCGGGCTGCGGCGGCTGGATGCGCTGCAACTCGCCCGTCTCAACGTGGAGTTGGCCGGTATTGCGATCGAGCCACGAATAGTCTACCGATACGACCTTGTTCGCGTCAGTAGCGTTGAACAGCGCGAAACCGAACCCATATCCTGGGTAGAACTCCCGCGTCTGCAGGCGTGCCGGAAGCGACTGTGCGTAGTAGCTCGCGGAAGGTTTGAATGTGGCGACCGCAAAGTCATTCGCGGACCGGTAGTAGATCCGCAGGTGCCGCCCCGCGACAGGAACCGCGGGCAGCACCGGCTGTGCCACCTGGCCCGGGACGAACTGCGGCGTTTGGAACGTCACGAGTTCCCGGAGGTGAATGATTCCACGCTCGTAGTCAATCTCACCATTTGTGTTGGTACCGCCGAGCAGGTCGGCTTCCGCGGGCTTGGTCAACGTCATGTTGTCCAGCACCAACCCGGTCTGCAAGTCCACTACGATGACATCGAGCCCGGGAGTGCCGAGGCGGTAGGGCGCCTGTGCGGACGCTGGGTAGTACCGCACCAGCCCCTGATACTCAAACGTGGTGTCAACCGGCCCCGCTCCCCCCAGGGTGGCAGGGAAGTTGATCGTGTCCTCGACTTCACCGATTCTCTTGATCGGCCCGGTCGAAAGTCGGATGGCGTGGACGCGGTGGGCGGCCATCGCGGCCGGGTCCGCATACTCGGTCGGTACCACCTCATCCTGATGCAGAATGAACCAGTCGTCCACATCGTAGTCGAGCCGGGCGGTGAGACCCCGGCCCTCCTGGCGCGGTAAGGGAACGGTGGCGGCGGCAGGGTGGAACCCGATTAGCCCCAGCACCGGATCATAGACCTTGAACTCGAACGGATCGGCTGAGAACGCCTGGATGAGAGGAATCATCCGGAACCGGCGATGAATGAGGTCGCTTCCCGGATCAACGTTTCCGGTCGGGGCGATCCACACGCAATCGGGCGGCGGCGTCGGGTTGACGCTGCTGGTGCCGACGACCTGACGGCTTGCCGCATCATATTGGGAGAACGATCGGGTCTTTCCGTCCATCAATGGCAAGGTCGCGACGAACACCGTCGTTACGTTTCCCTGCGAGTCCCGTTGCGTCGGCGGTCCTGCCGACGCGAACAGGCAGTTGTCCACGAATGCCTGGCCTGCTCCCCCTCCCACCTGGCGGAATCGCCCGTCGAAACGGAAGAGCCGGTCCTGGTCGGTGGAGATCAGGTAGAGGTTCTGGGTGCTGTAGTCCACTCCGTAGCCGAACTGCCCCAACTGAAACAGTTCTTCAATGTTCTCGGGCGACGGAGGGGTGGTGCATATGACGCGCTGCAGCGGTGTCGCTCCGGACGCCGACACTCCCAGCGAAGTTCCAATCACCGGCTGTGCGGAGTAGATAGGACTGAACAAGCACCGGTAGAGCGCCACCGTCTCACCCAGCGGCCCAAACCCGGTCACGGGCGGCGGGACCTTGAGATGTTCGCCCAGCACCCGGCGTACCTGATTCGGCCCGGAGAACCGGGGATCCGCCGGGGGCGGCCCCGTGAAGCCGTTGATAGCATTGTCCCGATACGGCCGCTCGGCGTGCAGATCGTCCGGCGTCACCTCGCTCAAGAACAACCCCGTCGCCACGGTCGGATCCGGGTTGACTGCGACGATCGCGTCCGGAATGTGCTCCCGGTTGTTGAGCAGGTAGTCTTCGTTACGCTGCGCCAGGGCGCCTGCTTGCGTCACGTTGCCGGTGTGCCCGATGCTGAAGAACCCGCCCGGAAAGAGTTGTGCGATGGCGAACAGGCCGATCACCAGGATGACCAGCACGACCAGGATCTCCACCAGCGTGGTACCTCGCCGGGCGCCGTAGGTCGGCAACCGGTGGGGCACAGTCCCGCCCGGCGGGAAGAGTTTTGTCCTCGGTGTCATCTCACAACTTCCTCGGCGCATCAGGCGGCCGTCCAGTGCTCTTGTGGGTCAAACATCGGGGGCCGAGTGCGCCGTGTAGAGCGCCCGACCGCACCACATCAGGGCTTCGGGGTTACCTGCCACGGGCCGGTACGGGCGGACCACGGCGGCAACTGACTGAACGGAATGGTTTGCACCCGACCACTGAGAAACCCGACGATGGCGATCCCGTTGCCGGGCACCTGCCCGGTCGAGTTCATCCCGGAGTGATAGAGACACCAGGTGATCACGGTGTCGTCCGGCGGGTTGCGGTAGAGCAACTGTCGCCGATCGTCTCCCACGCCGAAGAACGGAGTCCACTTGCGGTTGTAGCGCAACTCCGGTGTGGCGGCGGGAGTGTTCGGGAT
>SXGS01474770.1_pt1 | contig 18627 bp, 15 predicted proteins | sample 3174681 | NCBI WGS metagenome assembly SXGS01 (sample SAMN11356861, study PRJNA531348) | freshwater metagenome | isolation source: freshwater sample F1-80 | place: China: Fuxian Lake, Yuxi | collected 2017-12-25 | reverse complement strand
CTCGGTGCTGTCGGCGGTGGAGGGGCTGGAGGTGGCCACGCCGTCGCTCGCGCACCTCCTGCCGCCCGCGTTCGAGATCAAGGAGTACGTCGTGCCGATCACGTGCGTGATCCTCGCGCTCATCTTCATGATCCAGCGCAGCGGCACGGAGGCCGTGGGCAGGCTCTTCGGGCCGATCATGCTCGCGTGGTTCGCCACGATCGGGGCGCTCGGCGCGTACCACCTTGCCCGGAACCCCTCGGTGCTCGCGGCGCTGAGCCCTTTGCATGCCGTGCGCTTCTGTGCCGCGCACGGGTTCCATGCGTTCGTCGCGCTCGGCTCGGTCGTCCTCGCCGTGACGGGCGGGGAGGCACTTTACGCGGACATGGGGCACTTCGGGCGGCGCCCGATCCGGCTCGCGTGGATCGCCATGGTCTTCCCGTCGCTGGTCCTCTCGTACTTCGGGATGGGGGCGCTGGTGCTCGCCAACCCGGAAGCCGCGAAGAATCCCTTCTTCGCGATGGTGCCGTCCTCGCCCGGATCGGTGAACGTGCCGCTCCTCGCGCTCGTCGTGCTCGCCACGCTCGCCGCGGTGATCGCGTCGCAAGCGCTCATCAGCGGGGCGTACTCCCTCACCCACTCCGCGATCCACCTCGGCTTCTTTCCGCGCGTGACCATCCGGCACACGTCGCGTCAGGCCGAGGGCCAGATCTACGCCCCCGTGATCAACTGGATCCTCGCGGTCGCGTGCGTGATCCTCGTGCTCGTCTTCAAGGAGTCGAGCCGGCTCGCGGCGGCGTATGGCATCGCCGTGACGGGGACGATGGGTATCACGTCGGTCGTGTACTACGTGGTCGCGCGCGAGACGTGGGGCTGGTCGCGCGCGAAGGCGCTGCCGCTCCTGGTCCTCTTCCTGTCGTTCGACCTGCCGTTCCTGGCCTCGAACACGCTGAAGTTCAAGGACGGCGGCTACGTCCCCATCGCGGTCGGTGTGGTGTTCCTCACCGTCATGCTCGTCTGGAACGTCGGACGCCGCCACCTCGGCGACGTGCTCCGCGCGAAGTCGCCGCCCCTCGATGCGTTCCTTGCGAGGCTGCCCGAGCCCGACGGGGCGCCCGTCTCGGGGAGCAGCCGGACCGCCGGCGTCATCCAGCGCGTGCCGGGGACAGGCATCTACATGGCGTCGAACCCCGAGGGCGTACCGCCCGTGCTCATCCACCAGACGGAGCGGCTCCACGTGCTGCCGTGGCACGTCGTGTTGCTCACCATCCGCTTCGAGCACGTGCCCCACGTCCCCGAGGCCGAGCGCGCCACGGTCGAGGCCCTGGGCAAGGGTTTCACGCGCGTGATCGGGCGCTTCGGGTTCATGGACCGCCCGGAGGTGCCGCCGCTCCTCGCGTTCGCCTCCCGGGATCCGGCTTTCGGGGCGGAGCTCGTGGACGAGACGTACTACCTGGGTCGCGAGACGTTCATCGCGAGCGACAAGGGGAAGATGGGGTCGTGGACGGAGGGGCTGTTCGCGATCCTGTCGCGGAACTCGACGTCGGCCACGACCTACTTCGAGATCCCGCCCGAGAAGGTGCTGGAGCTGGGGTCGCAGATCGATCTGTGAGCCGCCCGACGGGGGGCTTCCCGGCGAACGGGCGCCACTCGGCCCGCGGGCGCGGCCGGGGCGGACTCGTGATATCGTGGACCGTCATGGGAACGTTCACGATGACGCACGAGATCGACTGCTCGGTCGAGACCTTCTGGAAGGTTTTCTTCGACGCCGAGTACAACACCACGCTCTTCAAGCAGGAGCTGAAGTTCCCGAAATGGGAGATCCTCGAGTACCGGGAGTCGGACACCGAGGTCTTCCGCAAGATCGACGGCCAGCCGCGGATGGACGCGCCCGCCGTCGTCGCCCGGGCCCTCGGCCCGAGCTTCGGCTACGTCGAGGACGGCACCTTCGACAAGAAGACCGAGACCTTCCGCTTCAAGATGAAGACGAGCGTCATGAGCGACAAGCTCATCAACCATGGCTCGGTCCGCGTCGAGAGGATCGGCGACCAACGTTGCCGCCGCGTCGTGGAGATCACCGCCGAGGCGAAGGTGTTCGGCATAGGCTCCGTCATCGAGAAGGTCCTCGAGCACAGCTTCCGCACGGGCTGGCAGCACAGCGCAGAGTTCATCGGTAAGTGGGTGAAGGAGAAGGGGCTGTAGGCTTGGGCGACGATCCCGAATCGACGAGCATCACCAGCAAGACGAGCAGCGTCGCGGTGAACGAGGCGCTCGCCCAGCGAGAGGCCCGCACGGCCTATCTCGTGGTGCTCGCGGGCTCCAACGTCGGGGAGACCCACAGGCTCGAGGGAGGCGACCTCGTCATGGGACGCGGCATGAACGCCAACATCCGGCTGCGCGACGACGGCGTCTCGCGGCGCCACGCGAAGCTCCTCGTGCGCGACGGGGAGATCGTCGTGGAGGACCTCGGGAGCGCCAACGGCACGATCGTGAACGGAGCGCTGGTCACACGCCGCGCGCTCGCCGACGGAGACAAGATCCGGCTCGGTACGGGGACGATCCTGCGCTTCGGGTACCACGATCAGGTGGAGGAGCGGTTCCAGCAGCAGATGTACGACGCGGCCCTGCGGGACGGGCTCACCCACGCCTTCAACAAGCGGTACTTCCTCGATCGACTCGAGTCCGAGTTCGCCTTCGCGAAACGCCACGCCTCGACGCTCTCCGTGCTGATGTTCGATGTCGATCACTTCAAGCGCGTCAACGACACGCACGGACACCTCGCGGGCGACGTCGTCCTCGTGCGGCTCGCCGAGATCGCGCGCGGGTGCATCCGCTCGGAGGACGTGCTCGCGCGGTGGGGCGGGGAGGAGTTCGTGATCCTGTGCCGCGGCATCCCGCTCGCGAACGCCGCCGTGCTCGGGGAGCGGCTTCGCTCGCGCGTGGAAGCTGCCAGGTTCGAGCACGACGGCCACCCGGTGACCATCACGATCAGCGTGGGGATCGCCGGCCTGCCCAACCCCTCGATCGCGAACGCCGTGGACCTCGTGGGCACCGCCGACCACGCGCTCTACGCGGCGAAGGACGCGGGGCGGAATCGCGTCGTCACGGGCGTGGCGCACGCCGCGCGCGAGCCGGGGGCATCCTGACGACGCCGAGCAGGCCGCCCCCGTGCGCTGCTACTTCTTGCGCGTCGAGGGCGCCCGCGAGGAGCGCCGCGCAGGGACGGACCCGCGGCGTGAGGGCGGGGGGCGGCTCGACGCGGGCCCGGCCTCCGAGCGCGCGGACGTGGGGCCCGACAGGCGGCCGGACAGGTTGCTGGCCGACTGCTTCGGCGGCATCGATCGCGGCGACCGGATGGAGTGCGGCCCCCTCTTGCCGAGGACCGGCCAGATGATGGGCGGCGGGGGGAACTCGGGCCGCGCGAGCAGGTAGCCCTGGCCGTACTGGGCGCCGGCGTCGCGAACGGCCTCCAGCTCCTCGGTCGTCTCGATGCCCTCGGCGACGACGAGCGCGCCCAGATCCTTGCACAGCACGACGATGCCGGACACGAGGCTGAACATGCGGGAGTTCCCGACCAGATCGGTGACGAGCTTGCGGTCGAGCTTGACCACCCGTGGGTGCAGATCCGCGATGTATTTGAGGTTCGAGTAGCCCGCGCCGAGGTCGTCGACCGCCAGGTGGACGCCGCGCCCGCGTAGCTCGCGGAGCATGCTCTGGCAGAGCGCGAAGTGGCTGAGCGGGACACCCTCCGTGATCTCGAGGAACACGTCGCGATCGTGGGCGAACACCGGATCATCGGGCTGCACGATCCAGCGCTCGTTGAGCTCCGCCGGGTGGATGTTCAGGAACAAGGCGTGCGAGCCCACGTTCTCCACCGCGATCTCGCGGATCAGGCGGCCCAGCTCGCCGGCGCATTCCCCCGCGACGGCAGCGTCGAACAGCGCGAGCGGCGACGCCAGCTCGGGGACCTGGCAACGCACGAGCGCCTCGTAGGCGAAGATGCGCTTCGTGCGGAGATCGACGACCGGCTGATAGACCACGGACACCTGCCGCTGCGCGATCACACGATGAATGATCGTCGATGCGGTGGGCAGCGTGGGACGCTTGCTGATGCGCACGGTCGGATACTAGTCGACTCCGCAGCCGGGTTGGCCCCAAATTCAGACGTCTCAAGAGCTGTCCAACAATTGCCCGGGGCTGCCCTTCGTTGACGTTGACGTCGACGTGAGCGTTGACGTTGACGGCGACGGCGACGGACTGGCGAGCTGGATGTGCGCTTCGAAGGCGTTTCCTCGCAAAATCTCGCCGAGAGCGGCCCGTGGCCTAGCCAGGAATCGTCGCCGTCGCCGTCGCCGTCGCCGTCAACGTCAACGTCAACGTCAACGTCAACGCTCACGTCAACGTCAACGGGAGAGGGCGCGCGCAATTTTGGACAGCTCTTCAGAGCGTCGCCCTCAGGGATCCCTCGTCGAACACCCACATCTTTCCCGGCGTCCCCTCGACCCAGACCTCGTCGCGGGTGAGGGGGAGGGTGGCGACGATGACCACGCGGTCCTTCGGCGTCGTGACCTCGGAGAAGTCCACCACGAGGTCCTCGTCGGCCAGCGTCGCCGCCCGGAACGGGGCCTTGCGGATGATGTGGTGGAGGCGTGTCGCGCACCTCGCGTAGAGGTGTGTCCCGTCCCCGAGGAGGAAGTTGAACGTCCCCTGCTTGCCGATGTCCTCGCCGGCGCGGGCCACGGCGCGCCAGAGCTTCTCCTTGCTCGCGCGATCCCTGGGAAACACGTCGAGCGTCTCCTCGAGGCGGCCGAGCAGGACGCAGAAGGCGTACTCGCTGTCGGTGTCGCCGATGGGGACGAAGCGGCCGAGCGCGTGGCGGCGGACGCCTCGCACCGTGCCGTTGTGGGCGAACACGAACGAGCGGCCCCACAGCTCGCGGACGAACGGGTGCGTGTTTGCCAGGCTCGTCCGCCCGCGGGTCTTCTTGCGCACGTGCGCGACCGCGAGGAGCGTCTTGATCGGGTTCTCCCGCACGAAGCGGGCGAGGCGCGAGTTGTGAGCCGCCTCCGGCTCGAGGAACGTGCGGACCGCCTTGCCGTCGTACAGCGCGAGGCCCCACCCGTCGCCGTGTGGGCCGCGCGCGCCCCCGCGGAGCGCGAGGCCCGAGAACGAGAAGACGATGTCCGTCGGGACGTTGCACTCCATCCCGAGCAGCTCACACATCGGTCGTCACCACACCGCCTTGACCTCCTTCTCGGTGTCGGCGACCGTGAACGTCTCCCGGTGCTCTCCCGTGAAGGGGTTCGTCACGACGAGCTCGTGGTCGCCGGGCGCGAGCTTGAGCTCGACGACGTCGCGCCCCGCCAGGATCCCGTCGATGGCGATGTCCCCACCGGGATACGCGAGGACGCGCACCTTCTGGGGGGGCGGCTTGAGCGGGAGGTTCTTGCGCCCCGGGAGCTTCTCCTTGGGGTTCGACGCCATGGCACCCGCGACCCGGAGCTCGACGAGCTTGCCCGCGTCGTAGCGCGCCTCCATCCGCACGCCCCCCTCCTTCCAGACGACCGGCCCCGGGGACGTGCCGGTGGGCGCGGGCGGGAGGTTGACGGGCTTTCCGCAGATCTTCTGCACGACCGAGAGCACGCGATACGGCGTCGTGATCCCCTTCGCGCGCACCTCGGGCGTCGTCCCCGTGATGTACAGCCCGTCGGCGCCGCCGCCGGGGTCCATGGAGAAGTAGACGGTGACATCCTCGAACACGAGGCGTGGCTTCGCATCGTCGCCGATGTCGCCGAAGATCTCGCGGAGGAGATCACGCTCGCTGCCGAGGATCGGTTGCTGCTCGCGCTCCCTGGCGACGCGCTGCTGGACCTTGGTGATGCGCGCGAGCAGATCGGGATCGTCTGGGATGAGGGGTGCGAGCTCCTTCGCGCGCTCTTCGATCGCGCGGAGCTGCTTGAGGCGCTGGATCTTCGTGAGGAAGGAATCGGCGTCCTCCTCGAGCATGACCATGAAGCGGCCCCGGAGCTCGGTGACGCGGCTCTTCCGGGCAGGGGTCGGAGACGCACGCGCCGCCTTCTGTCCCGTGACGTAGCGGCAGGCGTCGTTGTCGCACGCGTCGAACTCGAGGTCGAACGCCTGCGCCCGAACCTCGAGGACGTCGGGATCCTGGGAGTCGGGGAAGAGCTCGTCGAGCCTGGCGAGAACGGGCGCCGGCTTCTTCTTCGCGACGAGGAGGCGCATTTCGAGCAGGCGGTAGTCCCGCACCTCGGCCTGCGCCGCAGCGGTGTGGGCGCCGGGGTGCTGCGCGATCTCCTGCATCCGCTTGAACCGCTCGGCGGAAGGGAGCTCCTTGGCGCGCGCGAAGTCCACGTCCTCGCGGAGCGGCGCGAGCTCGCTCTCGGTCGTACCGGTCATCGCCAGCGCGGCCATCAGGCGCTCGCCCTCGGCGATCTTGCCGGCCGCGATGGCCTCCTTGGCCGCCGACAGGCGCGGCATGCTCGCCTTGCGCACGCCGAGGGCCGCCACCAGCATCACGAGCACGAGGCCCGCGGTGACGAGGTCCATGACGCGAACCCGGACCTTGCCGCCCGGGCGCCAGCCGCGGAGGACCCCCCCGGTCGTGAGGACCGCTGCGATGAAGCCGACGAACAGGAGCGTGCCGATGGTCGTGTTGGTCGTGGCGAAGTACGGCACGCGGACCGTGACGAGCAGCCACAGCCCGAACATGACGAGCGCCCAGAGGATCGACGCCAGGGACCACGTGCGGAGGCGCCGGAGGACGGGCTCCTTCGCGGAGCTCGGGTACTCGAACGCCTTGCCCCACTGGATGATCTCCCCCTCCATGCCGCACGTCGTGTAGACGAGCGCGCAGCGGGGCGCGCTCCACCGGACGTACTGCTGGCGCCGGACCCGGGTGGTGCGAGGGTCGAGCCTGGACCTCAAGAGCGGGAACCGCTTCGCCTCGTACACGGGGAGCATCTCGGCGCGGATGGGCTCGGTCACGTCGAGGAAGGCGACCTCGTCGACGTCGTCCGCTTCGAGCTCGTGCGAGTCGAGGAACACTGGCTCGGCCAGCCTCGGGTACGCCCCCGCGATGTGCATGTCGGGGTGGAGGAGGATCTCGGTCTTGGGCTCCTCGCGGAACGTGAGGAACGCGATCTGGCGCCCGCTTCCACGGCAGGCCGCGCAGCCGGAGCCCGGGCACTGCGTGCACGCGACGACGTGCGCGCTTCGCTCGCGGAGCTGCTCCGGCGTCGTCTGCCAGGGATCGACGGCATTGCGATCGCAGGTGGGCGCCCCGGGATACGCGCGGCCGTCGAACGGCAGCTGCTCGGTCACGAGCTTGCGCTCGGCGTATTCCGTCGCGAGGCGCATCACCTCGACCTGGGTGTTCTCGTAGCGGCGGATGAGCTCCTCGAGCTTCATCGGCGCGCCGAAGACGGTCCTCGACCAGGCGCGCGCCGCGAGGAGGTGGGCGGAGTTCTCGTCCTCCGCGAGCGTCGACGTCTGCGGCGGGGGGGGAGCGGGCGGCGCCTCGCCCTTCTTCTTCTTGCCCTTCCACGGGACCGTCGCCATCGGGCGAGAGGGTATCACGCATCCCGGCCGCGCCTCCCGATCACGTCAACGTGGGTGGGCGGGCGCGATTTCGGGACACCTCTTCAGTCCTTGCACTTCGTCTTCTGGCAGTCGCGGTGGCAGAAGGTCGCCTTGTTGAAGCAGTAGGCGACGCACTTCTGGAGCTTGGCATCGGCCTCTCCCTTGGCCTTTCCGCAGCCGGGGACACAGTGGATGCGCTTGGCGTCGCACTCCGCGGTGCACTGTCGGCACTCGGGGCTGGGCTTCTTCCGACCGTCGCGCGTCGTCTCCCGCGTGGCGGTGGCCGTCGCCGCGCCGGGGGTGCTCGTCGCGCCCGCGGGCGCCTTTTCGGCCCCGGCGGGGGCAGGCGGTGGCTTCTCGTTCGTGGGCTCGCCGAGGCGCGTCGGCTTCGCGCTCGCCGAGCCGAGGATCACCAGGGAGGCGGCCGCGCCGAGGGCGACGACGAGGGTGCGCGAGCGGTGGCTCATCCTCCAGGGAGTGTAGAGAGGAAAGCGCACGAGCGCACGCCGCGGGGTAGCGAAATCGCGCCTCGCGGATGGTCCACCCGAGATCCATGTCTTGCAACGCGAGGCGATCCACGGGAAAATCGCGGCCCGATGAACAAGCTCCTCGGCACGCTGCGCACGGAGATCGTGGGCGGAGAGGACGGTGCCGGCGGCGGGAGCGGCCCCACGCTCGTCCTGCTCCACGGCTTCGGCGCTCCCGGAGACGACCTCGTCCCGCTGGCGGGGGCGCTCCACCTGGCGCGGGGCGCGCGCGCGCTGTTCCCGGAGGCCCCGCTCTCGATCGCGGAGCACTTCGGGCTGCCACGTGGGTACCCCGGCGGTCCCCGCGCGTGGTGGATGATCGACGTGGCTCGCTTCGAGCGCGCCAAGGCGGCGGACAGGTTGCTCGAACTGACCCGCGAGCGACCGGAGGGGATGGACGACGCGCGGGCGGCCCTCGAGGGCATGCTCGACGCGGCGGCGCGAGATCTTGGCGTCGATCCCGCGCGCACCGTGATCGGCGGCTTCTCGCAGGGTGCGATGCTCGCCACCGACCTCGCCCTCGGCACCGATCGCGCGCTGGCGGGCCTCGTGGTCCTGTCGGGCACGATACTCGACGAGATCTCGTGGACCGCGCGCCTCCCCGCGCGGCGTGGGCTCCCGGTCTTCCAGAGCCACGGGACGCTGGATCCGCTTCTGCCGTTCGAGGTCGCCGAGCGGTGGACCGGCGCGATGAAGGGGGCCGGCCTCGCCGTCGACGCGGTGACGTTCCGCGGCGGACACGAGATCCCGCGGCCGGTGCTCTCGGGCCTCGACGCCTTCCTCGCGCGCACCCTCGTGTAGCGAGGTTCAGAACACGAGGCCGCTGGCCGTGAGGCGCGGTCCCTTGCCGGCGTCGCTGGCCGCGCGGCTCGCGCCGACCGTGCCGTGGTCGGCGCGCACGCTCGTACCGTTCGTCTGCCACATGTAGAGGCCCGCTCCGAGCTCGATCAGGCCGGCCGCGAGCGCGACGATGCCCCCGACGAGCACGGCTTGACGGAAGCCCTTGCTGCCGACGTCGTTGTTCTCGAACACGGGCGAGAGCACGAGGGCGCTCGTGCCCGCGAGGGCGGTGCCGACGCCGACCCCGGTCGTGAGGATGCCGGCCAGGCGCCAGCGCGACGAGCCCATCTCGGCCGAGAGGCGGACCTTGTCCTTGTCGCGGGGCAGGGCGAAGGACTCGCTCGGCGTCACGCCGTCGCCTGCGACCCGGTACGAGTAGCGCGGATCGAGCTTGACCTCGCACGGGGCGACGCACTCCTCCTGCCACAGGCCGACGCCCGCGAACGAGCCATCGACGAACGGCAGGCCCGCGAGCGACGTGGTGCCGACGCGCCGCTCGATCGTCGCGCGGCTGTCGTTCGAGTGGAGCTCGACCTCGACCGAACGCGTCGGCGGCTTCGCGTCGGCCGCGGTCGGGGTGGCCGCGGTCGGGGTGGCCGCGGTCGGGGTGGCCGCGGTCGGGGTGGGCGCGGTCGGGGTGGGCGCGTCGTCGGCGGCGGCCGGCAGGACGATGGACGAGAGGGCGAGCGTGGTCAGGGCGGCGACGTGGCGTGCGAAGGACATGGTTTCTCCGTGCGCATCTTCGACTCCGTCGAAGATGGGTCTTGAAAAGGCAAGGAGCCGCGGATCGTGCGGTCTCGAGGGGTGGGTGGTGGCTGCGGGCCCGGGTTATGAACGGCGTCGGATCGCGCGCCCCGCCCGCGCGCCCGTGTGGGCGCCGTCCTCGACCGTCACCGCGCCGTTCACGATCACGGCGTCGATCCCCACCGGAAACGCGTGCGGCGCCTCGAACGTCGCGGTGTCCCGGACGCCATCGGGGTCGAACACCACGAGGTCGGCGAACGCCCCCGTCCGCACGCAGCCTCGATCGACGAGGCCGAGCTGCGAGGCCGGAAGGCTGGTCATCTTGCGCACGGCCTCGGGCAGATCGAGCACCCGCTCCTCGCGCGCGTACCTGCCGAGGACGCGGGGGAAGGTGCCGTAGGCGCGGGGGTGGACGAGCCCGGGGTGGCCGAGGTCGACGGCCTCGGCGTCGCTCGCCACACCGACCCACGGCCACCGCATCGCGACGCGCACGTCGTCCTCGCTCATGGAGTGGAAGATGCAGAACACGTTGGCGCGGTTTCGCGTGACGAGATCGAAGTAGGTGTCCCACGGATCGGCGGAGCGTGCCCGGGCGATCTCGGACACGCGGCGCCCGATCGCGCCGGTGTCACCGTCCGGAGGGACGCTCGCCACCTGGATGGCGTCGAAGTCGATGCGCCCGAGCGCGGCGTCGCGCGACTCCATGTCGCGCCGCACCCTGGCGCGCGTGTCCCGGTGGACCAGCCGCTCGACCAGGCGGAGGGGACCTCCCTCCTGCACCCAGTCGGGTAGGGGCGCGCAGATCCCGGTCCCGGCGGCGGCGTACGGGTACTGGCACGCCGAGACGGAGACACCCCGCGCGCGGGCGGCCTCCACGAGCGCACCGACGTCCTTCATCCGGCCCCAGTTGGGCTTCCCCGCGACCTGGAGGTGGTAGACGAGGACGGGGATCCTCGCCCGCTCGCCGATCGCGATCGCCTCGCCGATGGCGTCGAGCACGCGCCCGCTCTCGCCGCGCACGTGGGATGCGTACGAGCCGCCCGCCCGGGCCGCCACTGCGGCCAGGTGGACCAGCTCGTCCGTCGAGCAGTACGACGCCGGCGGGTACACGAGGGCGGTCGCGAGGCCGAACGCGCCGTCGTCGAGCGCGGCCCGCAACAGCGCGCACATCCGATCCAGCTCCGCCCGCGTCGGGGGGCGATCGTCGAGCCCCACCGCCTCGGCGCGCAGGAGGTCGACGGAAGCGAACGCCCCGACGTTGACCGACGTACCCGACGCCTCCAGTCGCTCGAAGTACCCGCGGAGCCCGCTCCAGTCGAGGCGGAGCCCGAGCGCGTCCAGCCACTCGACGTAGCGGGCGTCCTGCTCGAGGATCCTCGGCGTGAGCTGGCCCGGTGAGCCTCCCTCTCCGACGATCTCGGTCGTGATCCCCTGCCGCACGTGGCTCTGGGCGAGACCATCGGCGAGGAGCGTGAGGTTCGACTGGCTCTGGACGTCGATGAAGCCAGGCGCCACGATCCTGTCGCGCGCGTCGACATGGCGGCTCGCCCGGGTCGATCCGAGGTCGCCGATCGCCACCACGCGATCGCCTTGGACCCCGACGTCCGCCCGCCGCGCCGGCGCGCCGCTGCCGTCGAGGACGTCGCCGCCGCGCACGACGAGGTCGAGATGGGGCATCCGGCCCACACTACAACAGCCGAACAAGGGCGACGACGGATCGGCCCTCCCGGTGATACAATCGCCGCCGTGCGAGGAGGTCGCTTCGGACTGTTCGCCGTGGTCCTCGCGCTCGGGATCGCGGAGCCCACGGCCGCGGAGGCCGAGGACGACACAGCCAGGGCCGAGACCCTGTTCCAGGAGGGTCGCAAGCTCGTCGACGAGAAGCGCTACGGCGAGGCGTGCCCCAAGTTCGCGGCCAGCCACAAGCTCGCGCCCGCCGTGGGCACGCTGCTCAACCTCGGCGACTGCTACCAGCGCGCGGGTCTCTACGCGAGCGCGTGGCTCCGCTTCGTCGAGGCCATCGGCCTCGCGCAGAAGCTGAACCGCCCCGAGCGCGAGCGGGCCGCGCGCGATCGCGCGATGCTGGTGGAGCCGAAGCTGACGCGGGTGACGATCACGGCCAAGGACGCCGTCCTCGAGGTGAAGAAGGACGGCGTGGTACTGGACGAGGCCTCTCTCGGCACGCCCATCCCCGTCGATCCCGGAAACCACGTGATCGAGGCGCGCGCCCGAGGGAAGAAGGCCTACACGCACCCGTTCGTCGTGACGGACGAGCCGCAGCAGATCCGCGTCCTGATCCCCGCCCTCGGCCCCGGTGACGGGAAGGACGATCCGCCGCTCCCGCCGCCCGTCGTGAAGGAGCCGCCGAAGAAGGAGCCGCCGAGGAGAGAACACGCGCCACCTCCTCCCCCCGAGCCGAAGAGCCCCCTGCGCACGGTGGGCCTGGTCGTCGCCGGAGCGGGCGTGGTCGGCGTCGGCGTCGGCACCTTCTTCGGCTTGCGCGCGATGTCGAAGTGGAGCGACTCGAAGACGCGCTGCGACGCGAGCGGCTGCGACTCCGTGGGCTACGTCGCGGCGACCGACGCGAAGGGCGCGGGCACCGTCTCGACCATAGGCTTCGTCGCGGGTGGCGCGCTGCTCGCCGGCGGAGTCGTGATGTTCCTCGTGGCTCCCGGCGGAGACGCAAAGGCAGCACGTGCCGGCACGCTCACCCCGGAGGGGCTCACGGTCGGCGTCGCGCCGTCGATCGATCCTCGCGCGCCGGGCGTCCTCGCGACGGGGAGGTTCTGATGAGGCGCACCCTCCTCCACGGCGTGCTGCTCGCGGCCCTCGGCCTCGTGGCCGTCGCGTGCAACGCGATCGTGGGCATCACCGACGTGAGGCTCCGCGCCGATGCGGGCAAGGCCACGGCGGACGGCGGCGTCGAGGATCCCGACGCCGCGATCGACGACGACAGCGGGCAACCCGTCGTGCGGACGGGCCTCCTGGTGTCGGGCGGAGATGGTCACACGTGCGCGAAGCTGAAGGACGGTCCGGTGAAGTGCTGGGGCGACAACTCGCAGGGGCAGCTCGGGAGCGGCGCGGACTTCAGCACGGTCGCGAAGCTCCCCGTCCCCGTGGTGCAGCTCACGGACGCGAACCGGGTGTGCTCGGGATACAAGCACTCGTGCGCGGTGAGGCTGGACGGCACGGTCGCGTGCTGGGGCTTCAATCTCAACGGGCAGCTCGGCGACGGCAACACGAGCTCGCGGAGCGCGGTGCCCGTGGTCGTCGATCTCAAGGCGGTCTCGCAGATCGCCTGCGGCGGCAACTTCACCTGCGCGGTGACACGCGCGGGCGGCGTGTCGTGCTGGGGCGGCAACGGGAGCGGGCAGCTGGGCAACGGCACGAGCGGCGGGGGATCGGCGATCCCGGTCGCGACGAAGCTCACGACCGCCGCGTCGATCGCCGCCGGCGAGAAGCACGCGTGCGCGGTGCTCACCACCGGTCGCGTCGCGTGCTGGGGAGCGAACGAGTCGGGCCAGCTCGGCACCGGCTCGACCTCGCCCGAGCTCGAGCCGCGCGAGCTTCCCCCGTCCCTGCCCGACGTGGCGGAGATCGCCGCGGGCCAGGCGTTCACGTGTGCGCGCACCGTGGGGAAGGGCGTCAAGTGCTTCGGCGCCAACAACGCGGGCCAGCTGGGAACCAACAGCCTGACCCCGACCACGAGCTCGTCGGCGCTCACGGTCCAGGGGGTCGCCGACGCGGTCTCGATCGCGGCGGGCAACGAGCACGCGTGCGTCGCGCAGGCGTCCGGCAAGGTCGTGTGCTGGGGGAGCAACGCCAGGGGACAGCTGGGCAACGGGGTGATCGCCGACGGCGGGATCGCGGCGAACCCGCTCGCCGTCACGGTGGTCGGCGTGACCGACGCGGTGACGGTCGGCGCAGGAGGCCTGCACACGTGCGCCGCCAACAGCGCCACCACGGTCAAGTGCTGGGGCGCGAACGACCTCGGGCAGATCGGCAATGACTCGCAGACGATCGCCTACGTCGCGACGACCGTGAAGTCGCTGTAGGCGGCGGCCTGCCCGGGCCTACTCGGCGCCCGCCAGCCGCTTCACGTGGCCTCGCGCGAGGCCCGCACGGGCCGCTCGAGCTGGCCTCTCGGCACCCTCGAGGCCCGCGGTCGCCTCGTTGGCCGGGTGGTGAGGCAGCTGGTGGGCCATGCGGAGGCGCTTCGTCTCGAGGTAGCCGCGCGAGAACTTGTTGGGCGCGATGTGGACCGGCTCGCGGCTCGCGACGACGACGCCGAGCGCCTCGAGGCCGCGGATCTTCTCCGGGTTGTTCGTGAGGAGCACGACGCTCGCCACCCCGAAGTGCGCGAGCATGTCCCTCGCGACGCCGTACTCGCGGGCGTCGTCGGGCAGGCCGAGGAGCCGGTTCGCGTCGACGGTGTCGTGGCCCATGGCCTGGAGCTCGTACGCGCGCATCTTGTTGGCGAGCCCGATGCCGCGGCCCTCCTGCCGGAGGTAGAGCACGGCGCCGAAACCGCGCTGCGCGATCTCCGCCATCGCGGCGTCGAACTGCTGCTTGCAGTCGCACTTGAGCGAGCCGAAGACCTCGCTCGTGATGCACTCGGAGTGGACGCGCACCGGCACCTTTGCGCGGCCCCGGATGTCACCGAACACCAGGGCGACGTGCTCCTTGACGGATCCCGAAGCGGGATCGACGTGGTGGAACACGTTGGCCTCGAACGCGCCGTGGGCGGTGGGGAGGTCGGCGGCGGCCATCCACACCGTGTCGTGAGGCCGGATCACCCGAGGGGGGACGTGCATCTCATTTTCTCCTGATGTCTTGCGTGCTTGGCTCCGTGAAGGCTTTCGCCTGTACGCGGGAGGCACGTCCGGGAACATAGGACCACGAGGCCGTTCGCGCAAGCGATTCGCGCCCTCGGCGGAGAGCCCGGAGGCGGTATGGTGCCGCCCATGCCCGACGAGAGGCTCCCCGCCGTGGTGAAACGCCTGGGCTGGGTCTCGTTCTTCACGGACGCGGCGAGCGAGATGATCTACCCGCTCCTGCCGGCGTTCCTCGCGAGCATCGGCGGGGGGCCCGTCGCGCTCGGTTTCATGGAGGGGATCGCCGAGGCGGTCAGCGCGTGGGTCAAGCGCAAGGCCGGGACCGAGAGCGATCTGCGCGGAACGCGGAAGCCCTTCGTGGTCGCGGGGTACACGCTCGCGGCCCTCGCCCGCCCGGTCATGTCGATCGCGTGGGCGCCGTGGCAGATCGTCCTGCTCCGCGCTCTCGATCGCACAGGCAAGGGGCTCAGGAGCGCGCCGCGCGACGCGCTCGTCGCCGAGGCGGTCGTCGAGAAGCGACGCGGGGCAGCGTTCGGATTTCACCGCATGATGGACAACGCCGGCGCCACGCTCGGCGCGCTCCTCGGCTTCACGCTGCTCGAGGGGCTGCACCTCGAGCTCCGGCGCGTCTTCGCGCTCTCGATCGTGCCTGCCCTGTTCGCGGTCTTCCTCGTGGCGCGCCTCCGCGAGGAGAAGCACTCGGCTGTGCCCACCGTGCGGTCGAACGAGGTCCTCGTGCCCCTGCCGCGGGCCGTGCGGCGCTACCTCGCCGCCGTGCTCGTGTTCACGCTCGGGGGCGCGGCCGACTCCTTCCTCCTCCTCCACATCCACGGGCGAGGGCTCGCCGCCGGCTGGCTCCCGATCGTGTGGCTGTCGTTGAACCTGGCGAAGGCGGTGACCAACGTGCCGGGCGGAAGGCTCGCCGATCGCTTCGGACGCAGGCGTACGCTCGCGATCTCGTGGGCGCTCTACGCGGGGGCCTACGCGGCCCTCGCCCTGGCCGGCTCGATCCCGGCGATCTGGGGCCTCATCGTCGTGTACGGGCTCTACTACGGGCTCTCCGAGGGCGGCGAGAAGGCCTACCTGTCCCAGCTCGCCCCGAAGGACGCGCAGGGGCGCGCGTTCGGGACGCTGTACGCGGTCACGGGCCTCGGCGTGTTGCCGGCGAACCTGCTGTTCGGCGCGCTCTACGCGCTGGACGCGAGGCTCGCGTTCCTCGCCGCGGGCGCGTTCGCGGGGATGGGCCTCTTGCTGCTGATGACCGTGCCCGGGAGGTCGGCGTCGGACGTCACTTCGTCGGACAGGAAGGATCCGTCGTGACCTCCACGTCGTCGACGGTCACCGACGACGTCCCCGCCTGCCCGCACGCTCCGCTGCCTCCGTAGAGCGTGAAGTAGAACGTCCGCGCGCGGTTGGCGTCGCGCGGCGGCACGCAGTGGGTCCTCTGCTCCCACGCGGTGGGCACCGGGACGTTCGAGCCGTACGTCGTGCCGAACGACCCCGTGGCCGACAGCGTGCCTTTGATCCAGAACTTCACCGCCGGCCCCGCCGTCGCCGTGGGGGGGGGAACGGCGATCATGGTCGAGATCTGCGCGGTGGCGCACGTCTGGTACACGGAAAGCACCGCGCCGGACTTGCCGGAGTGCCCGCTGCCGCGCCCCACGTACGACTGACCGCTGACCTCCGACGGGATCCACGCCTGCGCGTTCGAGGTCTCCTCGAAGCCGCCGTCCGCGAGGCGCACCGAGTCGGCGCACTTGCCGTCGGGCGCGAGAGCGAGGTCGTCGAACACGAACTCGCGCACGTCGGCCGAGTCGCAGTTGCTGGGCGCCACGGGGCTGCGGTACGCGAGCCGCATGTAGAGGTCGATCACCTCTCCCTTGATCGCGTCCGGGACGCAGAAGATGCCCGTCTCGAACACGTTCGTGCCGCGCGCGAAGCCGAGCGGGCCCCGGCTCGTGGTGACTTCCATCCGCTGGTTGGTGCCACCCTTGTAGGTGAACTTGAGCGCGAGCTTCTGCGCGCTCGTCTCCCGGGGTGAGGCGAGGTTCCGGATCTGGGGGCTCTGGCAGAACTTGGTCGAGGCGAGGCGCCCTCCGCGGGTCTGCCCCGTGCCCACGCCGTTGGCCACCTCGGCGACACCCGAGAAGGGCTCGGCGACCCATCCGCCCGTCCCGTCGAAGGTCCCGTTCGGCAGCTCGCCGACCGCAGGGCACGTGGGGTCTGGCAGCAGCTCGACGTGGTCGAGCACGCTCGTGCTGTCGGTGGAAGGGCAGAGCTGGCCCAGGAAGTCGATCGAGAGGTCGATCGTGCGCCCGAGCCAGCGCTCGCCCACGCAGCGCTTGGCGTCGCGGGTCCCAACGAAGCCGAGGCCCATGTCCATGAGGGGGACGCCGCGCGACGAGGCCAGCGCCTGCACGAACGTGCCGCTGCCCACCCAGCGGACCGCGAGCGGTTCGGCCTCCGCGACGGTGGGCATCTCGAAGCTCTGCGTCAGGCGTGCGGTGCCGTCGCACACGTCCTTCGTCTCGAAGCGAACGAGGCCGGGATCGACGAGCGCGCCGTTCGGCCCGGTCTTCGCACCGGGATCGAGGACACCCTTGGTCACCGACCACGCCTTCGGCTTGTTCTCGAACGTGGGGTCGAGCGGCCCGCCCCGGAACACGCAGCCCCCGGCCTGCTTCACGTACCCCGGCGCGCAGTTGCACGTCGCCGCGGCGCTCGCGTCGCTGCAGCGCTCGTGGGCGCCACACTTGACGGTGCAGGCGGGGAGGCAGGTGCCGTCGCCGTCGTTGTCCTGGTAGTCCTTGGAGCACGCGGCACAACCGGCGCCCTCGTACCCGAGGTCGCAGGCGCAGCGCATGCCATCCTTGGCGTCCTCGCAGCGACCGTGTGTTCCGCACGCGAGGCCGCCCGGGCCCCCGCAGCGTGGGGAGTCGGTGGAGACGAGGTCGGGCGGCTGCTCCACGAGGGCGTAGTCCGCCCCGCACCCGGCGACGAGCCCAGCGAGCGCGGCGAGCGGCGCGACTCAACGGAGGAAGCGCCCGGACATGCTCGAACTGTAGCAGAACACGCGCCGGACCGCGGATCTCGGACCGCGGCCAGCCTGCCGCGGCCCGCGGTGGAGGAGGTCAGGTGGCGGGCAGCGCCAGCGTCACTCGGCCTCGCTGTCTCCACACGCCAGGGACACGTTGAACATCCTGCCCCGGAGCCCCTTGACCCGCGCTTGAGGCGTCCCGTCGAAGGTCACCGTCATGGTGCGCTCGTGCGGTCCCGTGTGCACGATCGAGACGACCTCGCCGCGCGACGGGCAACCCTCCGCGCACGCGTGGAGATCGGAGATGGTCGTGTCGATCTGGCGGCCGGCGATCGTCCCGCGCGACGTGCCGTCGATGGTCGCGCACCGCGTCGCCGCGTCCGTGACGACGGAGATGTCGGCCTCCCGCGTGAAGGCGCGACCGCGGCGCGTCGTGCCGCTGGCCTTCGCGTGCCACACGATGTCGTTTCCGGTGTCGGTCGACCTCACCGTGGCGGTCGCCACGTACGCGAGCGGCTGCCCGTTGGCGACGAGGTCGGGGCCACCACGGACGGTGACCGCGACCCCCCCGGCGGCGTCCACGAAGACGGCGTCCATGGTCCCGTCCATCGTACGGCCGCGCTTCGTGGAGCAGCCCTTCATGATCAGGTGGACGGTGTTGCCTTCACGCGTCTTCGTCGCGCAACCGGCGGGCTGGAGACGCGCGAAGGGACGCGCGGCGATGCGGATGGCGAGGGCCTCGGCGGAGAGCTGCCGATCGGCGGTGGCGCTCATCGTGACCTCGTCGGGCATGCTCCCGTGCTCGGAGGTCACGAGCGCGCTCGTGGCCGTGCTCGTCGCCAACTCCTCCTCGTCGTCTGCGCCGGTGCACGCGGTGGCGGCGATCGGGAACGCGGACAGGGCGACGAGCGCGAGGCAGGCGAGCTTCTTCATGAAGGGATCTCCGGAGCACGAAGCGCGCCAGGAGCGGAGGGTCGACCCGCCCCGAAATTCACGGGAAGTCCGCCTCGAATTCGCCTCGATCGGGGCACGCGGATGACGTCAGGGTGCTGAAGAATCCCCTCAT
>SXGS01261748.1_pt1 | contig 18629 bp, 16 predicted proteins | sample 3174681 | NCBI WGS metagenome assembly SXGS01 (sample SAMN11356861, study PRJNA531348) | freshwater metagenome | isolation source: freshwater sample F1-80 | place: China: Fuxian Lake, Yuxi | collected 2017-12-25 | reverse complement strand
GAGCCCGGCCCGTGGCTCCGCGCCGCCACCGCCGCCGCCGCGCACCCGCTCGCTGCGGCCATCGCCGCGGTGTTGCTCACGGCGTTTGCGGCCGCACTCCTCTTGGCGCGAAGGCCGCGGCCACGCTTCGGGTGACGGGCGTGCTGCGGTCGATGCGGTGTAAAATCGCGGTAGAGGCGCGGCAGCGCGCATCACTCGGCGGGCGCGTCACGCCTCGGCCGCCGCGCCGCGAAGAAGCTCCGAAGCTGCTCGGCGCACTCGTCGGCGAGCACGCCGCTCTGCACCTCGAAGCGATGATTCAAGCGCGGATCCCGGCCGATCACGAAGAGCGACGCGACAGCGCCGGCCTTCGGGTCGTGACAGCCGTAGACGAGCCGCTTGATGCGCGCGTTGACGAGGGCGCCCGCGCACATGGGGCAGGGCTCGAGCGTCACGACCATCGTGAGCTCGTCGAGTCGCCAGCGGCCGAGCGCTCGAGCCGCGTCCCGCAGCGCCTCGACCTCGGCGTGCGCGGTCGGATCGCCGCACAGCTCGCGCCGGTTGCGGCCGCGCCCTACCACGGTGCCGCGCGCGTCGACGACGACGGCGCCGATCGGCACGTCGCCGTGCGTCGCAGCGAGCCGTGCCTCGCCGAGCGCGAGACGCATGTGCTCGTGGTCGAGGTCGTGTGCCAGAACGCGCAACCTAACCCGCCGCGCGCTCAGGGCACCAGCGCCGAATCCGGCGGCAGGGTGATGCCGTTGCGGGACGAGGCAGCGGCAGCGCGTGAGCGGCGGCAGCGACAGCGCGTGAGCGGTGGCAGCGGCAGCGCGTGAGCGGTTGCGGGCGGAGGGAGTGGCAGCGGGTGAGCGAGAGCGGGGCGGTTCGAACGCTCACTTCGCCTTCGTCATGCTGATGCAGTTCTCGAGGCGCTGTTGAAGCTCCGCCGCGTATGCCGGCGTAGTGGCAGGGCCGCGCTAGTTGTTCTTCGCGGCGATCCCCTCGAGCTCGGGGTACGCGCCCGAGTAGCCCTCGATGACGGACACCACCTTCATCGTCCGCGGGTCGACCACGGTCTCTTGCGGCGTGCCGACCGAGCTCCCCGGCACGAAGGCGTAGCCGGGGTCGGCCGCGACCGCGACGTTCGTCAGGCCGAACATGTCCTTCCACGTCGCCGCGGCGCCGATGTTCGCCTCCCCGTCGTTCGGATCGTCGATGATCAGCGTGAGCACGCGGATGTCGTAGCCCTGCTGCTTCCAGCTCGCGACCTGCCCTTCGAGGGCTTGGGCCTCTTCGTAGCAGGGGCCGCAGTTGAACTGGGATGTCACGATGAGCAGCGCGTCGATCCCCTTCTTGCCGTCGGGATCGAAATAATCCTTGATCGCGATCTTCCCGGGAGAGCTCGCCTGCTCGGGGTAGCCATCCCACGAGAACCCCTCGGGGACCGTGCCGCCCTCGGCCACGCCGTACGGTCCGCTCGGCCACGGCTTCTCGGTCACCGGCCCGCCGCCTGCGCCCGACGATGCCGCGCTACCGGAGGCTCCCGAGGTCGCCGCGCCGCTCGTCGCTCCCACGGTGGCCGCAGTGACGCTGGCCTCCGCGCTCGACGCGCCGCCCGCCCCAACGCCCGTCGTGACGCCGACCGCGCCGTCGGAGTCGATCTCGGGCCCGATCGCGAGCTCGTCGGCGCCGCTCAGGCTGTTGCAACCCGTAGCCACGCACCCCAGCACCATCGCCCAACCCAGGATCCGCTTCATCGTCATCGCCTCCAAGAAAACCGTCCAGCCGGCCTACATTGCTATGGGCGAAGCCATGCCTGGCTGTCAACAGTGTTGCGATGCGACGAACAGCCGGCCTACCTAGGAAGCTGGTGGTGATCGGCGAGCGGGTCGCGGGGGCGAGCCGCGCACGCGCGCTCGACGGTGCGCCACGCCGAGGTCGGCATCGACGGAAACGGGGGGCAGCCGCGCCGACTCTTAGGACGACGCGTTCGCCGACAGGCTCATCGGGCTCGGCGTCGCTTCGCGGTCGATGCCGACACCATCGCGCTCTATCACCTCGACCAGCCGGGCGCCGAGACGGCATTCGATGCCGTCAACGGAACCCATAACGGCAAGCTGAGCGGCCCGTTCGTCAAAGAGCCCGACACGGGTTACCTGCCGGCGATGTGCCAATAGAGCGTCGATGATTCGTGCGGCGTGCGGTGGATTGTCATCTAGCGCGCCCAGTATGATTCGAACATACGACCCCAAGCTTCGTAGGCTTGTGCTCTATCCAGCTGAGCTATGGGCGCTCAGGTGAGGCGCCTTGTTACGGTTCGGCTCGAACCATGTCAAGGCGAAACTCCGAGCCGCTGCCAGCGCGGAAATGGCGTGCACGACGAGCTCGCGAAGACCGTCGGTCGAAGGCAAAAAAAAACACGCGAAGCCTCTTCTGGAGGTCGCGTGTTTCGAGTGTGGCGAATCAGAGATTCGCGCCAAGAAAACACAGAAATAGTGACAATGTTGCCGAGAAAAGGGGAGAACTACGGGCGCTAGCGGAACAAGCAAGGGGACGCTCGCGTTCGATGGAAAACGCGCGAGGAAGAAAGTCGCGCGGTCTCCGAGGCTCGGCCGCTCCGCAGGGGGAGAGAAGCGACGATCAGGCTAGGAAGGCGAAGCGAACAAGCAAAGCGGCCACCGGCCCGCGACGTGTCGAGAGCCGCTTGGCAAGCAGGAAGAGGGAAGCAAGAGGCCCGAGAAGGGCTAAGCCAAGATCCCTAAGCCGAAGCAGAAGCGAAGCGTCGTTCGGGAGGAGACCTCGTGCTGCAGCCCACAGCAACGAACGACGGTGGTCCCTAGAGCACGCTGCGTGCCATCGCGGAATACGGCTGATTGGTCAATGATTTCAACGCGTAGCGCGCTTGCGCCGGCGGCACGTCGCGGGCGCGCATGCCGGCGACGGCGACGTCCGTGTCGCGGTCGCAGGGGCGGTCCGCAATCATTGCAGGGTAGCGGCGGCCGGCGGCCCGAACACGGCGTCAGGCGCCCACGCGCCGTGGCAGCTGCCGCAGCCTGCGGGTGCGGCGACCGTTGTGACGCGCAGCTCGGTGTCGAGCACGAAGAACTGCCAACGCTCGGCGGCCGGGCCGGCGTCAGCGACCTTGAGCATGGCGAACGTCACCGAGGGAGACGCTGCGCCGACGGCGTAGTGATGCTGCACGACGAGCGCCCCGACCGCGAGCGTCGGGCGCGCGCCACGGTCACGCAGCGCGAGGTAGCCGCGGGCCGCTTGGTTGTAGTGCACGCTGCGCTCGAAGCGGCCGCCGAGGTGCTCGGAGCGATCGCGTCCGGGCGCCTCCTCGAGCGCGGCAAGCGAGTCGGCGTGCTCCCAGCGCGCGCGCTTGTCTGCCGGGAGCAGCAGCGCGGCGGCGGGCGGGTGCTCGTCGGCGGGGGCAGGAGCGGCAGTGGCCGGTCCCATCCACGAGTCGTCGCTCACGAGCCGAGAGCGAGGCTCGGCGCATGCGAAGACAACGAACAGGGCCGATGGAAGCAGGGCCGAAATCAAGGGCGATTTCTGCGTCGAGCGCGACGGGCGCATGCGAACGTGATGCTACCTTGAGGCCCCATGCCTCGACGCAGTTTCCTCGCGTGCGCGGAGCGCCAGTGGGGCAGGCTCGCGCGAAGGTGCGTGGCGCTCCTCGTCGCCTGGCTCGCGGTCTCGGCGGGTGCGGGGCGCGGTGAGGCGCAAGGTGCGGGGCGCGGTGAGGCGCAAGGCGCGGCACGCGGTGAGACGCAAGGCGCGGCACGCGGTGAGGCGCAAGGTGCAGGGCGCGGTGAGGCGCAAGCTGCAGCGCGCGGCGAGGCACAACGTGCGGCGCGTGCATGGCTGGGCGTGCAGACGCACGAGATCGCGGGCGCGCTCGTGGTGCGGCGGGTCGCACGCCGATCGCCGGCGCTTCGGGCGCAGCTCGCCGAGGGGGACGTGTTGCTCGCGGCGGGGGGCGAGAGGCTCGCGGCACCGAGCGACCTCGCGAGGCACGTCGCTACGAGGGCTCCGGGCGAGCAGCTGGTCTTGCGACTTCGCCGCGCCGCGGGCGAGCGGGAGGTGGCGGTCGAGCTCGTCGACTACCCAGGTGCGGACGAGGTCGCGCGCCGCATGCTCGTCGGCACGCGGGCGGCCGATCTCGACGGCACGGAGCCGGTCCACGATCGCGTCGCGACCAAGGCTAGCGTCTGGCGTGGCAAGGTCGTCTTGCTCGAGCACTTCGCGGCGTCGTGCGCCAGCTGCGAGCGCATCGCCGAGACGCTCGCGGCGTGGCATCGCGAGCGCGGCCCGCGCGGGCTCACCGTCGTCGGCATCGCGGGCGACGACCCAAGGACGGCGCTCGCGGCCGTGAAGAGTTGGGGGATCCCGTACGGAGTCGTCGCCGATCCGGAAGGAGTGGTCGCAGCACGCTACGCGGTGACGGCCGTCCCGACGCTCGTCCTCGTCGATCGGCGTGGCATCGTCGCCGAAGTCGTCATTGGCTATTCGCAGGCGAGCCTGGACGCGCTCGACCGCAAGATCGCACAGCTCGTCGCGGCGCGGTGACGTCCGGTTCGTGCGGCGAATCAGAGACAGCTCGCTCGCGAAGACGGTGCTCCGCGTTCTTTGCGGCGTCGGAGCGCCACACTATCGTCGGCGCATGGCGCGCGCGATCGTGACTCCCGGCGTGATCGCGGCCGTGATCGGCGGCATGTCCGTCGTCGCGTCGTGCGGCTCGACGGCGCTGCCGATCGACGCGCGTCCGGTCCCGGGCACACGCGCATCCGTAGTCGACCCGGCTCCGAGCGCGGGCAGGCTCCCCGACGCGCCGCGCACAGAGGCTTCGGCGACGACCGCCGCTCGCGCAGAGGCTCCCACTAGCGTAGAGCCTGCCGCAAGCGCAGAGCCTGGCGAGCGCGCGCCGCCTCCCCATGGAGCATCGCGCTTTCCACCGCACGCGTTCGACCCGCCGTTCGCCCGCACGGCGAGCGAGGGCGACGGCCGCTGGACGGGGCTCGCCGACGGCGCGCGAGGCGGCGTGCCCGTGATGGCGCGCGCGCTCGTGCACCCCCACCCGATCAAGGGCTTCGTGTTCGTCGACGTCATCGCGATCGATCTCGCCAAGACCGAGCTGCGCCTCGTGGCCGGCACGGTCGAGCCCGAGTCGAAGGGCGCGAGCGCCGACGTTCGCACCGGCCTCGTGCCGAGCGAGGACTGGAGCCGCCTGCTCGCGGTCTTCAACGGCGGCTTCATGGCGCGTCACGGCGAGTACGGCATGATGTTGAACGGCACCGTCTTCGTGCCGCCGCGAGCCGACGCCTGCACCGTGCTGCTCGCGCGTGATGGCAAGATCGCGATCCGATCTGCGGCACGCGAGCTCGAAGACGCGCCGCAGCACCTCGGGTGGCGGCAGACCCCGCCCTGCCTCGTCGAGCGCGGCGAGGTCAATCCGCGGCTCGCGCAAGAGAACGCCTCGCGGATCTGGGGCGCTGCGGTCGGCGGAGCCCGCGACATTCGCCGCTCCGCGCTCGGCCTCGACGCCTCGGGCAGCACGCTGTTCTACGGCTTCGGTGAGTGGGTCACGGCCCGCGATCTCGCGCTCGCGATGCGGCAGGCCGGCGCGGTCGCCGCGGCGGAGCTCGACATCAACTGGTCGTACACGAAGTTCTTTTTCTTCACGCACGAAGACGCAGAGCCCCCGCGGATCCGCGAGACGATCGTCCCGAAGCTCGAGTACGACGCGAAGCGCTACACGTCGCGCCCCGCCGAGCGCGACTTCTTCTACGTGCGCGCGCGCTAAGACAGCTGGGGTCACACGTTCGCGCTCTGGCGACGGAGGTACGAGGCGCGGTGTGCCGGCGGGCTCGGTCGCGTCGCCGTCGCGTCGCCGTCGCGTCGCCGTCGCGTCGCCGTCGCGTCGCCGTCGCGGCGCTGGAATCGCGTCGGGGGCGACGGTATGGGGCCCGCCATGCCCACCGACACTCAATTCCAAGAGCTGCGCGCGTCCATCGAGCGCGGCGGCTCCGAGCGTTATCACGCGCAGAACCGAGAGAAGGGCAAGCTCTTCGCGCGCGAGCGACTGGCGCTGCTGTTCGACGAGGGCAGCTTCGTCGAGGACGCGGCCTTCGCGAACGCGAGCGCCGAGGGCCTCCCCGCCGACGGCGTCGTCACCGGGGTCGGGACTGTCGGCGGGCGGAGCGTCGCGGTGATGGCGAACGACTCGACGGTGAAGGCGGGCTCGTGGGGCAAGCGCACGGTCGAGAAGATCCTTCGCGTCCAGGAGACGGCCGACCGGCTGTCGATCCCGCTCGTTTACCTCGTCGACTCCGCGGGCGCGCGCATCACCGATCAGCTCGAGATGTTCCCGGGGCGACGCGGCGCCGGGCGCATCTTTTACAACCAGGTGCAGCTGAGCGGCAGAGTGCCGCAGGTGTGCCTGTTGTTCGGGCCCTCGGCCGCCGGCGGCGCGTACATCCCGGCGTTTTGCGACATCGTCGTCATGGTCGACAAGAACGCGAGCATGTACCTCGGCTCGCCGCGCATGGCCGAGATGGTGATCGGCGAGAAGGTGTCGCTCGAGGAGCTCGGCGGCGCGCGCATGCACTGCTCGGTGTCGGGCTGCGGCGACGTGCTCGCGAAGACCGAGCCCGAGGCGATCGACTTCTGCAAGCGCTACCTCGAGCTCTTGCCGACGAACGCGGACGAGCCGCCTCCCGCGCGCGAGGCCCGCCCGCCGAAGACGTTCGCCGAGCCGCTCGAGGCGATCGTGCCCGCGGATGAGAACAAGCCGTTCGACATGATGCAGGTCGTCCACCGCGTCATCGACGAGGGCTCGTTCCTCGAGCTGAAGGAGCGGTTCGCCAAGGAGCTCATCACCGGGCTCGCGCGGATCGACGGGCGCGTCGTCGGCGTGGTCGCGAACCAGCCGAAGCAGAAGGGCGGCGTCTTGTTCGTCGACTCGGCCGACAAGGCCGCGCGCTTCATCTGGCTGTGCGACGCGTTCAACGTGCCGCTGCTCTACCTCGCGGACGTGCCGGGCTTCATGATCGGCACCATCGTCGAGCGCCAGGGGATCATTCGCGCGGGCGCCAAGATGATCGCGGCGGTGAGCGAAGCGACGGTCCCGAAGATCTGCGTGGTCGTGCGCAAGGCCTACGGCGCTGGGCTCTACGCGATGTGCGGTCCCGCGTTCGGGCCGGACGCGACCCTGGCGCTGCCGAGCGCGTCGATCGCCGTCATGGGTCCGAGCGCGGCGATCAACGCCGTGTACTATAACAAGCTGCAAGAGGTGGCCGAGGGACCCGAGCGTGACGCGATGGTGCAGAAGCTCCGCGACGAGTATCGGGCCGACATCGACATCGAGCGGCTCGCGAGCGAGCTCGTGGTCGACGACGTGGTGCCGGCGGCCGAGCTGCGGCGCGAACTCGTGAGGCGCTTCTCGATGTACGCGAAGAAGCACGAGACGCGCCCGCGGAAGAAGCACCTCGTGCCGCCGGTGTGACGATGGGATCGGTGTGACGATGGCGGCGCGGGCGGGCGTCGGAGGAGCCACCGCGCGGCGCTTGCTCGGCGGCGCCGTCGTCGGGCTCGCGCTCGTGGCTTGGCCGCACTTCGCGCAGGCGGACGTGAGCGCGCGGCGGCTCGTCCCGTTGCTCGACGCTCCCTCGCGGCGGCACCCGCTCGGCGGCGAAGATGGGCGGATCCCGCTCGTCGTGCGGCTCCCTACCGGCGTCGCCGCCCGGTCACGCGGGCTCTTGCCGCTCGGCCCGGGGCGCGCCGCGATTCACCTGCACCCGTCGCGCGTCGCGGCCTTCGCGGCGGAGAACCCCGACCTCGACGTCACGGTGGCTCCGCCGCGGCACCCGCTGCTCGACGTCGCCGGCTCGCTCACGCACGCGCCCGCGTTTCGCAATCGCACCGGGCTCGACGGCGCGGGCGTCGTGGTCGGCATCATCGACACCGGCGTGGACGCGGCGCACGCAGACTTTCGCGACCAGGGTGGCAAGACCCGCATCGCGTGGCTCATCCAGCGCGCGGCGCCTCGCGGCCACTACCCCGATCTCGAGGAGCGCTTCGGCTGCACCTCGGCCGACCAGTCTCCGTGCGCGATCCTCGCGGCGGCCGACATCGACGCGCTCTTGCTCGGTGATGCGAGCGCAGCGCCGCGCGATCGGGCCGGGCACGGTACCCACGTGGCCTCGATCGCGGCCGGCAACGGCGGGCTCGGCTCCACGAAACCGCCGAAATATGTGGGCGCTGCGCCGAAAGCGACGCTCGTCGTGGCGGCGCCGTCCGAGAGCGGCTTCAGCGATCCGGACATCATCAACGCCGCGCGCTTCGTCTTCGACCGCGCCGACGCGCTCGGCATGCCGGCCGTCGTGAACGTGAGCCTCGGGTCCGACTACGGCCCGCACGACGGCACGAGCGAGCTCGAGCGCGGCCTCGCGGAGCTCGTCGGCGACGATCAACCGGGGCGCGCGATCGTGGTCGCCGCAGGCAACAGCGGAGGTCTCTTCACCTTCGGCGATCGCGGCCCATTCGGCGTTCACACCGAGGCGGCGAGCTCCGAGCACGCGACGACGCGCGTCCCGATCGCGCTGCCTGGCCTCGACGGCGCCGTCGATGGCGCGGGCTTCGTGTGGCTCACGTTTCGGCCCGGCGACGAGGTGTGCGTGGGGCTCGACGGCCCCGCGGGGCTCAGCGTCTCGCCCGTCTCGCCAGGCGACAGCGGCGGCGACGACGACGCGGACCTGCAGGCGGCGATCATCAACGCGATCCCTGGCGGCGACTCCGGGATCCCCTCGGGAACGAACAGCGCGGTCGTCTCGTTCAGCGGAACGTGGAACGCGAGCGACGAGATCGCCATCCTGCTGCGCGGGCGCGGCGATGCAGAGCTCTGGGTCGCGGGCACCGGGGACGCGGCGCCGGGGCTCGGCTACGGCCTCTTGTTCGAGCGCGCGGTGAAGTTCGGCACCGTCGGCGTGCCGGCCAGCCACCCCGAGCTCCTCGCCGTCGGGTGCACGCTCAATCGCACGCTGTGGCGGCCGCTCGGCGCCGATGGTGCGCTCGCGCTCGCGAGCTTCGGCGGCGTGCCGGAGCCGCTGGTCGACAGCACGTGCTACTTCAGCGGGGCGGGGCCAAACGCGCTGGGCGCGATGAAGCCCGACCTCTTGGCCCCTGGCGCCTACGTCGCTGCGGCGATGAGCCATGACGCCGATCCGCGCGCCGCACCCGGCAGCATCTTCGCCGCGTTCGACTGCCCCGATCCGGGCGACCGCCTCTGCCACCTCGTCGACGAGACGCACGCCCTGAACAGCGGCACGTCGATGTCGGCGCCCCACGTCACCGGAGCAATCGCGCTCCTCTTTCAGCGCGATCCGACGCTCACGCAGCGCGAGCTCATGGACCTCTTGACCTCGAGCGTCGCCCGCCCGCGCGGCTATGTGCCGTTCGACTACCAACAAGGTCCCGGCGAGCTCGAGCTCGAGCACGTGCTCGCGGTGCTCGACGAGCTGCCGAGCCTCGAGCCGAGCGTCGAGCACAGCTACTTCGTGCTCGGCGCGCCGTATCTGCGGCCCGATCCGAGCCAGTCGGTCGCCGGGGTCGTGGAGCTGCGCGACGCCGTCGACGAGGTCGCAGTGAGCGTGCCCGAGGGAGCGCTCACGTTGCGGATCGCGGGAGGTTTCGCGAGCCAGCCGCTGACGCGCGTCGCGGCGGGCATGTGGCGCTTCGCCGTCGCCGCCGAGCGCGGAACGGGCGGCGGGGTGGCCACCGTCGAGGTGCTCTACCGCGGCGAGCCGATCGGCACGCGCGTCTTGCCCATCGGGATCGACGCCTGGGCGGTCGGCACCGGCGTGAACGCGGTCGGTGGCTGCGCCGTCGCGCCCGCGCGAACCGAGCCTCGGTCGCCGCGCGAGCTCGCGGCCGTCACGGGTGCGCTCGTGCTGGCGCTGGCGCTCGTTCGTCGCCGACGAGCGCTGGCACTCGTGCCGACGTTCGCGCTCGTGCGTGGTCGACGAGTGTGCGCGCTGCGTGACTATCGAGCTATTTGGCGAGCTCTGCCTTGATGGCGACGACGATCGGGTTCGTATCGAAGCTGTCGTTCGCGTTGTTCGGATCGTCGCCGGGCCAGGTCGCGCTCGGCCAGTGGCCGACGAGCTTGCCGTCGCGCCCGATGAGGTACTTGTGGAAGTTCCAGTTCGGGGCGGGGGACGCAGCCGGCCCCGGATTCGGCTGCGACGCGAGCCACTGAAATACCGGGCGCGGCACGATCGGCCCCGCGCCGTCGGTGTCGATCACATGGTCGGAGTCGAACTCGTCGAAGGTGACCTTGTAGTCCGCGTTGCAGGTGCCGATCTGCTCGTCGCTGCCGCCCTGATTGCCGAAGTCGTTGCTGAAAAAGGCGAGGACGTGAAACCCTTGGGCCGAGAACGTTGCCTCCAGGACCTGGAGGGCCGCCATCTGCGGCGTGTAGCTTCACAACGCCGCAGTGTTCACCACCATCATCACCGCGCCGCGGTAGCTGCACATGCTGATCGGCTCGACCGCGGCGAGCGGCACCTCCGAGAGCTCGAAGATGCTGCCCGGGGCGGGCGGCGGATCGCACCCGGGCCCGCTGCCGCCGGCGCCGCCGCTGCCACCCGCTCCGCCGACTCCGGTGCTCGCCGCCGTCGACACGGCCGAGTGGGTCGAGCTCGCGTCTGCCGTGCTCGCCGACGTGCTCGCGGCGGAGCTCGAGCTCGTGGCGCCCCCGCCCGCCGCCGCCGTCGCTGGATCGTCGGTCGTGCCGCACGCGAGCGTCGTGCTCACGAGCGCGAAGCCATAGAGAGGTCGCATCGTTGCCATCTTGTCTCGGATTCTCGCCCTCGCACCCATCGTGGGCGAGCGAATTCGTCAGCGCACCTCAGACTCCGTTCACACGCTCGCGACGCGCTCGTTCGACGAGCCCAGCGACGCGGCCTTTGAAGCGGCACCTCGCCTGGGATAAGCGTCGCGCGCGATGCCCATCGCTCGGCTCACGAAGCGCATCGGGTTTCCGCCGGTGGCCAGCGCCGAGCCGGACGGTCTCTTGGCCGTGGGCGGCGGTCTCGAGCCCGAGCGGCTGCTCCTCGCGTATGCGAGCGGGATTTTTCCGTGGCCGGTGCCGGGTTTACCGCTCCTCTGGCACAGCCCGGACCCGCGCTACGTGCTCGTGACGAAGGAGCTGCACGTGCCGAAGAGCCTGCGCCGCACGCTCAATCAGGGCGGCTACGCGGTCACGCTCGATGCGGCGTTTCTCCGGGTGATGCAGGAGTGCTCGCTCGCGCCGCGGCCAGGACAAGACGGCACCTGGATCACCCTTGCGATGATCGATGCGTATGCCGAGCTGCACGCCCTCGGCTTCGCCCACTCGGTCGAGGTCTGGCAAGGCGCGGAGCTCGTCGGCGGGCTCTACGGCGTCTCGCTCGGCGGCGCGTATTTTGGCGAGTCGATGTTCGCGCGCGCCACGGACGCATCGAAGGTCGGCTTCGTCACGCTCGTGCGACAGCTCGAGCGGTGGGGGATCGAGCTCGTCGACGCGCAGGTGCACACCGCGCACCTCGAGCGCTTCGGCGCCGAGGCGTGGCCGCGCTCGCGCTACCTCGAAGAGCTCGCGCGTCTCTTGACCAAGCCCACGCGGCGCGGTCCGTGGCGCTTCGACTCGGACTAGCGTGGCGAGTCAGAGCTTCGCTGCCTAAAAAACACGGCGTATTTCGGACTCAGGGGACGAGGGGCCGTGATAGGGACCGCCCATGCTTCGATGCCAGCCACGCGGCCGCGCTTCGCTCGAGCCGTCGTCGCGCCGCGTGAGCCTGTGCGCGGTGCTCGCGAGCCTCGCCTTCGTTGCGTGCAGCGATGCCGACAAGGTCGAGCACGGCGCCGCGACGGGCAGCGGCGGAAGCGGCGCGACGGGAGCGGAGGCCGCGACCGCGACGGGCTCGGCGGCCGAGTCGACGAGCGCGAGCAGCAGCGCGTCGGGCGCGAGCGATCCGTGCACGAGCTGCGCGGTGCCCACGTCGAAGGGGGCCGTCGCGGCGAGCGCCATCAAGGAGGTGTCGGGGATCGTGGCGAGCCAGCTCCACGACGACGTGTACTATGTGCACAACGACTCCGGAGACACGGCGCGCTTCTTTGCGCTCGGCAGCGACGGCGTCGACCGCGGCAGCTACGTCGTCGACGGCGCCAGCGCCATCGACTGGGAGGCGGTGGCAGCAGGGCCGTGCGACAAGGGCCGCTGCCTCTACTTCGGCGATGTCGGTGACAACCTCGAGGCGCGCGCGAGCTACACGATCTACCGCGTCGCGGAGCCGCAGCGCCTCGCGCCGGGCGAGCAACACGTCGCCGGCGAGGCGCTCGAGCTCGTCTACCCCGACGGCAGCCACAACTGCGAGACGCTGCTCGCGCACCCGAACTCCGGCGAGCTCTGGCTCGTGACGAAGGTGTCCTTGGGGAGCGCCGGCGTCTACCGCGTGCCGAGCGGCAGCGTGCCTGGCAAGGGGATCGTGCTCGAGAAGCGCGGCAGCGTGACGCCCCCCTCGGGCCTGCCGCAGTTCACGGCCGGCGACGTGCGCCCGGACGGAACCGGGATCTTGCTGCGCACCTACACGAACTTGTTTTTCTACCCGCTCGATGGCGCCGACGTCGCCGCCGCGCTCGCGGCCCCGCCGTGCAAGGTGCCGGTCGCGGCCGAGAAGCAGGGCGAGGCCGTGGCGTGGACGAAGAGCGGCGACGGCTACGTCACGGTGTCCGAGGGCAACGAGAGCGCGGTCAACTGGGCGAGCTGCCCGTAGGGCGCGAGGGAAAGAGGCGCATGCGGCTGTCGCGTCGCACCGCGTTCGAGCGCGAGCCGAACGAGCTGTCGGTGAGCCTCGCGCGCGCCGCCCTGGCCGGACGCGAGCTCGTGGACCTGACCGAGACGAACCCGACGCGCGCGGGCCTCGCCGACGCGACGCTGCACGAGCTCTTGGCCGATCCGCGCGCCGCGACGTACGCGCCCGAGCCCTGCGGCACGATCGACGCCCGCCGCGCCGTCGCTCGCTATTACCAAGCGCGCGGCGCCGTCGTCGACGAACAGCGCATCGTGCTCTCCGCCAGCACCAGCGAGTCGTACTCGTGGCTCTTCAAGCTGCTCTGCGATCCGGGCGACGCGGTCCTCGTGCCGGCGCCGTCATACCCGCTCTTGCCGTACCTCGCCGAGCTCTCGAGCGTTCGCCTCGCGCCGTACCCGCTCGTGCGCGCCGAGCATTGGCGCATCGATCTCGCGGAGCTCGAGCGCACCCTCGACCGCGAGCCGCGCGTGCGCGCCATCGTGCTCGTACATCCCGGAAATCCCACGGGCTCGTTCACGCGCCGCGACGAGGCCGCGCGCCTCGGCGAGCTCTGCTGCGAACGCGCGCTCACGCTCGTCGTGGACGAGGTGTTCGCCGACTACGCGCACGGCCCGCTCGCGCCCGATCGGCTGCCGACGTTCGCGAGCTTCACGGGCGCGCCGTGCTTCGTGATGAGCGGGCTCTCGAAGGTCGCGCTGGCTCCGCACCTCAAGCTCGGCTGGATCCTCTGCGCCGACGAGGTGAGCGAGGAGGCTCGCGCGCGGCTCGAGCTCGTGGCCGACAGCTTCCTCTCGGTCGCGACGCCGGTGCAGGTGGCCTTGCCCGACATCTTCGAGCGAACGGAAGGGTTGCAGGCTCGTGTGCGCGCGCGCGTCGCCGAGAATCTTGGCGCGCTCGATCGGGCGCTCGCGGCGGTCGGGGCCGCGTGTCCGGTGCGGCGCCTCGCCGTCGATGGCGGGTGGTACGCGCTCGTCGAGGTGCCGCGCACGCGGAGCGATGACGCGTGGGTCCTTCGCACCATCGACGAGGCCTCGGCGATCGTGCACCCGGGCTACTTCTTCGACGTCGCCGAGCGGGGCACGCTGGTCGTGAGCCTCTTGCCCGAGCCGCGAGGCTTCGCGCTCGCCGTCGCGCGCGCCGTGCGGCTGTGGTGCGAATTGCCGGGCTAGCGTGGCGAGCTCGGGCGCGCGAATTCGTCCGCGCATTACGGAGCCAACGGACTAGCGCACGCTGCTGCGAAGCTGAAAGCTCTCCACCGCGAAGTCGCAGAGCTCGAGCAGCACGGCGGGCTCGATGTCGGGAAGATCGGCGCGCTCGGCGGCATCGAGCGCCCAGGGCTCGAGCTCGCGGGCATCGAAGTCGCTCCCGTGAAGCAGCGGCGCGAGCGAGCGACAGAGGACCGTGACGCGCGTCAGCATCGGCAGGTTCCGCTCGCGAAGATCCGAGCCGCTGCCGACGGCCTCGACGATGTCCTCCGGCAGCTGGTTTCGTCGCAAGAGCTCGGCGCCCAGGGTCCAGCTCGTCGCCCCGAAGCGCGCGAGCTCGATCGCTTCGCGCGCCCCCTGGTCGCGCCAGGTGCGATCGAGCTGCGAGGCATAAGGCGGATCCACCATCAGGCACGCGAGCGCGCCGATCTCCGATAAGAGGGCGGCGCAGCGGACACGTGCGTTGTCGACGTCGGGGTAGGCCGTGGCGACGAGCGGCGCGAGCGTCGCGGCGAGCGCGGCCGTGCCGCGCACATCGCTCTCGCGGCGGCTCACGTTCGCCGACGCGCTGAGCACCGACATGGCCGCCGCCATGTCGTGCAGCTGCGTCAACCCGAGCACCATCACCGCGCGCTCGAGCTCGATCGTCCCGCCGCCGCGCCGGAAGGAGGGGCCATTGGCGAGCCGCAGCGCCTCGGCCGCGAGCGCCGGATCCGCCTTGAGCGCATCGGCGAGCGCGCGCAGATCGCTGCTGCCATCGGTCGTTGCCTTGAGGAGTCGCGCCGCGGCCGCGGGTTCCGGTCGGAGGGTGGCGAGGCCCCTCAACAGATTGCGACGGCTCGCGGGTGCGTCGGTGGACAATGCGGCTGTTCCAGCCCCCCAGGTTTGTCGCTCGCCGCGATTATCGACCGCGGACCCGCTCGGTGTCACGCGTTCCGTGCGGGTCTGTTTGCGGCGCGGGACCGCAGTTTCAATCCAGAACTACCGGGGGTTCGCGCATTTTACTTTTGCAACCACAGGACCGTTCGCGCGCTCGCAACCGCGCGGCTCGCGAGCCCGTGCCAGCCCTCCGGCACCGGGGGATCGGTCCACGCGAACAGGCGCAGGGCGTCGATGGGCGCGAGGTTCACGCAGCCGGCGCTCTTCTTCTCGCCCCAGCGATCGTGCCAGTAGGCGCCATGCAGCGCGTACGGTCCATCGAAGTTCTGGGTGTACTGAACCTCCGCGTGCACCAAGGTCGAGACGGTGCTGCTCGTCATCGTCGCGGTCACGAACTTGCCGAGCACCTCGAACACGCCGGTCGGCGTCGAGGCGGTGTCGAGCGGCGGGATCCCCGGAAGCGGCGCGCCGCCGCGACCCGGCGAGATCAAGGTCGCGTACACCGGGCGCTCGTGCTCGTAGGCGACGAGCGTGCCGGCCTCGATGCGGAGGTCGAGCCAGCTGCGCCGCCCGGTCTTCGCGAGGGCGATCTTCGGCGGCAGTGAAGCCGCGCGCGCCGCGACGGCGACGTCCCGCTCGCGGCAATACGCGCCGTCCTTCGTCTCGAGGTAGCGCGCGCCGCCGTGCGTCTCGGTCTTGCCGGTGAGCGCCACCCAGGCGAGGCGCTCCCACGCAGGACCGCGCACGATGACGGCGCCCGCTCCATCGCGCTCGTAGCGCGCGCCGCCTCCCTCGCGTCGAAAGAACGCGAGCGGCAGCTCGACGCCGCTGCCGAGGACGACGCCGCGGAACGGCGACTCTGCGTAGGGGCGCACGCGATCCTTCGGCACGAACGCGCGATCCCAGGTCACGAGGAAGGGACGGCCCGCGACGTCGAGCTCGCCCGCGTACGCGAGCGTCGAGCCGATGATCACCTTGCCGGCGAGCGACCGACCGAGCGGTCCGAGCTCGACGAGCTGCGGCGCGGGGCCCGCGGCCGGCCCGAGCGCGACGCCTCCGAGCTCGGGGAGGGCCGTGCGCCGCTCGTCGTCCGAGAGCTGTGCTGCGCGCAGGACGCGCTCGCGCCAGCGCACGAGGCCCGGCTCGCGCAGCGCTTGCTCTTCGGGCGTCGGCGGCGAGGCGTACACCGGCGTGCCGAGCGACTCCCCGTAGCGATACGGCCACGGCGAGGTCGACTTCGCCTTGGTGCGCTCGAGCTCGCGCACCCGCGGATCGTTCGCGTCGAGCGAGGCCTCGGCGCCGGTGCACACGAACCCGCGCGGCTCGATCTCGTACCACTCTTCGCAGCCGCCGCCCGGGCCGCGCCCCGCCTGGGCGAGCCGCGCGTCGCCGCCCTTGACCCGCACCGAGTCGCCGAGCGACAGGTAGCCGAGCCAGCCTCCGCGGTGGTGCACGCTCGGGCGGATCCACAGGTGCCGCACCATGCTGTAGATGCGCGCGCCCGGCGCCGCGGCCGCGTAACGGTCGGCCGGCCACGCCGTCGGTGCGCCGTCGGCCGTGTCGCTAGCGCTCGCTCTCGTCGTGGCCGCGTCGCTGGTGCTGGCGGCGCTCGAGGTTGCTCCGCTCGCCGTGGGGGCCGCGGGCGTCGAACTAGAATGTTCGTTCTGTTTTGTCCCGTCGCCCCCCGCAGCGCCCGTGCGCGCAGCCTCGCGGCACCCGCCGAGCGTGAGCCAGCACGCGAGCATGACCGAGCGCGCGCGCGTGACGTGCGTCGCGCAGGGGAGGGCCGCCGCTCGCCGTGACACGAGCCCTCATGTACCAAAGGAACTTCGCGCATGCGGAGATTTTGGGGTTGTGGCATACGCGACCCACGATGGACTTCGAGCTCACCGAGACCCAGCGGCTCATCGTGAAGAGCGCCCGCGACTACGTGGAGCGCGCCGTCGCGCCGGCGGCCGCGGCGCTCGATCGCACCGGCACCTTTCCCGCCGCGGAGCTCTGCGGCCTCGCGGAGCTCGGGATGATGGGCGTGAACCTCCCGGCCGAGCTCGGCGGGGCGGAGGCGGGCGCCGTGTCCTACGCCCTCGCGATGATGGAGGTGGCGCGCGGCTGCGCCTCGACCGCCGTCACCATGGGCGTCACGAACATGGTGGGCGAGGCGATCGCGCGCTTCGGCACCGAGGCGCAGCGCGCGAGGTACGTGCCGCGGCTCACGAGCGGCGAGTACGTGGCCGGGGCGTTTGGCCTCAGCGAGCCCGGCGCAGGCAGCGACCCCGCGGGCATGACGACGAGCGCGAGCTTGACCGACAAGGGCTGGGTGCTCAACGGGCAGAAGCAGTGGATCACGAGCGGCAGCCGCGCGGGCGTCATCGTCGTCTGGGCGCGCACCGACACGCCCGAGGCGCGGCTCGGCAGCAAGGGGCTCTCCTGCTTCCTCGTCGAGGGCAAGACCCCGGGGCTCGAGATCGGCCGCCACGAAGACAAGCTCGGCCTGCGCGCGAGCGAGACGGTGTCGCTCTCGTTCACCGACTGCGTCGTGCCCGAGGACGCCCTGCTCGGGGAGCTCGGCGGCGGCTTCAAGATCGCGATGATGGCGCTCGATGGCGGGCGCATCGGCATCGCCTCGCAGGCGATCGGCATCGCGACCGCGGCGCTCGAGGCGGCCATCGCCTACGCGAAAGAGCGCAAGCAGTTCGGCCATCCGATCGTGGAGTTTCAGGCGATCCAGTGGATGATCGCCGACAGCCGCACCGAGCTCGACGCCGCGCGCTTGCTCACGCTGCGGGCCGCGCGCCTGAACGAGCTAGGCTCGCGGTTCAGTCGCGAGGCGGCGATCGCCAAGCTCTTCGCCTCCGAGGCGGCGTGGCGGATCTGCGATCGTGCGCTGCAAATCCACGGCGGCTACGGCTACGTGACGGAGTTTCCCGTCGAGCGGCACCTGCGCGACGTGCGCGTCACGCGCATCTACGAGGGGACGAGCGAGATCCAGCGGCTCGTGATCGCCCGCGCTGCGCTCGGGTGACGGGCGCTCGGGTGACGGGCGCTCGGGTGACGGGCGCTCGGGTGACGGGCGCTCGGGTGACGGGCGCTCGGGTGACGGGCGCTCGGGTGACGGCTACAGCGCGAGCGTGACCTTGGCCGGCGCGCTCGGCGGGGCGGGGTATTCGCTGCCGAGCGTGGTCGAGACTGCGCAGTCGAGCGCCGCGCGGCCCGTCGCGTCCTTGGCCGAGGCGCCCGCGGCGAGCGGCTTCCCAGCCGCGTCGAGGTAGAACGTCACCGCCACGCCGCCGCGCGTGCACAGCGCGAGCCCGGCCGTCAGCGTGTCGAGCGCGGGACCGAGCTTGTGGGGCGACAGGGCGGTCGCGGCCTTGCCGACGGCGCGGCTGCCGAGCGCGTGCGTGGCGATCCCCGTGCGGCCTCCGACCGGCTGCGGCCAGCGCCGTCGCGACAGCGCGTCGACGATGCAGCTCTCGGTCGCGCGATCGCCGTAGGTCGAGAGGGTCGGAATGACCTCGAGCGCGCGGCCCTCGGAGTCGATCCGCATCGTCACCTTCAGCTCGCCCTCGAGAAAGCTCAGCCGCTCGGCGCCGCGCCCGATGCACGCGCCGATCTCGGGGCCGGACTTGGCGAACGTCTCTTGTACCGCCGCTTCGTCGAGTCCGCCGATCTCCGCGTCGACCGTGGCGAGCGCCGGGCTCGGCGATGACGCCCG
>SXGS01555166.1_pt1 | contig 18637 bp, 15 predicted proteins | sample 3174681 | NCBI WGS metagenome assembly SXGS01 (sample SAMN11356861, study PRJNA531348) | freshwater metagenome | isolation source: freshwater sample F1-80 | place: China: Fuxian Lake, Yuxi | collected 2017-12-25 | reverse complement strand
GAAGGGCTTTGCGACGGCCGAGGGCGGGCACCTCGTGCTTGCATCCTCGCCGGGCAGGGCGCAGGTCGAGAGCCGACGCTACCCGTTTTGCTTTGACGGCGATGGCAAGTCGCCCAGCTCGACGCGCAGCATCGTCCCCTTCACTCCCTTCAACGAGCACCTGAATCGGCTCATCTTGACCGTGAGGGGGCTCTCGAGCGGCCGCGCGAAAGTAAGGTGGGGGAGCGCGGTGATGTCCTTCTCGAAGGAGAAGCTTGAGAAGGGGATCAACCTCGCGGCCGAGTTTCTCGAAAACCCCTTCAGCGAGCCCTTCCGAAAGGTGGACGAGCTCGTGGGGAACAAGCAGGCCTTCGAGACGCAGGTCATCAAGGAAGGCATTACAAGCTTCCGGAGAGTTCGTGATCTGCTGGGTGGCGAGGACGCCGAGGCCAGGAAGGCTCTCGATATCGTACGCCAGCGACTCTACGCGAAGGTGGACCCGCTGCACGAGGCTGTAAGGGCAGCCGTCACTCCGGTCCGGCACGAGATTGTGGTCGATGCGGAGTAGCAGCCCACGCAAGAAGTCCATACGAATCGTGCCAGGGCCTCCTGCAAGCACAGCAATACCTCCGGGTGCTGTCGTGTGATGGCATGTCTCCGTGCGCGTCCGGTGACTTGCAAAATAATGCGGGAATCTCTGCGCCCGTGAAGGCTTCGACAGCGGTTACACTCTTTTGGGAGACGCCAACCCATGGGAGTTGGTAACTCCACGAGCTGGTGCCTCTCAACAACCCCGCGATTCAGCGCCGGGCTGTGGGGCGACACCATGAAAGGAAGATCAAGAAGTGATGGACAAACCGCGATGCTTCTCGGGAGCCATTCTGGCGGCCACCCTTGTGAGCTGCGCCTTGAGTCCGGAGCCGCCGCCCGGGGGGAGCGTGAGGCCAAGACTCCTGCGTGTGGGTTATCGTGTGGCGAATCAGTATCAGTACCTGGACATGGACCTGACGATTCGCGCGAAGCCAACTTTCTCCGCGCCGTGTGAATTGCCCCCCGGGGCGGTGCGGACTTATGAAGTCCTTGCTTCGAGTTGCGAAAGGAGCCATGTCCTCGCTCAGGTGGAGGCGAGTGCACAAGATGAACTCGCGCAAGAGCTCCAGACTCTCTCCCTCGAGGCGCTTCGAGTTTCCATGCAGTCACCGCGGCGGAAGCTGGATTGGCACTTCCTGGCCCTGGCCGCATACCTGGGGGATGTGCCAACGTTGCTCCGGGGCGAGGAAGTCGATGAGATCGTGAGGGCGCTTCATGTATTGCGCAATCCCGTGCCTCTCTTCGAGGCTCTCTATCCGTGGGCCCTCCATTTGAGTGAAGCTCACGTTGCAGAGTTCGTGCGCGATGATCGGGTGAGCGCACGCCTCCTGCCGCTGGTGAGATCGGCTCAGCTTGGGGATTTGTCATCGCTGAAAGAAATCTTTCGGCTCTCGCTGGAGTACCATGCCGCGCTGCCCTCGTTTCACGCGGCGTTGCTGGCCCTGTTCCCCGTCGGGTTGAATGAAGAGCTCTACCTGACCGAGCCACACGATGGCTCTGGCCCCGAGACGGCGGCCTTCATCAACAAGCTGGAGGCCGGCCTCGCGCGTGCTGAATACAGGACGGTGCCCATCCTGGGTTGGCGTTTGGAGCGTGGGGCGAGGGATGGTTCCTCAAGATGATTGACTCCCACGCGCATCTCTATTACGAGAAGTTCGACGAGGACCGAGACCAGGTAGTCTTGCGGGCTCGGGAGGCGGGTGTCGTGCGGGTGATTAACATCGGTACTGACGTTGCCACCTCGGAGAAGTCCCTTGAGCTTGCGAAGCGTTACATGGGCTTTTACGCGACCGTGGGGTTGCACCCGACCACAAAAGTTGTCGACCTCCTGCGCGATATCGCCCTCCTCGAAACTCTCGCCAAGGCCAATCCCGACCGAGTCGTGGGTGTGGGCGAGATCGGCCTCGACTATTACTGGAAGGATGTGGCGCCGGCCGCGCAGAAGGAGAGCCTCGCCGCCCAACTCGACCTCGCCCGGCGGCTTGGACTGCCCGTCGTCTACCATTGCCGAGACGCCCTTGAGGACTTGTTTGCTTTTCTTCAGCAGGAGCGAATCCAGCCGCCTGGAGTTTTCCATTGTTTCTCGGGCGGCCCCAGCGATGCCGAGCGTGCGCTGGCGCTGGGTTATCACGTCAGTTTTGCAGGCAACGTGACGTATCCAGGGGCGGTCAATCTCCAGGCCGCCTTGCAGGTGGTGCCTGTGGAGAAGCTCCTGCTTGAAACTGACTGTCCGTTTCTTGCGCCGCAGCCTGTGCGAGGCAAGCGAAACGAGCCCGCCCACGTCGGGCACACCCGCGACTTTATCGCGAAATCGAAGGGGATCGATCCCGGCGAGCTCGAGCGCATCACAGAGGCAACGACAGTCTCGCTATTTGGGCTGTCTTGATGCGGCTCTCGGCGCCAGGCTTCCTGACGTCAACTCGCTTTGCCTGGGGGCCACGCGCTGTAAACAGGCGTTGGGATTCTCTTGTGGGCGTGCGATCATCAGGCCAACAGGTCCCTGAGTACGATCCGAAAAGATCGCACTCCGATCCGATCGCCGCCCTTGCACGATGCCAGAGGTCGTGACTCCTTCAGCCTCGAACTGGTCGAATGTTACCGGTTTCCTGTCCTGCGCCCCTTCCGATCGGCCGAAAGATGGGAACCATTGAGGGGTATCGCGGCGGCAAGCTTTCCGGCAATCCCCCATGGATGAGCCAAGGAATTCCGCGTCCTTGCCTCAGGCGTTGAGAGATATTCCTGAAGTACCCGCCAGCGATGCGTCGTACTATACTTCGTGAGGTAGGAGGAGAGCATGCAGAGCCAAGGAACTATCAGCGGGCCCACCTATGTTGTGACCGGAGGAGCCGGGTTTATCGGCTCGAACTTTGTGCGTCACGCGCTGAGGAAGACAGCCGCACGTGTCATAGTTTTTGACAGGCTGACCTATGCCGGAAGCCTCTTGAATTTGACCGAGGTCTCCAGCAGCTCCCGGTTCACGTTCGTGCAGGGAGACATCGCCGATCGCGAGGCGGTTGATGCACTTTTTCGAGACTGGCGCCCCGACACGGTCGTCAACTTCGCGGCGGAGACGCACGTGGACCGATCCATTGACGGGCCCGGAGAGTTCATCAGGACCAACCTGGTCGGCACCTTTGAGCTACTCGATGCTGCGCGCCGCCAATGGGCGAATCTTGCAGATGAGGCGAAGCGGCGTTTCCGCTTTCTCCAGGTCTCGACCGACGAGGTCTACGGCTCCCTCGGCGATACGGACCTCTTCTGCGAGACAACGCCCTATTCGCCCCGGTCGCCTTACTCCGCGTCAAAGGCTGGCGCCGATCACCTGGTCTGCGCCTATCGGCACACCTATGGCCTTCCTACCCTGATCACCAATTGTTCCAACAACTATGGGCCGTTTCAGTTTCCGGAGAAGCTGATTCCGCTCACAATTTTGAATGCCGTCGAGGGCAAGGACCTCCCGATCTACGGCGACGGTGGTAACGTGCGGGACTGGCTCCACGTCGAGGACCATTGCTCGGGCATCTTGCTCGTGCTTGAGAAGGGCGAGCCCGGCGAGAAGTACAACATTGGAGGCGGCAACGAGCGCACCAACTTGCAGGTGGTTGATGCCATTTGCTCAGCCCTGGATCGAAGACTCCCGGCGTCGAGGAACCCCGCGCTGGTGACAAGGGGCCTCGGTAGCTACCTGGACTTGAAGACTTTCGTCACGGATCGACCAGGACATGACCGAAGATACGCCATCGATTCGAGCAAGATTCGCTCCCAGCTGGGTTGGAGCCAGCAGCATACTTTCGACGCTGGCATCGAGGACACTGTGCGCTGGTATTTAGAGAATCGGGAGTGGTCTGAGAAGATTCAGGCTGGAAAGTACGAGCGTCAACGTCTGGGATTGGCTGAGATGGGAGTCCAGGCGTGAATCTGAAAGATTGGGTTGACGAAGGATGGAGCGTGACGGCTTGGTGACTGACAGGATTCGAATTCCAGGGTTCTCACGTGCGGACCTTCATATTCACACGAATTACTCTGACGGCGTTGCCTCGCCGGAGGACGTTCTCAACTATTACGCAATCCATTCCGAAGCCAGCGTCATTGCGATCACGGACCACGACACGATCGACGGGGCGCTTCACGCGAAGCGCCACGCTGAAATCATGGCGACGTTTACGGGCACATCGAGGTGATCGTGGGGGAAGAGGTGTCGACGAGCGACGGGCACGTGATCGGGCTCTTCATTGACCAGTGGATTCCTCCGGGCATGAGCGCCCGGAGAACTGTCGAGGTGATCCATTCCCAGGGCGGCATTGCGATTGCGCCTCATCCCTACACGAGCTGGATGCGTTGGGCAGGGCTCATCGGCGTTGGGGACCTGATCAAGGAGATTCCGTTTGACGGTGTGGAGACAAGAAATTCCAACTTTACCGAGGTGTTCGCGAACCGTAAGGCCGTTCGGAACGCTGGCGATGTCGCTCGGCTGGGCAACTCCGACGGGCACTTTCTCGGGGCGGAGGGGCATTGCTTCACTGACTTCCCCGGCCGCACCGCCGAGGATCTGCGTCAGGCAATCCTCGAGCGTTCGACGCAGCCAGGGGGACGATGTTACGGCCTGTGGACGCTTTGCAAATTTGTGCTGGGGCAGGCCCGCGCGCGTGGCTCGATCTGGCCGCGCAGAGGAGACTTTCGACGAGAGTCTGCTGTGGGCGGGTTGCAGATTCGCATTCATCGGGAACCGGCTCAAGACATGGCGACCGTTGCGCCCCTGGGTCGCATTGATGCCCTGTCGATGCCGGAGCTCAAGGAAACGCTGCGACTCCTGGCGCAGGCACGACAGTCGGTCATAGTGGATCTGTCGTGCGTGGGCGGGGTCGATGCCTCCGGCGTGACGGCCCTTGTTGCCGGGCTGAGACATGCCCGGGAAAACGGCGTCGGGTTCTGCCTTGCCGGCGTTCCACCGGTTTGCCAGCGTGCGCTGCGAGGCGCGGGGCTTTCGCGCGTGTTTCCGCAAACGGGATCGATCGGAGGAGCCAGGGCTGTCGTGCTGGGACAGGCCAACAGCGTCCCCGGGGTGGTAAATGCCAAAGACGGTGGCGCGAGGAAATGCGTGGGAGGAGGCGTCCAGTGAAAGTCATCCCGGGCGAGCTGGAAGGGACGAAGATTCTCGAGCCCGTGGTGCATCGCGACCAACGAGGCTTTTTCCTTGAGACGTATCACGCCAGGAAGTATGCCGAAGTGGGATTGCCGACATTCGTGCAGGACAACCATTCTCGCTCTGGCTTTGGAACTCTGCGGGGTCTTCACGCGCAACGGTGTCATCCACAGGGAAAGCTTGTGCGGGTGATCGAGGGCGAGATCTACGATGTGGCTGTGGATGTGCGGAAAGGTTCGCCGACCTTTGGCCGCTGGATGGGTGTGGTTTTGTCAGCGGAGAACTTTCGTCAGATATACGTGCCTCCTGGTTTTTTGCATGGCTTCTGTGTCGTGAGCGAGATGGCACAGGTCGAGTACAAGTGCTCAGACTTTTACGACCCGTCGGACGAACTCGCCGTAATCTGGAACGACCCCGGGCTCGCGATCACCTGGCCCGTGGCCAGGCCCATCCTCTCCGAGAAGGACCAGTCCCATCCGACGCTGGATCGGATCCTCGAGAAGCTGGCGACCTATCAACGGTAGGGCCGCGAGCCAGCCTTGAGGTTCACAAGTTCGGCATCAACTCTGTCCGCAGTGACACCCGCGTTCGGTGGATTTGTGACTTCACTGTTCCAGGCGCGACTTGGAGTAGAGTGGCGGTGGACCTGGTTCTTACAGGACACGTTCACTATTGCCACCGGACGCGCCGCATTGGCCGGGCGTGGGACCCGAAGAGTGAATGCGTTTACCACATCACGACGGCAGCCGGAGGTGTGTCACTCCATACTCCTCGCGGGGGAGGAAGACCTCCACCGCACCGGCCGCCTGGCGGCGTCCCTCCGTCTCGCGTCTTGTGCTCGCTCCGACCGTTGGAGCCAATTTCAGTAGTCGCTCCTGGGTTCGGACGGCTGTACGCCCGCGATGCTGTCCCGCCGCTCTCTGCGCCTTGTGCGGCACGGCTCGGACTTTTCGTACTCTCCGTATACGTCTTCGTCCTCGCTCCCGGGGTACCCGCGAGAGAGGGCCGAGCGGGCATTCGCTCGGCCTCGGGCCTTACGGATCGACTACTGAAATAGGCTCTTGGCCGCTTCGGAACGAGCCGTCTTCACGACGGATCGCCGACGTTCGAGCGGCAAGAGCGTCCCGGAACTTGCAAATTGGGCGGGCCGCTAGAATGCCGCCCAGTGCGCTCGGTTACTCCACTCCATGTTAGGCAAGCCATCTCTCGCAGTCGAGGGCAGCCATGCAGCCAGTGCCGGCGGCGCTGACGGCCTGGCGGTAGACTTTGTCGACGACGTCGCCGCAAGCGAAGACGCCCTCAACGTTCGTGAGCGTCCGGCCCGGCCTCACCTTGATGTAGCCGACCTCGTCCAGTTCGAGCTGGCCAGCGAGGAACTTCGAGTTGGGATCATGGCCGATTGCGTAGAAAATTCCGCTGCAAGGTATTGACCGCGCCTGGCCGGTCTTCACGTTCCTGAGCCTGGCCCCCGTGACCTTGTCGGTCCCTTCGGCATCCTCCAGCACGCTGTTCCACACGAGCTCGATCTTGGGATGTTTGAGTGCTCGCTCCTGCATGATCTTGCTTGCCCGCAGCTCATCGCGTCGGTGCACAAGATAGACCCTTGAAGCGAACTTGGTAAGGTAGGTCGATTCCTCGACCGCAGTGTCGCCCCCGCCGATCACGACCAGGTCCTTGTTCCGGAAGATTGGGAGCGCCCCGTCGCACACTGCACAGGCGCTGATTCCCTTCGTCCAGAGCCTCTCCTCGCCAGGTACATGGAGGCGCTTCGCATTGGCACCGGTTGCGACAATGACGGCGTGAGTCTCGACTTCCCGTTCGGATGTCTTTACGCGGAAGGGTTTCTTGGAGATGTCGACGTGAACGACATCCTCCCCAACGCATCGGGTGCCGTAGTCGATCGCCTGCTTGCGAAAGTGCGCCATGAGCTCGGGGCCCGAGATACCGGGGTGAGGGAAGCCTGGGTAGTTCTCAACCTCGGTGGTGGTCATGAGCTGCCCACCCGGGATTCCGCCCGCCTGGAAACCCTCGAAGAGGAGCGGCTTCAAGTTGGCTCGACCCGCGTAAATGGCTGCGGTAAACCCGGCGGGGCCGGAACCGACGACGACGACTTTCTCCATTCGCTGTGTGTCCTTCAAAAACTACTTGAGTAGGCTGTTGGAAGCCCTGAGTTTAACCAGTTGCCGATACCTTCGCCAGGCAGACCGAGGGAGGCATACCGCACGCGGGCAGTGATGAGACCTTTTGCAGCCTGCGAAAGGTTGCGGCTGCTCGCGCCAGAGGCGCCCGGCGCCCATCAGGCGCCGAGGAGGGGGAGGACGCGTGTCGCGGCCGACGTGGGGGAGGGTCCGCCTCCCCCACCAGCAGAAACGAGCAGCAGGCTTGAGATGGTCTTCCTCTGCCCATTCGGAATGTCTCATGTGTGGGAGCGCGAGGTATAGATAGTGGCTCATGACGCCTGGCGTATGCCCCTGGTTGCGCCACGTCCCGTTTGTCTTCTCTTGACGGCCAGCTTATATTCCTTTTTCGATTTGCAACCATGGATCAAGGAGCTTTCATGCAACTGAAACCTTGGAACCCCTGGGAGGAGCTGGAGCGGATCCAGGCCGGGATGGACCAACATCTACGCGCCTTTCTCGACAGGCTGCGACAGACGGTTCCCGGAAATCCGATCGCTTTTGTGCCCCCGATTGACGTGGTTGAGTCGGACGACGAGTACCAGTTTTACCTGGCGCTTCCCGGCATGGTGGAGGAGGACATCGACATCTTGGTTGAGGGCCGGCAGTTGATCATCAGGGGCGAAAGAGAGTGTTTCTATGAGCCAAGGCAATTGATCGTTCATCAAGCCCAGTGCAAGTACGGCTTTTTCGAGCGGCGCATTGAGCTCCCCAAGGCGGTTTCAAGCGAGGGCATTCGGGCGAGCTACGAGGCCGGGGTGCTCTCGATCCACGTTCCGAAGACGTCGCCTGCAGCGCAAGAAGAGAAAGTCGACGGAGGTCTGGCTTGAGCACCCAACTTGGCAAGGACTATTACAAGATCCTCGGGGTAAAGAAGGATGCAAGCGAGGAGGATCTGCGCAAGGCGTACCGAAAGCTTGCCCTCAAGTACCACCCGGACAAGAACCCCAACAACCCCGAGGCGGAGCGGAAGTTCAAGGAGGCCGCCGAGGCGTTCGAGGTGCTCTCGAACAAGGAAAAACGCGAGACCTACGACGCGCGTGGAGACGAGGGGTTGCGTGACATGGGCTTCGAGGGCTTTCAGACGAATGAGGACATCTTCTCGCACTTCGGCGATATCTTCGGCGACGTCTTCGGCCAACGCTTCTACCGCCGCCAGGCCGTTCAGCCTCAAAGGGGCGCGGACACCCGGTACTCGCTCAACGTCAGCTTTCTTGAGGCGGCGCTCGGCACGAGCCGGGATATTTCGGTTGAGGGGCATGTGACCTGCATGGACTGTCAAGGCACAGGTGCCGTGGGAGGCAAGCCGCAAGTTTGCTCCAAGTGTGCTGGTACGGGCCATCAGTCGCGCCGCGGCCGGGGCCAGGGTGGATTTTTCTCCGTCAGCTCCGAGTGTGACGCCTGCGGCGGGTCGGGTCAAAGCCCCGAAAAGGGCTGCCGTATCTGCGGCGGAAAGGGCAGGGTGTACCGTGAGAAGCGTTTGACGGTGAAGATTCCGCCGGGTGTTGCCGACAGCCAAGTCCTGCGATTGCCGGGACAGGGCGAGGCGGGAACCCATGGTGGGCAAGCCGGCGACCTGCTCCTGGAAGTGCATGTCGACTCGCACCCCGAGTTTACGCGGGATGGGCTCAACATTCGCTCGCTTGTGAAAGTGCCGGTGAAGACGGCTCTCCTGGGTGGTGATGTCGAGGTCACCACGCTGCGCGGCACGCTCGCCTTGCGAGTGCCAAAGGGGACCTCTTCCGACTCCTGGCTCCGTCTTCGAGGTCAGGGAATCGAGACGCGAAGCGACAAGGGAGACCATCTTGTACGTGTCGTGATCACGGTGCCCAAGGATCTCTCGCCCGAGGCGCTGGAGGCGGTGGGCAAGGTGCTCTAACGGCCCAGTCCGCAGACCGGAACGAGTCAGAACAACTACCAGCGGGTGTCAACCCACTTCCGGAGGCTCCGGCGGAAACCCCTCTGGATAGAGAGTGCGGAGCTTGCCGAGCCTTGCTGGCGACATGGCCGCCTTTACAAGAGCGCCCTCGGTGAGGTACTCGGTTGAGAGCAGGCGTCCATTTTCGCGAATGTAAGCGAGAATCTCTCCACGGGAGTGCGGGATCAACACCTCCAAATTCCTGTCCTTCCCGTGAAGGCGGTCCACGAGCGCCTCACGAATCGCAGGGATGCCCTGGCTTGTGACAGCCGAAACCTCGAAGGCCCGCTCTCTCGGCAACAGGTGCTCCGAGAGGTTGCGGGCTTCGGGGAGGCGATCCGGCGGGATGGCATCCCACTTGTTGAAGAGAACCCACGTCTCTTTCTCCTGGCACTCGAGATCCTCAAGCACCCGCCTCACCGTCTTCATTTGCTGGAGAGCCTCCGTCGAGCTGGCGTCGACCACGTGGAAGAGGAGGTCGGCGTATTGTGTCTCGGTGAGCGTGGCTTGGAAGCTCGCGACCAGGTGGTGGGGCAGCTCTCGGATGAAACCGACCGTATCGCTCACGAGCACGTGCCGGTTGTCCTCGACGAGCCAACGGCGGACGCGAGTGTCGAGCGTCGCGAAGAGCTTGTCCTCGACCAGCTCTTCCGAGCCTGTCAAACGATTCAGGAGCGTCGATTTTCCAGCATTCGTGTAGCCAACGAGCGCGATCACAAATTCGTTTCTTCGGTGGAGAAACGACGCCTCCCTCTGTCCTTCAAGGTCCCGTAGATCTCGTTCTAGCTTCTGGACTCTTGTGCGGACGATCCGCTTGTCCTCCTCGAGTTGGGTTTCTCCGGGGCCTTGCATTCCGATCCCGCCCTCGTAGCGGGAGAGGTGCGTCCAGAGACGTTTCAAGCGAGGAAGGCTGTACTTGAGCTGCGCAAGTTCCACTTGCAGCTTCGCCTGACGTGTGCGGGCACGTCGGCTGAAAATGTCCATGATGAGCTGGCTGCGATCGACCACCTTGCGCTCCGTGAGCTTCTCGAGGTTGCGCTCCTGGGCTGGACTCAGGTCGTTGTCCGTGATGACGACGTCGACATCGAGCGATTGCGACAGGCTTGCCAACTCCGTGACCTTGCCTTTTCCAATGTAAGTCGCCGGGTGAGGACGGGCGAGGTTCTGCACCATGGAACCAACGACAATCGCCCCGGCCGTTTCTGCCAGGCGAGTGATCTCGGCCAGTGGGTCCTCGATCTCTCTCCGGCCCTTGATCGTGGCCTTGACGATCAACGCGCGCTCGTTTTTCGCGAATCCCGAGGAGTTGTCGGCTTGCATTGTCTATATTGCGGGGCTCCTATGCCCCGGGCCGCCTGAGGTCATCTCGTGTGACAGTCTGGTGTTTGTGCCAGCGGGCATCGTCCCGCCTGGGGAAGTCGGTTCGGAAGTGCACACCTCTTGACTCCTCTCTCCTCAACGCCGAGATCGTGAGCAGGTATGCCGTGACAAGCATGTTCTGTAAGGTCCAGCTTGGAACTTCATGGAAGTCGCTTCCGAGTACGTAGGGCACCCACGAAGCGATCTGCTTGAGGGCGGAGCTGAGCTCGGGGCCGTTTCGCTCGAGCCCGACCTTGAGCCAGAGGAGGCTTTTCAAGCTGACTGTCAGATCGTTGAGATCCAGTGCCGGGGCCTTCGGGCCTGGGCTCGTCGGCGACCCTTCGACGGAGAATGGCTCCGGTGCCGCGCATCCTCTGGCTTCCGCGGCAGCCCTGCGTCCAGCTCTGTGACCGAACACGAGGCCTTCGAGGAGAGAGTTTGACGCCAGGCGATTGGCTCCGTGGAGTCCCGTCGACGAGACCTCGCCGGCGGCGAAGAGCCCTGGCACAGTCGTGCGGCCTTCAAGGTCCGTCTTCACTCCGCCGATTGAGTAGTGTGCGCTGGGTCGCACGGGGATTGGCTCCTTCAAGATATCGATCCCGAAGCCGCGCAGGATCTCAAGGATCCGGGGAAACCTGGCCCGGATTTTTTCCGGGGCGATCGCCGAGAGGTCGAGCCAGACCTTGTTTTCGCGCCGCTCGCGCATGACGGTGACGATTCCTCGGCTCACGACATCGCGCGGTGCCAGGTCGCCGAGTGGATGGAAGCGGTGCATGAAAGTGTTGCCGGCGCCGTCGCGAAGGACGCCACCCTCACCTCGGACGGCCTCGGTGATCAGGAAGCGGTCGGCGCCTGCGAGGTAAAGCGTCGTGGGGTGAAACTGCATGAACTCGAGGTCCTGGAGCGCGGCGCCGGCGCGAAAGGCCATGGCGATTCCATCTCCCGTGGTGACTTTCGGGTTGGTGGTCTCGCGGTAGAGGCGCCCGGCACCGCCCGTGGCCAGAACTACGCGGCGAGCCCAGGCGCACTCGAGCTCGCTGTCGGGGCGGAGCAGCACGGCGCCCATTACCTCGCCACTGCGGGTAACAAGGTCCACCGCAAAAGTGTGCGCAAGGATGGTGATGTTCGGACGTTCGAGGACGGCATCGAGAAGCACCCGTTCGACCTCGCGTCCCGACGTGTCACCGCGATGGAGAATGCGTGGATGTGAGTGGCCGCCCTCGAGGGTCAAGTGGATTTTGCCGCTCGGCTCCCGGTCGAAGTTGGCGCCCATCTCGAGTAGACGCTGGACTTCAACAACGCCCTCGGTGGCGGTGAGTTGCACCGCCTCCTCGTCAGCGAGTCCGTCCGAAGCGCTCAGTGTGTCCTTGACGTGGCTCGAAAGCGAGTCACCGGTCGCCTCCGGGTCAATTACCGCCGCCACTCCGCCCTGCGCGTAGATAGTCGCGGTTTCCTCCAAGGCATCCTTGGCCACCAGGAGAACCTCGATCCCCGGGTCATCGGACGCGGCCAGTGCGGCGCTGAGCCCTGCCACTCCGCTTCCGATGATCAGGACATCCGTGAAGCGGTGTGGAATCTTTGAAACCCTGAACGAGACAAGGTAGCGCCGAAGGAGGTGCTGCGGGTGGTTCGAGGGCTCAGGCATGGGGGCACATTGTATCTCAGGTCGCAGGTCTTTCTCCCTCGCAAGAGGAATCTAGTGAACCAGGGGTTTGACCCGGATTCGGGCGGTCTTGAGCGGCCAGGCATGCTCCAGTAAACGGGACGAGAAGCTCTTTTCGTGTATTTTATTCAGTCACTGCGCTGTGTTCCCAAAAAACATTTCCGGCCCTGGGGGGCGAGTCAGGGCCCGGGTGGGAGGGCCAAGAGATGCGCCAGTCCCGGGAATCTCCGCCATCAAGCGTTTGCGGCGCAAGGACTTCAGGGCATCCGGTCGATAAACTGTGGGCTTGATATTCTGCCCGGTCAAAATGAGGCCCCAGGCTTGCACGGCATTTCACTGGTAGACGGCATATAGGCCCCCGAGAATACCCGTCTCTTCCGCTCTGAAATGGAACGTAGACTTTCACTCAAGCAATCTCCGGACACTCCCTCGAGCCGCCAGGAAGGCATCGCCCTTCTCGTGGTGATGGTGGTGTTTGTGGTTCTTTACCTCGTGATCTATCAACTCCACTTTTCAACCAAGATGGAGGAAAACATCGCGCAGGCACGGTACGGCGAGGGCGAATCGTTCGTTGCTTGCTACTCCGCAGGCCTGTTTGTGATCACTCACCTGATCGAGGACTTGCGTAACGATCTGGGTGGCGAAATGGAGGGGCAGATAGCTCCGGGTCTCGCGGGAGCCCTGGGGAGCGGCGAGCTGCCCGCCGGTAATCGCAAGGTGGAGCCTAAAGCAAAGGATAGAGCGAAGACTGGAGCGAAGACTGGAGTCGGCGGCACCTTCAGCGATCTTGGCAAAGGCGGCAGCGACGGAGCTGGCAAGAAAGTCCACGACTCACTCTATGAGAACATCTTCAACGATAATCAGCAGCAGGTGGGGGACATCTCGGTCAAAATCTCCATCGTCGACGGCGAACGTATGTTCGACCTGAATCAGCTCTTTGATTATGTTCACGTCCGTGGTGAGGAAGTTGCGGACGGCGATGCTGCCGTTTCCGAGGAGGATTTGGCCTCTGCTGTCACTGGCGCCAAGGACGGCAAGGAGGCTAGCGACCGCCTGGTAGGCAAAGTGAGCGAAAATATAGCCAGGAAGCGGGCTGAACGACGGGGCAAGACTTCCGGAACCGCCCCCAAGGACGAAGGAATTTCGAGGGTCTCGGACCTGGACACTGCCAAGCTGGCAGATGTTGCCTACGGCGATTACGAGAGCCCCGAGTTTGAATCGCCCGACCTTGTGAGGGTCGAGGCGACCAAGAAGATGGTCGAGCGAGCGATCCTCATGATGTTCAGCATCAACGAGAACCGCTACGGGTATCGTTATCAACGCAGTCGACGCTATGACGCCGGCTTGATGGCTCAGCTAATCGTCGACTATGTCCTCGAGCGGCGCAGTGGTATCTTCCAGAACCGTATTTACCTTGTTACCGAGCTCTTGAACCTTTGCTCTCCCGGTGGCGAGGGGCCGGGCGATATCACCCCAGAGATTTTTTACGGGCCTTTTCCGCGCCTCGCGGGTGATGAAGACTATCCCGCGGGCGACGGTTTTATTCTCAAGCGAGATGAGTTTGGCGACATCGTTCCCGAGTACCTCCAGGGGGACGACTTCGCTGCGGATAAAGAGGAGGAAAAACGACGCATCGCCTTCCTCGAGGAGACGCTTGGCCGCTTTGCGGACTTTGGCGGCAATGGCCTGAGCCGACTCGCAGGCAATGCCCTGACGCGCGGCATGAAGGACTTGCCGGTCGACACGGACCTGAATGGCGAGGACTATGTCGTTGACGTCCCGAAGCCGATCGGCCTCAAGGATCTTTTCACCACCTACTCGACGGGCAAGATCAACATCAATACGGCTTCCGAGCCCGTCCTCGCAGGGCTGCTGCAGTCGATTTCGGACGAAGAGGCTGATTTTGTGGCCTCGAGCATCCGCAGCTGGCGCCAGCGCTTCCCCCCGGAAGAAGAAGAGACCGGGATCGACGATGTTGATTCCAATGAGGACCGGGCCGGCTCGAAGACGAGAAAGGGCCGATCGAAGAGCTCAAGCCGCTCCAGCGAACTGGGTCAGGGCCTCGCCCCTGAGGAGGAGGATCTTTCCCGTCGGTCAAGCTACCAGGAGCTGGAACTCAACTACTTCACCGACCTCGAGGCGGAGCTGGACCTTGTTGATGGCACCGATGAAGGCCGTGAGGACCTTCTCAGGAAGGACCAAGGCATAGAAAAGGTTTCCGAGGAGGATGACACCCTTTACCGGAAGGTTGTAAATGACCTCAAGAAGGTCACCGTTTACTCGAGCACCTACTTCAACGCTGAGCTCAAGGCGAAGCCGAGGGAAGGCAAGTCAGTCAAGACAGGATTCCTCACTGTGCGCCGGGACTTGAAGCGGATGATTGTTGATGTGGTGATGTGGAAAAACCTTCAGAAATAGCCATGATGGTTCGAAGCAGAGGACCCGGTGTATGAAAGTTAGTGCCACCCATCTTCGAATTCTTCTCGTTGCGGTCAATTTTGGCGTGGGGCTTGGAGTCCCGGCCTACGCGGCTTACCGGTACCACGGGGCGACCGAGCGGAAGACGTTGACGACCAAGATCGTGGATCCGAAAACCCTCAAGTACAACGAAAATGCAGGCACCTCGAAAGGTGAGACCCAGGCGCAGGACCGGTTAAGATTTTCTGCCCAGAAATTTGAGCCCCAGCCACCCCCTCCCCTACCCCCGCTTCCCCCGGACGAGCCCAAGACAGGGGAGGATCAAGAGGAACCGGCCGGCCCGGATGATCCCCTGGACCCTGGCAAATTGGCCGAGGAAGGTTGGTACTACGCGGAGTTTGTGCTCCGTCCGAGTGACCCGAACAAGAGTCTCGTGATCCTTCGCAAGAGACCGCCGCCCCCTGGACCGCCCACCCAAAAGGTCGCCCCGCCCTCGACGCGTGCCACCATCAAGACCCCTGCCTCCCTGACGAGTCAGAAACGGGTTGTCAGGCCGGGGGCGCCGCAGCCCAAGGATCAGATCAGCTTCAATGTGGGTCTGCGTCGTTATACGAATGAGGAGCTTGATGTCGACTTCTTCATCGAACGCGCTGACGCCAAGCGCTTCGTCTACTGGCTGCCGGAGAAGGGAGCCAAGACGATGTATGCCCTGGAGTACAAGTCAGAGAGCAAGTACCTTGCCGCGGCTCCCGATGAGAAAACTCTGAGCCCTCGCGACAAGACCCCGGAAGAGCTGGCCGCAGAGCCAGCGGCGAAGAAGTCGGGAATCATCTTGCGGGATTCTCTCGACTACGAGTTTGACCGAGAGACTGAGTACAACATCCTGCGCGAAAGCGGCAAGCCCGTCGTGCCTGCGGAGAAGGAATCCACTGGTGGGCTGATCCTTCCCGCTAAGAGTGAGGGTGAAGGGACGGCTGTGCCCGGAGGCAATGCTCCTGCCGAGGTCAAGCCTCCGATGCCCCAGCCGAAGCCCGGATCACAACCCTCCATCGGTCCGAAGCGCGACATGACCAAGGACGAGGCCAAGCAGCTCAAGGATGCCATCAAGGGGATCCCCAAGGACGCCCAGAAACAAATCATCGAAGGCCTCAGGGGCGTAAAAACCAAGTGAACCTCTCAATTTCGCACAATCCTTAACACTCCACTTCCTGTTCGCACGAAAATAAGCCATGGCTCTCGTCCTCGGACTCGATATCGGAACTCACTCGGTGACTGGCGCTGTCTTTGCCGGTACACCGAAGAAGTTTCGTCTTGTCGACTTCTTCACGGAGGAGATTCCCGTCCTGGTGGCCAGTGGCCTGGAGGCGCTTCAGCCCAAGGATGACTCCCGGGCCCAGGGCATGCCGCAGGAGTTCACGACGCCCCTGAGCCTCGATGAGTTGCTTCAAAAGATCCTCACGGAGCGGGGCCTCAAGGGCGCGGACGTCATCGCGGCCATCGACGCCAAGGACTGCATCATCCGCGAATTCCCGGTGCAATTCACCCGGGAGGAGCAGATTGCGAAGGTCGTTCCGTTCACAGCCGAGGAGTTTCTCCCCACGATCAACCTCGAGGAGTTTGTCCTCGAATGGCTCAAGGTCGGGGAGGCCCACGGCAAGAGCAACGTCGTGATCTTCGCTCTGAAGAACGACGTGATCGAGTCGCGCCTCGGCCTCCTCAAGCGAGTCGAGGTGGACCCCATCGCATTGGATATCGACGCCGCGGCGCTTTTCAACGCTTTTGCGCTGACGCCGGTGTTCGACGCCAAGAAGTCGATGCTTCTCATCGACATGGGGGGCACGTCAACCAAGATGATCCTGATCGAGAACGGCCGCATCAAGAAAGTGCGAGCCTTCCGCAGCTCGGCCCGTGTACTTGGGCCGGAGCGCCTCATCGGTCAGCCGGCGGGCGCAGCGTCAGGCGGTGGAGTGGCAGCGGGGCATGTTGCATCGTCCTACGAGGCCGAGCCCTTGTTTGGAGACTACTCGATCGAGACCCGCTTCAAGGAGATCGAGGACGCGCTCCGGAAACTCGAGCCCGCCGGTGCCGACGCCTTGCTTGACGCGTTCGACGATTCGACGCCGATAGCAATCCTGAGCGATGAAGACTATGCCCAGGTCCAGGGCATGGCTGCACAGGACCGTTTGTCCGACGGTGCCAACCGAGTCGCCGCGCCTGGCACGAACCGCTTCGATGAACGTCTCAGGACGCCGTCGGAGCCACTACCTTCGAACTCGGCGAACGGGGGTGGAGATTTCAGGGCTTACCTGGATCGCATGGGGATCGAGGTGCAGCGAACCCTGGCGTCCAGTCAATCCAACATCGACCTGATTTGCCTCACGGGTGGCATTAGTGCCCGTGAGGAGTCGGTGCGCTTCTTCAGCGAGGAGTTCGACGTCGAGACAATACGTCTCGACTTCGGGGACTCCATTGAGTGCGATCTCGATTCGGCCAAGATGCTGGAAGTCAGCCGCTTCGGCGCCGTCGCCGTCGGCCTTGCGATGAAGAATCTGGGCGGGGACCGAGCTGGCCTTGATTTCCGCAAGGGGCGTTTTCGTTATGAGCATCGGTTCTCGCGACTCAAGCTACCGCTTCTCGTGGCCTCGGTGCTCTGCTTCGGTTTCTTTCTCCAGACAGCCTTTTGGTCCTATCACGAGTATCGCTCCTTCAGCGAGCGAGCCCACGATTTCGAACAAGAGTCGCGAAGCGTCTACGAGGCATTCTTCTTCGGCAAGCCGGTCGCGGAGGGCAGAGATCCCTTGGTCGCGGCGAATGAGCAACTTGGGAAGTGGAGCGGCAAGGGGCTTGTGGGGGTCGGCAAGGTGCTGCCTTTCGCGGACGCACTGGCCAACGTCGCTGATGTGCTCGACGCCGCGAAGCATGACCTGGGCGACATCTTCCGGATACGCAACATGAGCTTCGACTTCAAGGTCAAGTTCCGTGCTCAGGGCCAGAGCAAGAAAGCCGAGCCAGTGGGCGCGGACTCCGTCATTGAGCTCATGACCAAGAATGACAATGGATTCTCGATTCTCGAGCGGGCTTTCAGCAAGCCGGAGAAGGGCTCGAAGTACTTTGATGCCAAGACCCAGTCGAAAAGGGTGCAGGATGAGTACCAGGTCAGTCTGACCTTGACGCCGAAGAAGCAGGCACTCCAGCAGCTCGAGTAAACCAACACCCATGTCCAACCACACCATCAAAGACTCCAGCGAGCGTCTCCAGGTCATCACCCTCACATTCGCGTTTACGGGGGGCTGCTTCGCGCTCCTGACACTATTACTCAGACTCTTCTTCATCCCGGGCGCAGAGGCCGAGGCGCGTCAGTCCGAGAAGAGTTATGCGGACTTGGTGGCCACGCTCCAGAGGCCGCAGAGCAAGGATCTCAGGGCCAACGCGAAGCGGGGAGAGAATCAGGATAACACATCTACCCTGGCAGAGATTGTCAAGTTGGCGGGCGATCGACGGGGCGTGAAGCTCCCGACGCTTCCGCCGCCAACCATCACGCAGAAGGCCGGGCTGGAGGAGCGCAAGATCAAAGTCATGACTGATCCTGCAAAGCTCGCCGACCTCATCCACTTTGCGGCGGCGGTTCAGGATAGTAAGAAAACGATTCAGGTCGAGGGGATCAGTTTCAAGCGTGACAACCGCTCCAAGCCCGAGGATCAGCACTGGATCGGGACAGTGGAGTTCATCGACTACGTGACAAAGTAGCCCCTGGCGACTATACCTCGCGCGCCCACACGTGAGACATTCCGAATGGGCAGAGGAGGACCATCTCAAGTCTGCTGCTCGTTTCTGCTGGTGGGGGAGGCGGACCCTCCCCCACGTCGGCTCGCCTCCGAGCGGAGCGAGGG
>SXGS01076321.1_pt1 | contig 18637 bp, 12 predicted proteins | sample 3174681 | NCBI WGS metagenome assembly SXGS01 (sample SAMN11356861, study PRJNA531348) | freshwater metagenome | isolation source: freshwater sample F1-80 | place: China: Fuxian Lake, Yuxi | collected 2017-12-25 | reverse complement strand
TCTTTCCACTGCAAATGAAAGTGGCGCTGTCCATTTAGGCAATGGACAGCACGCTCGATTCGCGGCTGCAAACGCGGCTCGACACCAGCTAGTTCGGCTGTTCCAGTTTCGAATTTACGGTGGGAATGGGCCGCGGTTCGACCTTCACCGACTGTCCTCTCCGAGGATCTACCTGGGTGACTTCGAGTTTATCCGCAGCCCAGCTATGTATTGAATTCTTTGCTGGCTTTATTGGCGTTTGATGGCACGGACGACCATTCGTAGAGTTTCGATCGTCGCCATGTCAGAACTAATGGACTCACGCCACTGGGCTCGCGATGGATTGTCGCGCGGAGATTCTGGAGATAGGTCAATGCCAGTATCGCTCGGAGAATACTGGCCATCACGTCCACCCAATTTCCAGACGACCAGATCCATTGAGGGAACTATGTAGAGCGCATGACCACCTGAACCTGCCTTCCAAAATGCGTCGGTAGGCAGATCAGTTTGCTCACCACGAGTATTGACGTTGAACTGAAGGCTGTAGGGAAAATGCGGATTGAAAGGCGATTGGCTTGAGCAATGCTTGACATAATCCGCGGGGACTATTGCATTGTTCGCCCATCGTCCCTCGCGCAGCAGCAGGTAGCCAAATCTCAGCATGTCGGTTGCCCGAACACAGATGCCTCCTCCGCCGGGCGTGTGTTGCATCTTGGACTGTTGGTAGCCGAATCCCCATCGTCCCCAACCCAGCGGCTGGGCAATTCGCTTGCGAATAAGCACCTCCATTTCATTTCCCGTGATATGCCGAACCATCATGGAAGCGAGGTGAATGGACGAAGTGGCGTAGGAATAGCCTCCACCTGGTTCGCACCATAGCCTGCTTGTAGACAGTTTCTGACCGTTAGCTTTGGTAATATCACGCCGGCCCAAGGCGACCGCATCGATCATCGCAGACGATCCATCGTGGCCAGCCGGTTCGATGTTGATTGGTTGACCGTTTTTATAGCACGGATTATTGCCACGAATGCCAGCAGAAAACGACAGTAACTGCCCAAGCATAATATTCTCCATGCGCGGGTCTGCCAGCGGAAACGCTGCGGGAGGAAAATAGTCGGGCGTAAAGATCCGCTGCTTCAATCCTGCGGGAAACAAATCCGGTCGATCTTGCATCAAAATGCCAACTGCGATGCTGGTAAAGCTCTTCCCGCAGGAAGCCAAATTTGGCGTGGCTTCGCGATGGCCCAGCCCAAAGTATCGTTCGTAAACCAGCCAACCGCGTCGAACGACCAGCAGCCCGCCGTTCTTTGTACTTTGCTGAACCAACTCGTAAGCACGATCAAGTTTTTCGACGTCCACTCCTGTTGAGCTGAGAATCTGCGTTCGATCGGTGAGCCGTCGCCAACCACCGTCCGCGTCTGAGGGTGGAAAATAATTCTCTTGCGAAAACCCACAATCTAGCAAACAGAATTCTAAAACGAACCACTGAATTATCAGTAAACACTTACGCAGTGGGCTCATGGGATCAGCTCGATGGCTAAGGAGACAGAAGTTGTTTGAGGTATCGGTGGCTGAACTTCAGAAACCACGCCACTCCACTTTGTGTCACTATATTATTCGCAAGAATTTTCCGAGCTTGTACACGGCACCGCACCATCACGTACTTTTCCTTGATTTCCAGAATCGTGGATGGACCGCGTCAGTCGCTGGCGCCGGGATCTTCGATCAAGTGCACGTAGCTGTCGTAGCGTCGCGGGTCGATCTTGCCGTCGGCGACCGCGTCGAGCACGGCACAGCTCACTTCGTGAATGTGGGTACAGTCGGGGAACCGGCAGTTGTTAACATACGGACGCAGGTCGCGAAAAAAACCAGCGATCTCATTGGGTTGCACGTCCCACAATTCCAACTGTCGTATGCCGGGCGTGTCGACGATGTAACCGCCATCAGATAATGGAATCAGTTCCGCAGTGGTCGTGGTGTGCCGGCCTTTATTGTTATCACTGCTGACTGTTTGGACGCGCAATCCCAAGCCAGATTGTACCGCATTCAGTAACGAACTTTTGCCGACACCGCTCTGACCTGTCACCACGCTTTGCTTGTTGGTGACGATTTTTTTCAGCCATTCAATTTGTTGGCCTTGTTCCGCGCTAGTACACAGTATTCGATAGCCAAGTTGAGCATAGACGCCAATCAACGGCTGCAATTCGGCCAGATCCACGAGATCGACTTTGTTGATGCAAATGATCGCATCTAAACCGGCTCGTTCTGCTGTTACTAGAAAACGATCGATCAAATGGGGCTTCAGAGATGGTTCTGCGGCGCTGGCCACAATGATGATTTGGTCGATATTGGAGACCAGCACATGTTGTCGCCCTTTGCTTGTCCGGCTGAGGACTCCTTGACGGGGTTCGATGCGGAGGATGATGCCTTGATCGTTCCCTTCAGGACGGAATCTCACCCAATCGCCCGCCGCGACGACATGGCGTTGTTCGGTGGACAGCGATTTCAGCAACCGCCTGACCGCGCACCGGTACTCGCGATCGTCCCCAGTGCGCACGATGCACTCCAACCCATGTACTCGCAAAACTCGCCCGCACAATATACTCGGGTCATGCATGTCGAACTGAACTGATAAACCGCTGTCGCCTTCTTCCGAATTATGACCGACGATGGTTCGATGCCGAGTCAGTTCGCCTTTGCCGCTGATACGTTCGCCGCTAGGTTGATCGTCGAGTCGTTCTTGTTGAAATTTTCGAGTGAGGTCGGTAGGACGCTGTCGGCCCTGGTGGTTCTTGCGAAACTCTGCGCGGATTTTTCCACGTCCGGGCTTCTTGGCCATGACTACGGTGCCCTGCCAGCAGACTCGGGTTCGCAGTTAAACAGTAGCCGCATTATCGGGTGCCATTTCTACATGAGGATCGGCGGGTCCATGTACCGATTGGCCAATCAGTTCTTCGATTTCCTTTTCGGAAATTTCTTCGCGAGCTAGTAGAGCATCCTTAATTTGTTCCAGCTCTTGGCGTCGCTCGTCGAGCAATCGAGAGGCTCGTTCGCCAGCTTTGTGCAAGTAATCGACGACCTCGGCGTCGATCAACTCCAGCGTATGTTCGCTGAACGGTCGCTGCTGGTGAATTTCGCGGCCCAAGAAGGGATCGTCGTCGGAGAACTTGTAACTGACCGGTCCCAGTTTATTACTCATACCCCAGTGTGTGACCATGCGCCGAGCCATCCAAGTTGCGCGCTCCAAGTCGTTTTCCGCTCCCACACAAATTTCGTCGTAGATCATTTTTTCGGCAGCTCGCCCGGCGAGCAGAACGACCAATTGGTCCGCAATTTCGCTTTCACTCATGCTCACGCGATCTTCGGCAGGAATGATTTGGGTACTGCCCAGTGAACGTCCGCGTGGAATGATGGTAACTTTGTGGACACGCTGCGCTCCTTTAAGGAACCAAGCTGCCAAAGTATGTCCCGCTTCGTGATAAGCGGTTTTCTCTTTTTCGTCGGGCTTGAGCACTTCTTCCCGTTTGGCACCCATCAGTACTTTGTCGCGTGCATAGTCGAAATCGTCCATCGATACTCGGCTCTTATCATTTCGCGCGGCCCACAGCGCAGCCTCGTTCACTAGGTTCTTGATATCCGCGCCCGTCAATCCGATGGTAACCGCAGCAAGACGCTTCAGATCGACATCGTTATCCAGCGGAACATCGCGCACATGTACTTTGAAGATCTCCAGCCGTCCTTTGTAAGTAGGACGACCGACAGTGATATGTCGATCGAAACGCCCAGGACGCAACAAAGCGGGATCGAGCACATCGGGGCGGTTTGTGGCTGCCACTACGATGACCGAATCGTTGCCGCTAAATCCGTCCATTTCGCTGAGGATTTGATTGAGTGTTTGTTCGCGTTCGTCGTGGCCACCTCCCAGCCCCGCGCCGCGCTGCCTTCCGACTGCGTCAATTTCATCGACGAAAATAATTGCCGGAGCGTTTTCCTTGGCCGTCATAAAAAGATCGCGAACGCGACTCGCACCGACGCCTACGAACATCTGAATGAACTCGCTGCCGTTAACCGAATAGAACGGAACTCCCGCTTCTCCCGCGACGGCTCGGGCGAGCAGCGTCTTGCCAGTTCCAGGCGGACCGTTTAGCAGCACTCCCTTGGGAATTCGGCCGCCCAGCCGCTGAAATTTCTCTGGGTTCTTGAGGAAGTCGACGATCTCCTGCAAATCCGCCTTGACTCCTTCCAAGCCTGCAACATCAGCAAACGTCGTTTGCTGGTCACTGGGTTCGTAGCGTTTTGCCGTGGATCTACTGAAACTCGACAGAAATCCGCCACCCATCAATTGGTCGCGTGTCCGCCGAAACATGAACCACGCGAAGAGAATCAGTATGACTGTCGCGCCGAGCATGAGCAGCATGAACAAGTTTTGCAGCGGTGCAGTGCTATTGCTACGAACTTGCAGTGGTCGGCTGGCATCTTTGCTTTCCAAAACTGCCTGGTTGATCCGTTCGTTCAACAGCCTCATATTCGTTTCGTCTTCCAACAAGTGGACCACGAAACGTCTTTTCAGTTTGGGCGCTCGCCCGTCGTCCGACGCTGGGATTTTGGGTTGGCCGTTTTCATCGAACTCGATCGGTTGATCTGGAGCGGTTTTGAACGTGCCAGTCGCGACAGGGCCCCTAATTTCGAGAGACTGTATATTGTTTTTTTCCAGCTCCTGGATGAAAACGCTGTAATCGATCTGAGAGGTTTCCGTATCGGGCCACAGCATCTGCATCATCAATAGGCCAATCAGCCCAACGAGGATGACGAACCAAAACTGGTTGCGGCGCTGGGGGGCAGGTTTTTCCTCAGACTGTTTCCCATGGGGCCGTTGCGGCTTGTCCATTACCCTTCCTTTTTAACTCCACGCTCAAGACACTGACAGCAAACCCCTGATTCTACCCCACTTTCCTCGATCATGGCGACCCCCTAGGGCAATGAGTCGGTGCTAATCAGCGAACTTGGGAGGAGTTTTCCGATGGGCCAAAGAACTCCGGCACGATTCAATACTAGGCCAGAACCCTTTTAGTTTAGGCGAGCGGCAGATGGGAATATACCAGTACAAGCCCGAAGCGCAAGCGAGTGAGAGCCTGGATTGACATACGCCTGGATTGACGCACTCACTTGCGCTTCGGGCTTGTATTGGTAAATTTCCTTCTGCCGCTCCTTAGTGATGCGACTGGGGGCAGTTGCGGCAACTCACCTGCCCCCTTTTTGAACCATGCACTGATTGTCACCTAACAATCTATGTTTGCTGAGCAATTGTGGATAATTGCTCTACTCTCCTGTTTCGCAGCTTGACGATTCTCCTGCTTTGCAACCCAGCGATCGATTCCGGCTGTAGTGATTGTGCAACGAGGATGTGAAATAGTCTGCCGACCAGCCCAGGAGTTTCGATAATGAGGAAATGACTTCCTGCCATGGATGGCTTAGGGTGAATCGGAACACACGGATGTGTAGTCGTCATCGCGAACATATTGGTATCATTTGCGGGCTAGCTTTAGGGCTGGTAGCGCCGAGTATCTGCTATGCTCAGGTTGTCAGTAAGTCTCGTGCGGGAGCATTACTGCATCTCAGTCCACCCCTGCCAGTTTACTCCAACTCACCTCAGTCGGTCGAATCTGCACAACCGCTCAACTTACAACCTCGCGCTGTGCTGCAAACGCCGATTCCATGGACGCCGCAAACGCCCATCGATAGCGCATCGCTGGCTTTGGAACAGAATCCCAATATACCAACGGTACCGATCTCTATCGTTGCGATCCCTACAGTTCCGACTGCAGACATGCTTGGATTGCCAATAGTTCCATCCCAAGCTGCAAACTCATTCGTTACTCCCGTACCTATCGAGCCGCAACCGGCACATCATCCACGGCGTTCAGGGCTGTTCGATGTGAAGCCACCCACTGACGAAGTCACGGTGATAGCTGAGCAATCGCCGAAGGCGGAAGCAGAGTCATCCAACCAAGGCAACGACAGCAGTACGAGATCCCGCGCTGCGCACTGGTGGGAAGGTGCAACGATTAGCAACTTGCGTCCCGCCGTTCCGGCACTGGCGATCAATATCAACTCGTTGATCTATGATGCACTACAGAATTCCGCGCGCGTTCAATCGGTCAGCGAGTATGTGGCGATTGCGGAATCCGAAATCTGCACCGCTCAAGCAGGTTTTGATCCCAAGCTGTTCGCGGAAACTAAATACAATCGCTTGAGCATTCCGACGGGAACTTCGCTGGACGCGGGTTTTAACGTCTTGAGATTGCGCGAGCATAACTGGTACTACAGCACTGGATTTCGGCAAAAGAATATGCGGGGTGGCAACTGGGAACTTGCACAACGCATTGGGACCAAAGACAGCAACTCTCAGTTCTTTACGCCGGACAATCAAGGCAACTCGCGTTTGTCGCTCAGCTATACCCAGCCACTGCTCAGCGGCGCTGGTCGTCCTTACAACCAAAGTCTCATTGTCTTGGCGACGATCGACACGCGCATTGCGGCGGACCGGACAACTGCCGAATTGCAAGATTATCTCCTCAGCGTTACCGAAGCGTATTGGGAAATCTACCGTCAACGTACGGCAATGTTGCAAAAGAAATTGAATTTTGAACGCGCGTCGTTGATTCTGAATTACTTGCAACAGCGACGTGATATTGACTCTACGGAGAGTCAAATCGCGGTGGTGCAATCGGCTGTTTCGTTGAGAGCGGCTGAGCTGGTGCAAGCTGAAACGTTGATTCGTAACGCAGAAGTTTGATTGCGAGCGCTGGTGAATTCACCGACTTTGTTATGCAACCGCGAGGCTGAATTAATTCCTGTCGAGCAACCATACGCCGACCAATTATTGACACCGGACTTGGGTAGCTCGTTGGTCACTGCTATCAACCAGCGGCCCGAAGTCGATCGCGCGATGAGTGAAATCGAAGCGGCGCGCGTGCGCTTGAACATGGCGCGCAATGAATTGCAACCGGTATTGGACTTCGTACTTGAATCATACGTTTCCGGTCTGCGAGGAGATCTAGACATCGGTCGCAGTTGGACGGATCAGTTCTCCACCGGCGAACCGACAATGACCGCTGGTTTCGTATATGAACTACCGATTCGCCAGCGCGCTGCTCGTGCTCAACAACTGCGCCGACTGGCGGAGATTCGACAATTGACTGCCGATTTTCGCGACCTTACCGAATCGATTCACGCGGATGTCGAAGTGGCTGTGCGCGAGGTCGATACGTCGTACCGATTATTGCAAGCCAAATACGATTCCTTAGCGGCTGCTGGCATGAACGCGCAATCATTGCATCGCCGATGGGAGACACTTCCCGGCGACGATCGTGCTGCGTCGTTGTTGTTGCAAGATTTGCTGGATGCGCAGGATCGAGTTCTGGCGCAAGAAGCTTCGCTGGTCCAATCACAAACAGCCTACGTCATTAGCTTGACGCGGTACAAACGGGCTACTGGACAACTACTGGATATCGCGCGGCTCGATTAAAACCTTAGGCCCGACTAGTCGTCGGCGTAGTCGCGTTGAGTGCGAATGATCTCAGATTTGCAGCGGAAGAATGCATCTAGGACGGCTGGATCGAAGTGGGTTCCACGATTCTCAGCCATGATTTTGAAGCACTGTTCGATGGGCATGGCCTTCTTGTAGGGGCGCTGTGTACTGAGCGCGTCGAACACGTCGGCAACGGCTGTGATCCGACCTTCGATCGGGATAACTTCACCGACTAAACCTCGTGGGTAACCGGAGCCATCCCACTTTTCATGATGAGTTTCGGCGACGATCGCAGCCATACGCATCAGGGGTGAATTCAAGCTCTCCGTTTCTGTCGGGTCCTTGCCCGCGGCTCGATGTGCCGAAAACGAGCTGGCCTCAGCCCGAATGATCTTGCTGCCACCCAAGCAATGGCGCTGCATGACTTGAAATTCTTCTTTGCTCAGCGGGCCAGGCTTCATCAAGACGCTGTCGGGAACGCCGATCTTTCCCACATCGTGCAATTGGGCGGCATGCTCCAACCAGACGACTCGTTCGTCGCAGAACCCAAATTCGCGAGCGATGATCGCGGCGTACTTACCCACTCGCAAAATGTGCCGTCCCGTATTGTCGTCGCGCATTTCCGCAGCGCGGGCCAAACATTGAATCGCCTCACGTCGCGACGCAGCCAACTCGGCAGTGCGCAGTTCGACTTGATGTTCCAGGTTGCTGGAATACTCCGCCAGTGAATCGAGGTGGACCTTGGCCATCAGCGTATTGCGCACGCGTACCAACAACTCATTGACGTGCAGCGGTTTTTCGCAGTAATCGTTGGCACCCAACCGCAGCGATTCGACGCGCGTCTCGATGTCGGTCGCGGAAGTGAAGATCAGTACTGGAATTGCGCTCAAATGGTAGTCCGCGCGCATCGTCTTGAGAATATCCAAGCCATTAACTTTGGGCATGCGGATGTCCAGCAATACCAAGTCAGGCGATTCGGCTCGGATCATCGTTAATGCTTGACTGGCATCGTCGGTAGTGACGAAGTTGCGGTAGCCTGCATCCTTAAGGTATTTACGAACTAGCGCAATAATCTGTGGTTCATCGTCCACGATCGCGATCCGCATTTCCTCAAGCGATGGATTGTATCGCTGCCCAAAGACATTCTTGGGCGTCAGCGCCGCGGCATTGGCACCGCCATTGACTTGCCCAATCTCTTCGCAGGCTGCTCCATTGTGGTAAAAGCAACAGTTGCGCCCGTTGCGCTTGGCCGCATACAGAGCCGAGTCCGCGCGACGAATAAACAGTTCCGCATCATCTCCGTGGGTGATATCCGCCACACCGATGCTGGCCGTCATCCGTAGCGAAAGCTCAGGCAATTCGAAAACATGTTCCGCTAACGCTGCGCGAGTTCGATCGGCCGCATTGCGAGATTCGCGCGGGCACGAGTACGGCAAGATGATCGCAAATTCTTCTCCGCCGAAGCGAGCTACCAAATCGGTATCGCGAATCTGCCCTTTCAGGAATTCGGCGAACTGCCTTAGCACCAAATCTCCGACGTGGTGACCGTATCGATCGTTGGTGCCTTTGAAGTGGTCCAGATCGATCATCAACAAGCTGAGGGGAATCTTTTGGCGATTCCATTCCATCATGCGACGTTTCAGTTCATAGTCGAACGCTCGTCGATTCGGTATTCCTGTCAACGCATCGCTCAATACATCCGATTCGAGCTGCATCGAGTAGGTCGTCATCAGCTCGCGGTAGATCTTCGCCGACGCGGTGTTGCGTACGCGCGCCGCCAATTCGCTGGCAAAGACCGGCTTGGCCAAGAAATCTTTGGCCCCCATGTTGAAGGCTTTAAGTCGATTTTCCTCGTCGTCGGCGCTGGTAAGTACCAGGACTGGAATATTCTGCGTAATCTCCTCGCGACGCATCGTTTCCAAAATCTGCCACCCGTCGACGGGACGCATATGTATGTCCAATAGGACTACATCTGGCAAAATGGCTACGATCGTTTCGGCCGCGCGAGAAGAATCATTGACGATATGAAAGTTTCGAAAACCAGCCTTGTGAAGATAGGATTTAACGATGTCCGTGATCGCGGGTTCATCGTCGACGATCAGGATCTTTGCGTTCTGAATCGGCGCGTCGATCGATGGCGGCAGCGCAGCGTTGCTGAATGCTCGCTCCCCACTCCCCAGACCGATAGCGGGCAAGGATGGCATCGATCCTTGAGTCGCAGCAAATGGTAATGAGGTAACTTGGGGCATGAAACGACTCGCCAACTCTATGTAGTCAAATCCATGAAAACATAGGTCGCGAATTTACGCGGGCCAGTCGATTCGAATGGCTCTGCCTGCAAATTTCCAAAACGCAGACGCACTGGCGGGTGGGTAGATTCGATTGGCGCGACTGCCTAGATAGTACAATCAGTATACCAGTCACAACCCCAACGCTTACTGTGGCATTTAACCGGTTGTTTGTATTGCGACGTTAATTTATCAATACACTGTCTCTACCGGACGCTCGCACAAATTTGATCGCCGTCACCCCGTCGAGCGCGTTGGAGACGAATTGGACGCACATAGTATAGTACAATTCGCGCTGCACAATACTCAAAATACTGGCCATTTACCCATGAAGAAGCTCACACCTTACACTGCGATTGACGGCGAGCAACCCGCTCCCAAGAAAATTCGTTCGTGGTTGATTTTCTCCATCTTTGCGGTGCCAATTAGCCTGCTGTGCAGGTATTCTGTCTCCATCTGGTGAATTGCTTTGAAGCCAACCGACAAGCTCAAATGAGCCTCGGGCAGTTGTTCAGCGAGATTTGGAGTTTCCTTGAGGTCGTTCGCCATTAGTGCCTGTTTTGCGTACAGCGCAGTTCATGGGTTAAGGATCAAGCCAATGCGACAAATCGCGGCCATTTATCAGTAACTAGAATTGGCACGGTTTTCACTTGGTCGATCTGCGCGGTGTGAGTCAAATCGGATGCGAAACCACTCTTGATGAGATTAGCGCCGCCAAGTGACCGGGAAAAAGCTGTTACAAGTGTGGCAGATAACTTAGCGGATGAAGTTGCAGTACCGTTGGTCGATTCGTTCAATTGAATTTGTTGCGTCAGTGAGTTCCACCAACTGAGTGCGATGATCGAGGAATCGTTCAGAGCTAGCTTCGGCTCAACATGAGCGAACTGTAGGCTGCTCACGATGGCTCCAGCCGCTAAAACGTCTTCGGCAGCGATTTGGCCATCGGTTCCTGCGCAGATAATATCGATTCGGTCCACTTGAGCTCGGTTGACTAAAGCGGTTGCCCAATCTGCGACCGCTTGACGGTTGAGAAAGCAGCCCAGTGCCAAATATGCAGAAGTAGATACTGCCAGCACCGCGCGCGTGCCGTTGGTCGTTGAGAAAACCAAGTCTCGACCACTAACCTTGTCCGCCGAATACTCGTGGGGGCTATTCCCCAAATCAAATCCATCGATGCGTTGGCAATGGCGTTCTCCGCACAATAGGGCCGCGTCGCCGATCCGGTGCGCCAACGCGCGAGCCTGTTCTATTTCGTTCTCGACGGCAATCGAACGCGCCCCGACATGCAGTGCTTGGCAAGCTGTCGAGGTAAATCGCAGCACGTCGATGACGATCGCCAAGGATCTCTGCGCAACCCAACTATCAGGCAACAGGCGAGGTAACTGGACGACATTGACGGAAATAGTTTTCATCAGAAAGACAATGTTCCCAGAAGGACCCTGGCCAGTAATCGTCCGTGATTGGTAAGCTGATACATAATTCGGCCGCTCAGTTTTCGGAAGATTGGAATTTCACGCTTTATTCGAAACCCCGCGCCATTCCAGATCGATTGATTGTAAGTCGAGCCACTGCGTCTTGTCAGGGCGCGTAACAATCGTTCAATGACGGAGGCGGGAGAGAATAGTCAGTGGAATTATCCTGATAGTGGTGCTGCGGACAAGCAAGATGGATCGGTATCCTCGATGAACTCACTTCAATTTGACTTGGATGCGGCCCTACGTCAGTTTGGCTTGGAGTCTTTTCGACCTGGGCAAAGGGAAGTGATCTCGGCAATCGTCGCTGGCCACGACTCGGTATGCGTTATGCCCACCGGTGGAGGCAAGAGCCTTTGTTTTCAAATGCCCTCAGTAGTTCGACCAGGATTAACGATCGTGGTCTCGCCCTTGATCGCTCTAATGAAAGATCAAGTCGATGGATTGGGCAGCAAGGGTATTCCGGCAGCTTTGATCAACAGCACTCTGTCGGCCAGCGAACAACAGCAGCGATTGCAGGACGTGGCAGCGGGAAAGTACAAACTGGTGTACGTCGCTCCCGAACGTCTGAGGAACAATCGATTTCTGGAAGCCATTCGCGCGACGCCGATTCAGTTGTTGGCGATCGACGAAGCGCACTGTATCAGTCAATGGGGTCATGATTTTCGTCCCGATTACGCGCGGCTGGGCAAGTTCCGCCAGTGGTTGGGAAATGTACAGACCGTGGCCTTGACCGCGACAGCCACTCCGCGCGTGCGTCAGGATATTGCGGAAGTATTGCGACTGAAGCAACCGAAGCAGTTCATGAGCGGCTTCGCACGTCCGAACCTCCATTTCGGCGTCGTGGGCTGTTCCACCGATCGCGAGAAAGACGAAGAACTAGCCAAGTTTCTGCGCAATCAACAAGGGGCGTCGGGCATCATTTATGCTTCGACTCGCAAACGCTGTGAATCGATCGTCGAGATGATCCAGCAGAAGCTGAAAATCCCAGTCGGCGCTTACCACGCGGGTTTGATGTTGGAACAGCGGCGTGTGATTCAAGAACGATTCATGCGCGACGAACTGAAAATTATCGTCGCCACCAACGCGTTTGGCATGGGTATCGACAAACCCGATTTGCGATTTGTCATTCACTACAACATTCCCGGCTCGTTGGAAGCCTACTACCAAGAGGCGGGACGCGCAGGCCGGGACGGTCAGCAATCGATATGCGTACTGTTCTACTCGTACCAAGACCGCTATATCCAAGAGTTTTTCATCGACAGCAATTACCCACCCCGCGAAGTTATCGAAAGCGTCTATGATTATTTGCTGCGTCTGACCGACGATCCCATCGAGAAAACTCACGACGAGATGCGCGAAGAACTTGGTTTAAGCGTTTCGGCGGAGGCGATCGGAAGCTGCCTGAATATCCTCGCTCGAACGGAAGTGATCCAGCGTTTGGAGACCAGCGGCGGAATGGCGATGATTAGAATCGACAGCGACTTGCCAACTCTGGTAGATCTGCTGCCCAAAGAGGCGACGGTCAAGCGCAAAGTACTGCGCACTCTGGAACGCGCGATTGGCCAGCGACGTGGCGAAGAAGTATACGTTCACCCCCGTTGGTTGATGCAGGAAACCGAATTGGATCGCGATGCGCTGTATCGACATCTGCGCGAGCTGGCAAAAATGCAACAAGTGGATTACGTTCCACCGTTTCGCGGCCGTGCAGTACGATTTCTCAAACGCGGTGTAGTGTTCAATGACCTGGGAATCGATTTCGACAATTTGAACAAGCGCAAGGATGCTGAGTACGAACGGCTGAATCAAGTGGTCCGATTTGCCCAGTCGCCGCGGTGCCGGCAAGCGACCATTATCGAGTATTTCGGCGATCCTTCGGCGACCGACTGCGGCCATTGTGATCGATGCTACGGCGTTCCCGGATGGCCCCAATCCAAGCAAAAAAAGCCAACCTTGCAACCGACGCCAGGGGCAGATGGTGTCGCGGAGCACAATCCTCCAGAAGCATCAACTACGCTGGTTGGCGAAACGCCGATCCAATCGAAATCGATCAGCGACCGATTGACCGCCGAGCAACAAGAGAAATTGCTGACCATGGTGGTTAGTGCCGTGGAGCGAGTTCATGGGCGGCTCGGCAAGCATTTGATTGCGCAGTACTTGTGTGGTTCCAACAATGCTAAAGTACAGAAACTGCGTCTGCATCGATTGCCTGGATTCGGCATGCTGGATGGCCTACGACAAGCCGATGCGGTCGAATTGCTCGATACACTTTTGGCCGCCGGCATTTTGGCTCAGCAGGAAATCAACAAAAATCGGCCCACCGTAGCGCTGTCACCTGAGTTACAAACCAACCGCGCGTTGATAGCAACAGTAGTTTCGCGAGTGAGTTTATCCGACAAACAGCACAGCACACTGGCAACGATTGTGTTGCGCACTGAGGTTGCTCAGCCGAATACCCATCCAACCGATTCGATTTCGTCGGTCACCAAGGCGGATGCAGTTAGCCAACCGAAGACCCAATCGGCTCAGCCCAATCACTCGGCGACCGCGACTGACTTCGTCAAACAGCCGCCAACCGCTAAGCCGTCAGCGCCAGCGGTGACGATCCAAGCTCCGGCGAAAGTCGTAGTGCCTGTTCCTCATACCGAGCTTGCGCAGGCTGCGCCCACAATGGATACTGGCACCGTTGCAGTCGATTTAACACCGCGCAGTACCGGAGACTGGGTGTGGACGCTGCAACTGCTGGAGAATGGTTACGGTTGGTCGGACGTAATGGCAATTCGACGCAAACAGGACCTCGAGGTCGCGGCGGATTTGCATGAAGCGATCAAAGCTGGACGTAAAATCCAGCGCGCTTGGTTATCGTCGCCGAAATCGGAAACAGGCGACGACGTCACGGTAGGGCAACAGCGTCTATTGCGCGAATTGCAACGCCGAGCTGCGGCCGGAGTAAGTTAACGTGCCGCATCGTGAAGATTTGAGCAAGTTGATCGACCAGGCGCGAAAAGGGGATAATCAAGCCCTGGGGGAGTTGTTAACTTCGTATCGAAAGTACCTGGTGTTTCTTGCTCGTTCGCAGGTGCATCACCACATGCAGGCCAAAGTCGATCCCTCGGACGTGGCCCAAGAAGTATGTTTGGCGGCGCACGCCAGCATTCGCGAATTCCAAGGCGGAACTTCTGAAGAGTTTGCGGGTTGGTTGCGAGGGATTCTGACAAATATATTGGCCATGCAGATGCGCAAGTATTTGGGAACTCAAAAGCGAGACCCTAGATTGGAACAAGCGTTGCAACAGCGATTGGCTAGCGCGTCCGGATTTTTGCAATCGGGAATTGCCGGTGATTTCACGTCACCCAGCCAGCATTTCGCCAGAAACGAAGCTTTTTTGCGACTCGCCGAGGCGCTCGAACGATTACCCGAAGACTACCGCCAAGTGATCGTCCTGCGGCACGTCGAGGCGCTCCCGTTTGCCGAAATCGCGCGCGTCATGCAGCGGTCGGTTGATAGTGTCGAGAAACTGTGGGTGCGCGGCCTCGCGAAACTGAAACAATCTATGGGAGAGGTCTAAATGAACAGCGACGACCGACTTTCCGCAATGCTCGACGTAACCGCTGGATTCGAAGATTCACGGCTGATCGCTGCGGTCAAGGATTTCATGACCGTGCTCGACTCGGGTGAGGCACCGTCGCTGGATGAATTCCTGAGCAAACATGCCGCGATCGCGACGGAACTGCGGCCCGCTCTGGAAGGCCTGGCGCTGGTGCACGTGATGCCTGATCGGCGGCAGGAAACTGGCGACATGAACACGGTGGATCGCGAATTCACGGGCAAGCCGATAGGCGACTTCCAAATCGTGCGCGAAATTGGTCGTGGCGGCATGGGCGTAGTGTACGAAGCGATTCAGCTTTCGTTGGGTCGGCGGGTGGCTCTGAAAATACTTCCATTCGCTAGCGGTCTCGATGCCGTAAGGCTGCAAAGGTTTCGCAATGAAGCGCATGCTGCAGCGCAGTTGCACCACACGAACATCGTACCTGTCCACGCTGTGGGCAGCGCCCGCGGTGTCCAATACTATGCGATGCAGTTGATCGAAGGTAATACTCTGGCTGAGTTGATCGACAACATGCGGCAGGCGAATTCCAAATCAATTACCCCAGTGTTGTTGCCGCCCTCCGGTGCACAAGCTCGTTCAACGAGTGCGACAAGCAACTCGATTCCACCGTCCGGGACTGCGGATAGGGCACCGCGGCTGTCCGGATCCACGGTACTAAGCAATGCGTCGAATCGGTCCCGATATTACGAATCGGTCGCTAGGATGGTCCATCAAGCAACATTGGCTTTGGACCATGCTCACCAATACGGCGTAATTCATCGCGATATCAAACCGGCAAACTTGTTATTGGATCAAGCTGGAAAGGTATGGGTAACAGATTTTGGGCTGGCTCAGATCCAACAAACTGACTTGCAACTGACTCGCTCTGGAGACCACGTCGGGACAGTGCGCTATATGAGCCCCGAGCAAGCAATCGGCGACCGCGCCATTTTGGACCATCGATCAGATATTTATTCGCTGGGCGTGACGCTGTACGAACTACTGACGTTGGAACCAGCGATTCGCGGCCAAGACTATCGCGCAATGTTGAATCAAGTTGCTGAACACGAACCGCTGGCACCCAAGTACGTTGAACCGTCGATACCGATCGAATTGGACACGATCGTTCGCAAAGCGATCGCCAAAGATCCAGCCCAAAGATACGCTACCGCACAAGCGTTTGGCGACGACCTCCAGCGCTGGTTGGACAACAAACCCATCGCCGCTAAACCACCAACAGTGTGGGAACGCATGGCGAAATGGCGCAAACGAAACAAAGCCGTCGTGAATGTCGCAGCGGTTTTGTTGGTCCTATCCACGATTGGGTTACTGCTGACGACGCTGCTGGTTTTGCGCGAACAACACGAAACGGATGTCGCGCTGGCCAGCGAACGGCAGCAACGCGAAGTTGCCGAAGCGAATTTTCAGCAAGCTCGCGAAGCTGTCGATACGTTCAGTGAATTGAGCGAAACCGAGTTAGCCTTGCGACCGGAATTCCAAAACCTGCGTCGGCAAATTCTCGAGACTTCGCTTGAATTCTATCGCGAATTTATCGAGCAGCGTACGGGCAATACTCAAGAGTCACAAGATTTACTCTCCGCTTCCGCGAGAGTCGAACGGATCGTCGACGAATTGAAATTGCTGGACAGCCTGACACCGCTGCTGCTGTTGGCAGATGACGCTGTCCAAAAAGATTTGAGAATAGACAGTACCAAAGGCGATGAATTGAAGTCCATGGTGGACGAATTTCAGAGCGCCCGGCAAAACTTGAATGGCGAAAACGGATTCGCACTGGTCGGGTTGAGCGCAGAAATTGCGTCCAACATGCGCGACTTTGTTTCTGTAATGTCTCAGCAAATCAATGTTGCGCAAATGCAACGGCTGAAGCAGATCGTCAGACAGCAAAACTTGCCCAATACGTTTCTAACCATGGAAGTAAGTGAAGCGCTGCAATTGAGCCAAACTCAACGCCAGCAAATCAGTACGATCATTCAGCAAGATCGCTTTGATCGTAGAGGCCCGCCGCCAGACGGCAAGATGAGACCTCCACCTCTTGATCGCGGATTTGGTCCCGGTCCGCGACCGGGTCCAGGCGGTGGCCCCGGACCGCGCATGGGTGGTCCGCCGTCGGATGGCAAAGGACCGCCGCGTTGGTTCAGTGGATTTTTCTCGGGGCCGCCGGGAGGAGAGTTTCCTAAACAGCGAGACGCGCACATGAAAACGGTGGAGAAGATTGTGGAGATTCTCACCCCGGAGCAACGGACTAAGTGGCATGAGCTAATCGGTACACCATTCGAATTTCGTGGTCGCCCTCGTCCGCAAGATTTTCCGTTTCCTCCGCCGCATCGATAAGGCATGTCGCGCGGGCAGTGGCGATCGACAGTTCGCGGATTATGAACGTGATTTTCAAGGAATGTAATCAACCATGTATACGGGATTCCAGCAGCATCTCATCGACCAACTCAACCAGATTGAATCGGCGGGATTGACCAAACGCGAACGCAGCATCATCTCACCGCAGGACGCGCACATTCGCGTAGAACCCAATCGAGAAGTGCTGAACTTGTGCGCCAACAATTATCTCGGGCTGGCTGAGCATCCCGAGGTCATCCAAGCGGCACGAGATGGTCTGGACCGATGGGGATATGGATTGGCGAGCGTGCGTTTCATTTGCGGCACCCAAGCAATTCACCTGGAACTCGAACGTGCGATCAGTGATTTTCTGGGTACCGAAGACACGATTCTCTATTCGTCTTGTTTTGACGCCAATGGTGGATTGTTTGAAACTCTGTTGTCGGCCGAGGACGCGGTAATCTCTGACGAACTGAATCATGCCAGCATCATCGATGGCATACGATTGTGCAAAGCACAACGACTTCGTTACCAGAATAACTCGATGACGGATTTGGAAGCTCGCCTGCAAGAAGCGGCCTCGGCTCGCTTTCGTTTGATCGCGACCGACGGCGTTTTTTCGATGGATGGGACTATTGCAAATTTGCCTGACATTTGTAATTTGGCCGACCAGTATCATGCATTGGTGATGGTAGACGATTCCCACGCGGTCGGGTTTATGGGAGATCGTGGGCGCGGAACTCACGAGTATCACGATTGTTTGAGTCGCGTGGATCTCATCACCGGAACGCTGGGCAAGGCGCTCGGTGGAGCAAGTGGTGGTTATACATCCGGCAGGCGCGAGATCGTCAAGCTGCTGCGTCAGCGTTCGCGGCCATATCTTTTTTCAAACTCGTTGGCACCGCCGATTGTCACTGGCACGCTCGCGGCGCTGAAGATTCTAGAGCGTTCGACTGACCTGCGTGATCGATTGCACCACAACACGCGGTTCTTTCGACAAGCGATGAGTCGTTTGGGATTTACGATTGTGCCTGGCGAACATCCGATCGTGCCGATCATGCTAGGCGACGCGCGGTTAGCCTCTCAAATGGCCGACGTTCTGCTCGCCAAGGGAGTTTACGTGATCGGTTTCTCGTTCCCCGTGGTTCCTCATGGCAAAGCGCGTATCCGCACACAAGTTTCCGCAGCTCATACACAAGCAGATCTGGAATTCGCCGTCGAAAAGTTCGCAGAGGCCAAACGAGAGATCGGCATTTGAGTGGGCTGATAAAAAGTGAACCCATGGCGCTAGCCGCGGGCGTCGAAGGTGTTGCGCCCAAATGCATGGAAATCGCTCCAAAACCTAAATGGACAGCGCCACTTTCATTTGCAGTGGAAAGAACAAGTCGTTGCAGCGAAATCGTTTAACCCGCAGCCGCTAGGCGAG